>Ga0209083_1001603_pt1 | contig 24912 bp, 20 predicted proteins | sample AM7aDNAmetaG_FD_184132 | JGI IMG/M metagenome (GOLD analysis project Ga0209083, IMG submission 184132) | Freshwater microbial communities from Finland to study Microbial Dark Matter (Phase II) - AM7a DNA metaG (SPAdes) (version 3) | ecosystem: Environmental > Aquatic > Freshwater > Lake ...
CCGCCATTGCTGATGATTACGCTGTTGCCGTAATTGCCGGCGCTAGAACCGATGTCGGACCGCGCATTGCCGTCACCTCCACTGATGTTAGTGACCACGCCTCCGTTGACGACCAACATATTGCCGGTCGAGGTGCCGGCGCCAACAAACAGAGGCCGCAAGCCCAAATCCCACACGGCATTACTCGCCACATAAACTAAAGCATTGTTCACGCCGTTACCAATATTGATGCCACCCCCACCAAAGCTGACCCCGCCCACCACCGCTTGCGATATGACGTTGTTACCGCCCAGCATGTTCCAAGTGCCAGCGATGTTCCAGGCCGTATTGGAAGCCAAAACGATTGTGTCAACGGTGTTGCCAACTGCATTCGATGTGATCAACGTGCCGCTGGCGGCATTGAAAAAGTTACTCACGAAAGTGACCGTCGAACCCACAATCGTCACCGTGCCTTTATTCGTCAAAAGCCCACCGATGCTCGCCGTGGTATTGGAAACCAACATCGTGCTACCGTTACTAATCGTGATATCGCCACCTTGATACGCCGTCTGCCCGTTTTCCATCACCAAGTTGGCATAGTTGCTTGCGCCTTGGGTGGTGCTAAAATTGTAGGTCTGTCCTGCCGTGGTATTCGATGCCGCATTCAGCATGAATGTATTCGCTCCGGAGAATGAAATCTTGCTTAGCGCACCGGCCCCGAGACTATTGCTCACATCGGCGTTATTGATCAGGGTGAATGAGATTGTACCGCCATTCAATGAAATCGTATTAAGGACATTCCCGGTGGTAATCGTTGGAGCGGCGGTAGAAAATTGATACATACCGCCGGAGTTTGTAATCACATTGCCGGTTCCCGTACCGGTTGTTAGCACATTCGCCCACAGCACACCACCGCTTTGAACCCAAGCCACATTCCCAGTGCCTCCCGAAGCCGTGCTGCCACCACCGACAAATAGCTGAGTCGCGGCGTTAGTCATAATCCACGTCCCACCCGCCTGCACATACGCGGTGTTATTCGATGAACCGGCACCAGCGACATTCGCATTGTAGCCAAGAAATGCGCTCGAACTGAGCAGCGTCGCATTGGTCAAAGTCAGATTATTATAACCCGACCCTGCTGAGTAGCCGATACCGATGAGGGCACCCGTATGAACTGCCGAACTTGCCGCACCTAAACCGCCAATTTGCCAGAAATTATTACTATTATTAGCGGACGCACCACTAATCTCCATCGTGCTGCTCCCCCAATAGAAGCCGCCATTACTAATGACCATCCCATTCCCCGCCGAACCAGCTCCGCCACCAATATACTCAGTACTCAGGTTAGTCATTACCCCGCCATTGATGACAAGGGTATTATTCGACGTAAGATTGCTTAAATAATCTTGAAAGCCACTTGGTGTCGTCAGCCACCCATTTTTCATCACATAAACAGTATTACTATACGATCCGGCGCCATAACCTATGTTTAAAACTGTCCCCGCAAACACCGTAGCGTTACTGACAACCATGGTATTGCCATACGTGAGAGTTCCAGCACCAATATTAAAGCCACCGGTGTTAGTGAAAAAGCTCGACGCGCCTAAACCACCGATGAAAAGACTGTTATTGTTGTCGCCGGCGTTGGCGGAAACGTTAACGCCACCAGAATTCCAAACCGTCCCGCCATTACTGACAACCAACCGATTGCCAATCCCCGGAGCACCCGTACTACCTGCACCACTACCTGCACCAATGTTCCATGTAGATTTGTTCGTGAGAGTTCCGCCGCTGACGATGATGGCATTATTACTGCCCCCACCATAACCACCAGCACCCAAAGTGCTACTAATTGCATTATTTACAAACCCTCCGGCTTGAATAATTAACGCATTACCCAATCCAACTATATCCAACCTGTTCGCAGTGCTCAACGTCGCATTGGTAACCACGATAACGTTATTACTAGAGACGGACCCGGCAGTACCAATGATAACAACCCCACTCGCCGTGACTACGCTCGATACCCCTAAACCGCCGATATTTAAAGTGTTGTTCGTAGCACCGCTTATCCCGACATTAATGCCCGTGGCAAAAAATTGAGCCCCATTGCTTAAAGTTCCACTATTACCGGAGGCACTTGCGCCGCTGCCAATGGTAACGGTGGCGTTGGTGAGCACGCCATTATTGACAATCAGCACGTTACCGGTCGCCGCACTGCTGCCGACGGTGACAGTGAGGCCACCCATGTTCCACGTCGCATTGCTATTCACGCTCACCGTGTTGTTCGAGGAGCCATAGCCAACAGTCACCGCACCGCTGAAAAGCATGGCGTTGGTCACCGTCATCGTATTATTACTACCAGCGTAGCCCACATAAATCGTGTCTGAGTTGGAAACGGTGCTCAGAGCGCCCAAACCGCCTACGTTAAAGGAATTACCGTAGTCACCCGCACTTCGTCCAATATAGAAGCTGCCCGCGCCGGTCGAAATAAAATTCCCGCCATTGCTCACGGTAATACTGTTGCCAATCGAAAGAGTGGCTGGCGTACCACTGCCGTAGCCGAGAGTGAGATATAGAACCGTATTCGAAAAAATGCCGCCATTGATAGTCAGCGAGTTACTAAGCGAAATCGTGCCGTAGCCAATGTAGATATTATTGGCTGGCGTATCCCAGATTGCGCCAGCGAGAACATTGATCTGGTTATTCGTGCCGTTCATCTGAATTGTAGAGGTCGTACGCAAGTTCGCATTGGTTACGGTCATCGTGTTATAAGCGCCGCCGGCACCGACAGTAATCGAATAATTAGAAACAACGCTGGCCGCACCCAGACCGCCGACATTGTAGGAATTGCTATTATCACCGGTAGACCGGCCCAATGTAATCGCGGTGTTCGCGTTCACCAGCCAACCGCCATTGCTGACGGTTAAGCTATTGCCACTCGATCCCGTCGCCGCCGATTGACCGCCTTGACCAATGTAAATTCCACCGGTATTCGTGACAATCCCGCCATTAATAATCATCGCATTGCTACCCGACGAGTTCCCATTGCCGATGTAGGAATAGTAAGCAGGATTAACAATGGTCATACTTCCATTCGTCAGTACGGTCAGCGTGTCATTCGAGGATCCGGTAGTACCGCCAATAGTTAAGAAACCGTTGACTCCAGCGCTCGCCATGATGAAATTGGCATTCGTCACGATCATCACAGCATTGAGGCCACCTAAACTAACGGCACCGTTCGAGACAAAGCTGGATGCGCCGAGACCGCCAACATTGTAGTAGTTGTTACTACCACCGGATGACGCATTTCCACCGACAGTAACTGCACCGGAGAAGAAATTAACACCGTTGCTCAAGGTCAGTGAGTTAAAGGCGCCAAAAGTGCCTTGCGCTTGAACTAGACCGATTCCCACAGTGCTGAAGTTCGTGACGGTCACGTTATTGAAAGTGAGTGAATTATAGGATGCATAATAATTGGCCGCCCCCGAACCAATCGCTAAATTCGTACCGCCGCCATTCCATGTGCCGCCGGTGGTGCTGGTGCTGGTGACCAAGCCCGTCACACCGACCAGTGCACCACCAATTTGAATGGCTCCTGCGGTCTTTAAGGTGCCATTGTTATTGAGATTAATCACACCGTTGGTACCTTGCCAATTAAAGGTGGTGGTGTTCGAGAAGATACCGCCGCTATCAATTTCCAAGCCACCGCCGTTACCAAGTGTGAAAGTGGTGTTGGTGAGAATCACACCGGTGACCGCCGCGTTGTTAGTAATGATCAACCACGCCTGACCTTGGTTGTTCGAGATGGCGAGAGTGGCGATGAGGTTCGCAATACCGAAGTTGAAAATGTTGGTGTAACTACCGGTAAAATTATTCGTTAGATATGCAGAATCACCACTACCAGAACCAGGCGTGCCCGTAATTGGATTCCAGTTGGCAGAGTTCGTCCAGTAATTAAACGAACCGGCGGTGATATTTGTCCAAGTGTAAGACGTAGCCGCCGGTGCTTGCGGGGTGAACTGAAGCCAGAGAAAACAAATCGCCAATGCCGCCAGCATTCGATTGGCGTAGATACAAAAAGACAAACACGAACGAATCAGTCTTTGACCGGCAATTCGTCGCGGCTCGCCTGCGTTGCTATTTTCGGATGTTCTCACACTCTTTTGCTTCGGACTTTTTCCAGTTAATTTCCTAATTTCCAACACTTTTCACAATGAAATTAGGCCTACCGATACGCATCATCATGAATGCCGAACCATCTGTCTCACCTTGCCCAAAATATTTACCATGCGAACGGAAACCCCGCAACAAGTATTTTTACCTAGATTTAGTCAGGGTTTTCCCTATTCCGCGTTCCCATTCCGGTACATCGCCATTGATAATTCTAAATATCGGATGCGCCGTCGGAATTTCAGTGCCACCGGTGAACGTCCCGCGTTGTTTGAGCTTCCGTTGGAGATGTTTCCATTCGTAACTCAGCTGTCCATCAGTCTCACAAATTTTTCCACGGAATCGTTGTTTCACAATTTTCCGCCGGTCAAATTGATAACCCCGTTTGGTCGCTTCAGCGTGAACTGCTCGCAGATAGCTCGCAATCGCCGCCACCGGCTGGCGTTGCGCCCGGAACCGGGTCAGTTGCGGATGGTACCGGTAGCCACGCGTTTGACCGCGCAAAACTTTTTGCGCCAGCAACGCTTCGCGCCACAACGCCACCAAACCGCGCACATCCAAATGTCGCGGATGAATCGTCCAAAGTCGCATTTCACCGGTACGATACACGGGTTTTTGAAAACAGCTATTGAAACCGGTGGGTCGCGTGCCGTATAAGTGCGTCGACAACATGAAGCCAACTGATTTACGCGGAATCCTCCATTACATTCCGCAATTTCGCGACAAAGTCTTTATCATCGCCATCGACGGCGCCGTCGTCGCCGACGATAACTTCCACAACCTGCTGCTGGATATCGCTGTGTTGCGAAGTTTGAGCATTCAAATTGTCATCGTTCATGGCACCGGTCAGCAAATTGAAAAGCTGGCCGAACAATTCGGCAAAACCGTTTCCAATGCCGATGGCACCGGTATCACCGATGCGCCGACACTGGAGTTGGCAATGATCGGCGCGAACCGGGTTGCGCATGAAATTCTACAAGGACTTTCCGCGAACAATCTCCGCGCCGCGCAAACCAACGCCATCGAAGCCGTCCCGCTCGGCATTCTCAAAGGCATCGACCAGCAGCACACCGGCAAAGTTCACCAAGTAGATACCGAAATGCTCCGGCACCTGCTCGACAAAGGAATTATCCCCGTCATTCCGCCGCTCGGATTCGACGGCAATGGTCACACCTACCGGTTGAATTCCGATGCCGTCGCCGTCGAAGTCGCGCGAGCACTCGGTGCCGTCAAACTCATGCTCATTACCACGACCAACGGTTTGGAAGTGGACGGTAAATTCATCTCCCAAATCGCCGTCCCGGAGCTGGAAAACCTTCTCAAAACTTCCGAAGACAAATTCCCCACTGCCACACTTTCCAAGGCGCAACACGCACTCCGCGCCGGTCAAGCTGGCGTGCCGCGCGTTCATATCATCAACGGCCAAGTCGACGAAGGTCTACTCGCCGAAGTGTTTTCCAACGAAGGCATCGGCACTTTAATTTACGCGAACGAATACCAAGGCATTCGTCCCGCCATGCGCAAAGATATCCGTCACATCAGCGCACTCATCAAGCCCGCCATTGATGGCGACCAACTCCTGAAACGCTCCCGCAGCGTCATCGAAAAACACATCGCCGAATATTTCGTTTTTGAAATCGACGACAACATCGTCGGCTGCATTGCCGTCACGCCCTACCCCGCCGACAAAAAAGCGGAGCTGGCCTGTCTCCAAATTAATCCGGCACACGAACATCGTGGCATCGGCACCAAGCTCGCCGTCCGCGCCGAAGCCGTCGCGAAAGAACTCGGCATGGACACGATTTTTTGTTTGTCCACGCAAGCGTTCACTTTCTTCCAGCACAAACTCGGGTACCGGGAAGGTGTCGTGGAAGACTTACCGGCATCGCGCCGGGAAAAATACGAGCAGAGTGGACGCAACTCCAAGATTCTGCTCAAAACTCTCACGCCCTAATTTGGCGTGGCTGCAAAACCGCCAATCATCCGCACCGGCTGTTGTGGTTTTGCCATCGCTCAAGCCGCATATTTCCAGAAATTTTCCAGTGTCGAAATTGATTCCACTTTCTACCAACTACCGCGCCTGAAAACCGCCGCCAGTTGGCGCGCCGCCGCGCCGAAAGATTTCCAGTTTGCCCTCAAAGCGTGGCAAGTCATCACCCACCGCGCCACGAGTCCCACCTACAAACGCACTCGCCTCGCCGAGGACGACCGGCAACACTGCGGCCACTTCGGTTTCAACGCCACCATCCGCTGGGCGTGGGACGAAACTTTCGCCGTCGCGCAAGAACTCCGCGCCGTTCTCGTCCTCTTCCAATGCCCGGCGAGTTTCACGCCAACCGCCGACCACATCACCGGTTTGAAAAAATTTTTTGAACGCGCCAAACGCGGCAAACTTCTTTTCGGTTGGGAACCGCGCGGCGCGTGGGAACCGGACCAAATCGCCAAACTCTGCCGGGAACTCGATCTCATTCACGTCGTTGACCCGCTGAAAACTTCGCCCACCACCGGCAAGTTTCAATACTTCCGCCTGCACGGTCTCACCGGCGCGAGCCACCGGTACTCCGACGAAGAACTGGCCAAACTCCGCAAGTCCTGCCAGCAAGCGCCGACAAGTTATTGTTTCTTCAACAACACCAACATGGTGCGCGACGTAGCAAGATTTGCCGCATTAACTAAGTAAGAATTCCGGCGAATAATTTCATCGCCTCGGCGGTCGTTTGATCCGGTAAGAAATCTTCCGCCGCATGCCGCATCGCCGGTACGTCCAACGGCATTTGTTTACACGTCGCTATTGCCAACACAACACCGGCCGCATCTCGTAATTCCGCACTCGATTCCCAAACGCGCCGGCGGTCCGCCACAAATTTTGCAACCAGCAGCACCGGTTGACCGACCGCAACTTTGCGGACAAACCGGACATTCAATTCCGCCGCGAGACAAAACCGTTTCTGCCGGCACGCCGCTACCCAAAACATCGCTTCGTCGAGTGCCGTCGAAATAATTCCGCCGTGAACGAGGTCGCGAAAACCGGCGTGTTGCGCCGCCGGTGTAAAATCTGCGTGCACTTCGTCGCCGACTTGCCGGAAGCGTAAGCCGAGTCCGTGCGGATTGTGCGCGCCGCAGACAAAACAATTTTTCGTGTAAGGCAGTTGCATAATTAACCGACCCATTTCGACGCCAACCGGCCCATCCCATAAATGAGGAACCAACACGGAACCGCCCAAATCAAAATCGCCCCCAGCGTCGTCCATTCCCAACTAATCAAACCCGTTTGCATCGGATAAAACGTGATCAGGAAATAGCAGGAAAACCGAGTGTGGCCGAGAATTTCGCAGAGCGTTTTGTCTTTTTTGCGAAAGCCAAGAATAATGGTGAAGACGCCGAGCGCAATCACCGCCACCGAAACCGCCCACGCCAAAACGTGTGAATCGAAAAGTTGCGAAAACTTGCTCATGCGTGCCAAGTGCCGCGCCCAATTCAAACCAGTCCAAAGCATCACAAAACCATTCCCGACCGCGTGGCCGAAACCGATTTTGCTTTTGTAAAGTTCGCCGAGAATCAGCGTCGTGTACACCGGTAAGATCGGCCACAATGCGCCCAAATGGTCAAACGGCACGACGAGCAAATGCAACAGACGTTCTAAATAAATTGTCAGCGGCATAAGCCAATTTCCTAACATAAACGTTGCCACTTGGCTACTCGACACTTCCCGGCTATACTGCGGCATGGTTTTGGAGATTGTGAAATACGGACACCCGGTGCTGCGCGAGAAAGGCCAGCGCATCGAACGCATCACCGCTGACATCCGTCAATTTGCCGCCGACCTGACGGAGACGATGTACGTCGCCGACGGCGTCGGTCTCGCCGCGCACCAAGTCGGTCGTCCGGTCCTCATGGCTGTCATTGACGTCCGCGCCAGCGAACAACCTTCCGAATTGCTCGTCAACGGCCAGCCGCAAAATCTCGCCGACTGGATGCCGCTACTACTCATCAATCCGGTCATTCAACAAGCCACCGGTGAAGTCACCGGCACCGAAGGTTGTCTCAGCTTTCCAGAAATCAGCGCTAAAATTCGTCGTGATGCAGTCGTCACCGTTCACGCCACCCACCTCGATGGCAAAGCGTTCGACTTCGTCGCTACCGGTCTACTTTCTCGCGCCATTCAACACGAACTCGATCATCTCAACGGCGTTTTGTTCATCGACCGGATGGATGTCGCTACGAAAGCAAGCTTGGCGGGTAAATTGAAAAAACTTCAAAAAGAAACCGCCGCCACTTTGGCACCGGTAAAAAAACGCCGGCGCTTACTGGCTCGCGCATGAAATTTCTTCGTTCGGTTTTAGCTTTGTGCGCGAACTTCCGGAATTACCGGGCGATTCGCGATGTTTCAATCTGGCGGTCGCTCCGGTATTTGTTGCTGCTGATTTTCCCGGTCACCTTACTGACGTTGCTGGCACTCCTGCCGTCGGCACTGAATCGCGTGGAGAATCTGGCGGACTGGATTGATCATCACTTGCCGGCGTTTTCCATCAAAGATGGTCACGTAACCAGCGCCGCGCCGCAACCGTACCGGAGCGATACCGAAAATTTCGCATTCATCCTCGACACCACCGGCGCGACGACGCAACCGGACACGAATGTTCTACAAGGTTTGTTGCTCCAGTCCGATGGTTTTGTATTTTGGATTGGCAACACCAACAGCTCCACACCGGTGCTGCGCACTCAGCATTCGAGTCTGCATGGTTTTCCCGATGGCAATGTGAACGGCGATTATTGCCGGCAATTATTCCGGTCATTCTTGTGGGTGGGCACGCCGGTCGTCGGGTTGATGCTCGGCGGAATTGCGTTGGTGATTATTCTAGGACACGCCATCACTTTTGCCGGATTCGCGGCCATCATGGAACGGAGCGCAGTTCGCGCGCTCAACTTCCGGCAGCTTTTGAATATCGCGATTTATGCCGCGACGCCGGCAACGTTGGTGAGCGCGGCGTTTATCGCACTGGAATTAGAAAGCGTGAACTTGTGGTGGCTCTACCTCATCGTCTACGGCCTGTATCTCATCGGCGGTGTGGCTGCGAGCCGGGAACCAGCACCGGTGGATGTTACCGGGTCCGACGATTCCGCTTAATGCGCTTCCGGCTCCAACGCCTTTGTCAGTGCGTCGCGCAATGAAATTTGACTGACCGGTTTACTCAGAATTAATCGGATAAACGGTGGCATTTCGCCATTCGCTTTCATTAAATCGCCAAACCCAGTCATTAGGATTACTGGAAAATTGGGTTTGATTTGATGAATGGCAGCCGCCAGTTGTTCGCCATTCATTTCTGGCATCGCCCTGTCGGTAATCACAAGATCAAACTGCCCGCTCCGGAACTGCGTCAAAGCCACGGCACCATTCTCGGCGCTGGTCACCGTATGGCCATCGGTCGTCAGATATTCAGTCACCACCTCGCAAAGTTCCGGTTGATCATCCACCAGTAAAATCCGGAGAGCGCGGCTGGAGGTCGCGGTTTCGGTGATAAAAATTTTCGCCGGCGCGCCATCGTGGACCGGAAGACGAATTGTGACGGTCGTCCCCTGACCGAGTGCGCTCTCCACCGTCAACATCCCGCCATGCCGTTTGGCAATGCTATGCGCCATCGGCAGTCCCAACCCTTTTCCACCTTCCTTTTTGGTGGTGAAGAATGGGTCCAAACAATGCTGTCGCACTTCCTCCGTCATTCCCGCTCCGGTATCGCTAATGCGCACCCGCACAAAGCCTTCCTCCAAATCCGTACTCAATGTAATCGTCCCACCGGTGGGCATCGCTTCCACCGCATTAAAAAGTACATTCATCAACAGCTCGCGGATTCCCGATTCCTCACCGGGCACCAACGGGACCGGCGTCAAATCGGTTGCCATGTGAATGGTCCGACCTCCGGACTGCACCTGCGCTTTCCACGACGGCTCGGTGAATTCTAGCGTCTGAAGCACCAACCGGTTGAGGTCAAGCGACGTCAGCTTGTCGGTACCGATTTGCTGCCGACCAAACTCGCGCATCCGGCGTACCACATTCGCGGCCTCCGTCGCGCAGGTGTGAATATTCTGCAACCATTTCACCACCTGCACCGGATCGGTGCGTTTCTCCGGATGCTTCAAGAGCAATTCACTAAACCCGATAATCGGCGAGAGCGCGTTATTAAAATCATGCGCCAACCCGCTCGCCATTTGCCCCAAGCCGCGCAGTTTTTCCTGCTGAATAATCTGGAGTTGCGCCTCGTGCAATTCATCCAACGCCTTCGTCAACTGCTGGTTTGTGACTTCGATTTTTTGCTCAGCTTTTTTACGTTCACTGATGTCGGTCGTAAATATGGTTAACCCACACACCGCGCCGCTCAAGTCGTAGATCGGCGAATACCGGTCTTCATAAAACCCGCGGTGAAAAGGATTCCCGGAACAATCCAATTCTTCCGAAAAGCGTTCACCTTGTAAGGCCCGGTCAAAACCAACTTTGACTTTCGCCCGAGTCTCCGGATTGGTAATGACCTCCATGATATTCATGCCTACTTTAATCTCACACCCCCACTCCTTTTGGGCTGCCAGCTGGTGCGAACGAGTAAAAGCCAGATACCGGTAGTCCCGATCTAAGGCGTAGATGAGAACCCCTTCCGGACTATTTAAAATCGACTGAAGCAAAGTTGCTTTTTCTTCGTTGAGTTTTTGCAGTGAATTCGCTCTCTGCTCCAACTTCCGATGCTCGGTGATGTCCCAGAAAATACCCAGAATACCCGTGATTTCACCGGCATGATTCCGCACCGGTACTTTGGTAGTATTCACCCAGAGTGTTTCGCAGCCGGCTTGATGTTGCTCTTCGAATTCCTCGGTCTTGCCATGCTCAATGATGCGCTGGTCATCGGCGCGATATTTGTCGGCCAGCTCTTTCGGATACAAGTCATAATCTACCTTGCCGACAATGTCCGCAGGCCGGAGATGCAACTCCTCCGCAAAGGCTTCGTTCACGGAGATGAATTTGAAATCCGTAGACTTCAAGAAAATCCGCTGTGGAATATTCTCAACCAGCGCCCGGTAGCTATATTCGCCCAACCGGAGCTTCGCTTTGGCGCGCTTGCGAAAAACCAACAACAGTAGTCCCGCCAGTAGAATGATGACCGCGTAGACGTAAATTGTCATCGGCGTATCTATTCTCCGCCCTTACCGCGAATCCCGGGTTCCGTGAGTTGCCGGAGATTAAAAATCTCGTCCAACTCCTTCGCGCTCAGACCCGATTTCTCCATCGCAACCTGCCGGACAGTTTTACCTTCTTTGTACGCCGTCTTCGCAATCTCGGCCGCTTTGTCGTAACCAATCACCGGCGCCAACGGCGTACACATCGCCAGACTTTGCTCGACCAGCGAGCCGCAACGTTCCCGGTCCGCTTCAATCCCGGCGACACAAGCGTCAGCAAAATTTCGACTACCGGTGGCCAGTAAATGCACGCTCTCCAACATCTGCGCGCCAATCAACGGCATGCCAACATTCAATTCAAAGAAGCTCTGCAATCCACCGAGCGTCACCGAGAGATCCGCGCCAATCACCCAGAGGCTCACCTGAATCAAACTTTCCGCAATCACCGGATTCACTTTCCCCGGCATAATCGAACTTCCCGGCTGCACCGCCGGCATTTTAATCTCACCCATTCCACAACGCGGACCACTTCCGATGAGCCGAATGTCATTCGCAATCTTTGCCAGACTCACCGCAATGGTTTTTAGACTACCGGAAGCTTCGACGCAGGCATCGCGAGCGGCGGCAGCCTCGAAATGGTTCACAGCTTCAGTCAATTGGAGATCAAGTTCCTTGCCAAGCTTAGCAATGGTCAACTTCGGAAAGTCGGGATGAGCGTTCAATCCAGAACCAACCGCAGTGCCTCCCAGCGGCAACTCGCTGAGAATCGCGATGGCACGTTTCGCCCGCGCAATCCCATGCTCCACTTGCGCCGCGTAACCGCTAAATTCCTGTCCCAGCCGCACCGGTGTCGCGTCCTGCAAATGCGTCCGCCCAATTTTGATGATGTCATCAAAGGCTTTCGCCTTCTTAGCCAGCTCGCCATGCAAATGTTGTAACGCCGGAATCAATTCCACCTGAATCGATTGAATCACGCTGATGTGAATCGCCGTCGGAAACACATCGTTGGACGACTGACAAAGGTTGACGTGATCATTCGGATGCACCGGTGCTTTGTCACCGCGTTTACCGCCGAGAATTTCATTGGCGCGACTCGCAATCACCTCATTGGTGTTCATGTTCGTCGAAGTACCGGAGCCGGTTTGGAAGATGTCCACCGGAAATTCTTTATCCAACTTTCCAGCCACAACCTCAGCGGCAGCAGCGACAATTGCCTCGGAAACTTTCTTCTCGATTAAGCCCAACTCAAGATTCGTCTGCGCCGCCGCGCGTTTGATTTGTCCCATCGCGTGAACAAATCGCGGCGGCATCGGCCAACCGCTAATCGGAAAATTCGTGACAGCACGTTGCGTCTGTACACCGTAGTAAGCGTCCGCCGGAACTTCCAACGGCCCCATCGAATCTTTTTCAATGCGTGTTTTCATTTGGTAATTTTCTGAAAAAGTCGCACAGCATTTCCTTCCACATCCTCAAACTCCGCCAGCCAGAAACCGAATTCCATACGCGGCTCAAAATGGAAAGTTGCTCCAAGCTTTTTCAGTTTCTCGGCGTACACCTGAATATCATCCACTTCAAAACTGAATTTTACCGCACCGGTACCCAACCCAGCATGGGTCGCATGTTTCGCGTCGAGTTGGTGTAACGCCAAGTGCGAGCCGTCACCGACTGCATATTCCACCCACCACTTTGCGTCCACGATTGGCTTTGCAAGATCAAAGGCCGTCTCATAAAATTTTCGCACCGTCACCAAGTCGCGGACATACAGAAACACCACATTGATTCGTTTAACAATTGCCATGATTCGCTCCTATTTCAGTTGAAACACTGTAGCAGCTTTCACCGCCGCTTCAACTAGCGGCCGCTGGAAAATCCCCAATCCGATGATTGCCACCATGCAGAAGTACAACGCCGCCCGCATCGGCCGGCTCACCGGGATCGGCGCCGCGCCGGCTTCCGGCTCCTGCAAATAAATCGCCTTCGCCACATTCATATAAAAATACAACGACACCACCGCCGCTACCGCCCCGATTCCAGCCAACACGTAGTAATGCCAATCCGTTTGCGCCCGTTCAATCACTGCCGCAAACAACTGGAACTTTCCAAAAAATCCGCTCAGCGGCGGCAGGCCCGCGAGCGACATCAACGCCGCAAATAACGCCAAACCCAACACCGGCGACCGGCGACCCAACCCGGCAAAACCAGAAATCTCGTCCGTCTTCGTCACGTTCGTTACCGCAATAATCACGAGGAACGCGCACAAGTTCGTAAACGCATACTGCCCGAGATAAAACAACACCGCGCCCGCGCCGAGCGCGTTCACCGCCGCCACGCCCATCAGCATATAACCGGCATGACCAATCGAGGAATATCCCATCAATCGCTTGATATTCGTCTGCGGCAGCGCGCCGAGGTTGCCGTACAACAACGTCGCCGCCGCCAGCACCAGCACCAGCGTCGTCCACAGCGCGCTCACCGGCAGCAAACCGACCAGCAGCACCCGCAGCAACAGCGCAAACCCCGCCGCCTTGCTCCCCACCGCCAAAAACGCCGTCACCGGCGTCGGCGCACCCTGATACACATCCGGCGCCCAAATCTGGAACGGCACGCTCGCGATCTTGAACCCGAGTCCCGTCATCACCAGCAGCATCCCCAGCGTGAACGCCGTGCCGGGCGTGCCACTCTTCAACGTCGCCGCCAGCGTGTCGAAATTCGTCGTACCGGTCGTGCCGAAGATATAGGCGATGCCGTACACGGTGAACCCGCTCGATAGCGCGCCGAGAATCAAATACTTGGTCCCCGCCTCAAGCGATTGCAGCTGCCGCCGCAGGAAACTGGTCAGCACGTAGAACGTGATCGTCACCAATTCCAGCGCCACAAACATCAAGATAAAATCGTTCACCGAAGCCGTCAGCAACATGCCGGTAGCGGCTAGCAAAACCAGCGAGTAGAACTCCGCCACGCCCGACTCAAACCGTTCTGCAAATTCCGCTCCCATCACCAACACCATCAGCGTCGCCACCAAAAACAGCCGTTTGAAATACAGCGACAACGTATCAAGTCGATACATTCCGTGGAAGTAAGTCGTTGTCTGCGGTTGCAGCGTGAAACTGTAAAGCAGGACCAGCGCAACTAACGCCGCTAATCCAAGTCCGATTGACCGCTTGTTCATCGTCGGACGGAAGGCATCGCTGAGCAACGTTACCAACGCCAGAGTGACCAGCATCGCCTCCAATTGAACTGAGCCGAGAGCCGTCATCGCTGTACCTCCGCAACCTTAGGTACAATCGTGGCAACGCTCTTCTGAATAATGCCTGTCAACACTCTGGGACAGAACCCAACCGTCAACAGCACTACCAGCAGCAGCACGTACGGCAACTTCTGCCACGGCGTCGTCGCGTCCTTCAACATGTTCCATTTCTCATCGAACGGCCCGAAGAAACTCGTCCGCACCGCCCACAACAGATACGTCGCCGTCACCACGATCCCCCACACCGCGCAAATCGTCGCGACGCGGAACAAGGTCGAGCCTTGCGACCACGCGCCGATGAACACCATCACTTCGCTCACAAAATTCGCAAACCCCGGCAGCCCGCTTGACGCCATCACCGCCATCACCATGCAAACGCCGATGAACGGGATCTTGCGCGCCAGCCCACTCAGGTCCGGTACATTACGGTTATGCGTTTGATGATAGAAAAATCCGATCAACGAGAACGTCAGCGCCGCCATTACGCCGTGCGCGAACATCAACAGCACCGCGCCGCTCACGCCGACGACATTCAACGTCGCGATCCCCAGCAGCACGTACCCCATGTGGCTCACCGACGAGTACCCGATCACAAACTTCCAATCCTTCTGCGTCAACGCCGCCCAGCCTGCGTACAAAATGTTGAAGCACGCCAGAATCGCCAGCAGGTTCGCCCAGTGCCGCGCCCCCTCCGGCAACAGCGGCAGTGCCAGCCGGATGATCCCGTACGCGCCGAGTTTCTTCAGCACCCCGGCGTGCATCATCGACGCCGCCGTCGGCGCGGCCGCGTACCCAATTGGCGACCACGTATGGAACGGCCACATCGACGCCAGAAAACCAAACCCGAACAGCAGACACGCAAACACCCATTTCTGAGTCGCCTCCGCGAGCTGTAGGTTCCGCTTCAGTTCCACCATGTCAAACGTCTTCCCGCCCGCAAAATACATCGCCAGCAACCCGATCAGCGCCAGCACCGCCCCCGCCGTCAGGTACAGTGTCAACTTCATCGTCGCATACTCTTTCGTCCGCCCGTGCTTGCCCGGCGGCAGCGACCCATACATCCCGATCAGCAGATACATCGGAATCACCGCCATCTCGTAAAAGAAGTAGAAGAAAAACATGTCCGTCGTGCAAAACGTCCCGCTGATCCCCGTCGTCAGCGCCAGGAACAGGATGTAGTATTCCTTCTGCCGGTCATGAATCTCGTGCGACACCAGCGCCCCGCAGAACGACACGATCCCGACCAGCAACAGCAACGTCATCGAAATCCCGTCCACCCCAAACTTCAGATTGATGCCGAGCGACGGCAGCCACTCGATGCTCTTCACAAACTGATACCCCGCATTCTGCCGGTCAAACTGCGAGAAAATGTACAGCGTCAACGTCAGCGACGTCCCCGTCGCCAAAATCGCCAGCGCCCGAATCGCCCCCGGCTTCTTCGCCGGCAACAAAAACGCTAGAAACGCCGACGCCAGCGGCAGCAGGACTGCGATTGTCAGGAGAGTTTCCATGAAAATACCAGCCTACCTCGGCACGGTAAGCCTCCTTCCACACGTTGGACACTGAACTTCAAGTCCGGCACCTGATCTGTCGATAGCTATATGCTGTCTGCAACCACTACAGTTAAACAGGATATCCTTGCTCTGGGCTTGCGGCTTGGCGACCGGTGCCGTTGGCGGCGAGGGCGGACGAACCAAATCACTTCCACAATACCGGCATTTGATCGCTTCCTGATTGATCATCTCGGCGCAATAAGGACATTTCTTCAGCGAGCGCTGGGGTAATGTGGCCTGGGGTTGCTGTTGCTGAACCGGTGGCGAGTTGAAGTCAGCAGCGCAACGAGGGCATCGCGTAGCCTCCTGCGGAATTATCTCCGCACACTTCGGACACTTCTTCTTGTTGTGCGGTTGTACGAGTGAGGCGCAAATGATCCCGACCAATGGGCTACAGAATAGTGATAGAAAAAAGAAAGCCCATGCATCATTGCGCCCTCGATTTTTGGCAATGACCACCGCGATTGCGCCGAAGAAAATCCAAAACAAGAAAATTATCACAACAAACCTCCTTCGTTGTTTGTTTGCTGACATTGTGACTGCTTGTAAGGCAGCCACTGCACCACCACATGGTAAATTACCTTTACGCCGCAGTTGAAGCTGATGCAGGTTCATCATGACGTCTTCCTACCGGGCTTCAGTTTCTTGACCTTCTTCATCGCATCTTCAAGTTGTTTCTCTACTAGGCTCGGCTTCGTTTCCTCCAGCGCCCGGTACCTCGCGAATTCCGCTTCGGCCTTGGCGACCGCCACTTCGTGCGACAGCCTGCCGGCGTGCGTCAGGATCTCGCGCTCACTCAACCGCAGGAAGTCATCCAGCTTGGTAATCCAGTTCCGCATCGTCATTGCCTTACGCTGTTGCGCCTGCAACTCGGCAAATTCCAAGTAGGCGGAAACAATCCGATTCAATGCCTCCAGTTCCGGCGCTGTGAGGTAGTTCTTGGCTATACTGACATCCACCTTGCGTGGCCGGTTGCCTGTCCAACTCGTCAGCCCCATGTGCGGTTTGCCGGCATCCGCCCGCGCCGCGATCAACTCTGCCGCCGTCTGTCCATGCGCCGCCCAATGCATCTTGTTTTGCACGGTGCGAAAGAATTGCAAGGTCATCTCGGTGGTGGGATCGTAATCCACGCTGGTCGCGTAAATCTCCAGTACCTTGCGCCAGAAAACCTTCTCCGACGACCGGATATCCCGGATGCGTGCCAGCAACTCCTCGAAGTACCCGCCGCCACCCGCTTGTTTGAGCCGCTCGTCGTCGAGCGTGAATCCCTTGAGGAGATACTCCGCAAGCCGGGCTGTCGCCCACTGACGGAACCGGGTGCCACGCTGCGATCGCACCCGGTAGCCGACAGCCAGAATCATTTCGAGGTTGTAGTGATCCACCTGCCGTTCCACGCTTCGTTCACCCTCGGTTTGAACTATTCGATATTGTCGAATAGTTGCCTCAGGTGTCAGTTCGCCATCGGCGTAAATCTCTTTGATGTGGTGGTTGATGGTGTTGACGCCAACTTGGTACAGATCAGCCAGCAATCGCTGGGTTAACCAGACGGTTTTCTCCGCAAACCGGCACTCGATGCGCGTCTGACCATCCTCGGTCTGGTAGAGGATGATCTCGCCGCCGGGTCTGCTGGATTCGTGTTTATTCGTGTGCATTCGTGGCCTACCTCACCACCACGTAGTAAATGATCACGGTCACGCCGAGACCGAACAGAAAGGCGTAGCCGGGGATGCTGCCGGTTTGGAGCAGACGCACCGTCCGCCCAAGCAAGTTAGTGCCGCCCGACAGCCCGCCGATGCCCAGCCGCTGCAGAATCCAGCGGTCGAACAGTTCGCAAACCGCCGCGATCGTGCCCTGCACGTACTTGATGATCAGCGCGTACAACTCGTCGAAGTAATACTTGTTCTCGACCAACGTCCACACCGGCCCGAGCGCCCGTTTCACCGGTGCATCGCTCGGCTCGCGTTTCAAATAAATTGCCGCCGCCAACAAAAACCCGACCACCGGCACGCAAATCAACCCGGCCGTCAGCAGTACCGGATGATGCGCCTCGACTTCAATCTTACCGGCGATGAACTCCGGCAACTTATCACCCCAGCCCGCGATCACCGACAACACCGCCAGGAACACCAGCGGCAACGTCATCACCGCCGGCGATTCGTGGGCGTGGTCGTAGGCGTGATGGTCGCGCGGCTTGCCAAAGAACACCACGAACACTTCCCGGCCCATGTAGTACGCCGTCAACAGCGCCGTCAGCACCGCGATCACGAACAGCGCCTTGTTGTGGTCGAACGCCAACAGCAAAATCTCATCCTTCGAGTAAAACCCGCTCAACGGCGGCACGCCCGCCAGCGCCAGCGTGCCGATCAGGAACGTCCCGAACGTCACCGGCGTCTTCTTCCACAGCCCGCCCATCTTCCAGATGTCCTGTTCGTGGTGCAACGCGATGATCACGCTCCCGGCGCCGAGGAACAGCAGCGCCTTGAAGAACGCGTGCGTCGTCAGGTGGAACATCGCCTGCGTCGGCCCGCCCAGCCCGACCGCCATCACCATGTAGCCGAGCTGCGACAACGTCGAGTATGCAAGGATGCGTTTGATGTCGTTCTGCGCGATCGCAATCGTCGCCGCCATCACCGCCGTGAACCCGCCGATCCACGCAATCAAATGCAGCGCTGTCTCGCTCGGCAAAATCAGGAACGACACCCGGCACAGCATGTACACGCCCGCCGCCACCATCGTCGCCGCATGGATCAACGCCGACACCGGCGTCGGACCTTCCATCGCATCCGGCAACCAGACGTGCAACGGGAACTGCGCGCTCTTGCCGACCGCACCGCAGAAAATCAGCGCCGCGATGAGCGACAACGTACCGGCGGGAATCTGCGCGATCTTTACCGGCAACTCCGTGAAGCTGAATGTCCCGCAGTGCTGCCACAGCAACAACACGCCAAGCATCATCCCGAAGTCGCCGATCCGGTTCGTCAGAAACGCCTTCTTCCCGGCCTCCGCCGCGCTGGGTTTCTCGAACCAGAACCCGATCAGCAGATAGCTCGACACGCCGACCAGTTCCCAGAAGATGAAAATCTGGATGAAATTGTTCGCCAGCACGATCCCGAGCATCGAGAACGTGAACAGCGACAAACACGCAAAGAACCGTGAGAACCCTGCGTCGCCCTTCATGTACCCGAGCGAATAGATGTGAATCGCCGAGCCAACACCCGTCACCACCAGCAGCATCAACACGCTCAGGTGATCAATCGTCGCCCCGAACTCAATCTTCACCACGTCGCCAATGACCAGCCACTGCAACGCCGCCGGTGCCAGCCCCGCGCCACCGTGTTCGAGCGCGAAGTACAACTGCAGCGACAGCACAAACCCGGTCACGATCGCCGCAATCGACAGCAGGGCGCTCACCATCTGCCACCGCCGCGTGACCACCGTGATCAGCGCCGTAGCAGCGAGTGGAGCAAATAAAATTATCCAAGCGAAATTCATGGTCATCAAATGGCTGTCCCCCGGAGCCGCCGGAGGACAGTGCGGACATTAGCCGGAGTGCCGCCATTTCGCAAGCGGAGACCACAAAAAAAGAAAACGCCCGGCAACCCTTGCGAGTTGCCGGGCGCGAGCTTTACCGGCATCGTTACTGCGGCTTGGCCGGTGGCGGGGTTGGCTTCTTCCCGCCGCCGCCCTTGTCCACGATCACGCGCGCGGCGAGATAGCCCGCGTAAAATTCCCCGTTCGTCCGCCGGTACGTCGTCATCTGCTTGTCGAGCCGGTTGCGCAGGATGCTGCGCACGTCGGCAATCGCTCCCGGCAACGTATCCGTCTGCTTCTTGCGATCCACCACCGCCGCGCGCGGCTCGCTCTTCGCGCCATGAAACGCCGTCGTCAAATTATCCAACGCCGTCACGTCCGCCGCCGTGATGTTGTACCCGGCCAGCGCCGCGATGTTCGCCGTCGCCAATTCGGAAATGTTCTTGCCGGTCGCTTCCAACACTTCCGCCGGCATCTTGTTGAGACTCGACAGCGTCAACTCCGCCTTCCCGGCCAGCACCGCGTTCTTCGTCTGCGCCGCCAACGCCGCCAGTTGATCGGCGATCAACAGAATCTCTTCCTCGTAATCGTGACGGACTTGCTCTTTGTCCTTCGTCGCGCCGCTGGTGGGCGAGGCCTGTTTCTTGTCCGTGTCACCAATCACGCCGAGGCCGGTATCCAAGTCGGAGACCGTGGCGAGAATGGCCGGGACGCCCTGCCAGATGGTTTTGTTCTTCGCCATGTACGCGGAAACCGTGGCGAACATATCCGTTAGGTTTAGTTGGTAACGATTCATGGTGCGCGGATTCTTAATCTTCGCCCGCACGCTGTCAAGCGCCGACTTCGCCGCATCGAGCAAAGCCCGCCACGCTTCGAGCGGTGTCCGACCGGCTTCGAGTGCCGCCCGCGCGATGTTGATTGCTGACCACTGACCGTTGCGAGCTATGTTCCCGGCCTTGACCGGTAACTTCTCGCCGTTGACCGCTGACCGCTGACCGCTGAGAGCCGTCTGCCTGACTTAGAGCGTTGTCCGCCCGACCTTGAGCGCCAGTTTCGCGGCGTTGACCGCTGACCGCTCGACATTGAGTGGCGCTTGCGACGCTTATAGCGTCGTCCGCGCGACATTGAGCGCCGTCCGCACGGAATTGAGAGGCTGATTATCAAGCACTTACGAGGATTTACGGGGTGCTATCGCTTCGGCAAGACATAATGGGTAGCGCTGGATGTGCCGATGCGGGCAAGGCGCTTCTCGGTGGTTGCTCGCTTAAAAAAGTAGATGGCTTGATCGTACCCCAAACCGGTCAGTTTCCGAAACTGCCTGTTTCTGATTTCGGGATTGTTTTTCAAGTAGGACGCAACAAGCTTCCAGCAATACTTGAATTGCTTGTTGTCCTCGGTTTTGTGGAGTGCTTTCACGTCTATTTCACCGATTGCCTTTTGCGCGGTTGTGAGTCTTGCACAACATCTCGCAATTTTTGATATTTGTTCCACCGCCCTTGCTCCATGCAGCTACATGGTCGGCGTCCATTTCAGAAAGCTTCCAGATCTTGATCTTGTTGGCGTCATGCCCGATGGCACAATGCGGGCAGTTTGATACGCCTTTCGCTTCAGCCTTTTTTGTCTGTGATGCATAAACGGATTTCTTTGTTGCATCATCAAAAACTCGGACATCCAGTAATTTCGTATCTGTTGAACCGCCAAGGATGAACTCAAAAATCCCCTTTCGGTCTTTGACATAGGGATCACCGTAGAGCTTTTGCACTTCGGCTGATACCTTCGCGGGATTATACGCCTTCGTGTGATACTCTTCATACAGCCGCCCCCACTCACGTCCGCGCATCTCGCTTTCAACATCTGTAAATACACTACAAACCCAGTCGAGCACACTGTTGAAATATGTTTTAAGCTCTTTAATATTTTTTTCTTTGCGATGGCTGCTCATGTAGCCGTCGATATTCCCTTTGCTAACCCAATCCAATGCACATTCCCAAAAGTCCTGCCGATTGGCGCTTCCTGATATGTATGCGCTCCATTTCTGGGTGTTGGTATTTTGGCTATTACTAAATTCCTCCTTGCCGAGCGTTACAAATGGGCCGGAATAAATCGCGTTGAGCAATTCCTGATCATTGAGCGGGACACCGGCAATGTTGATTGTTTTGAACCACGCTTTGATTTCGGATTCCTCGCCTTCACATTCATAAATGGTGAGTTTTGTTTCCCAAATCCTCGTTTTCTTGTCTTTCGCCATGCCGCTAAAGTTTTGCTGCAACCCGTCTTCATCTTTGATGGCAAATTTTTCGGTAACAAACCGTCCTAGACTGGTGATGCGCTGTTGTCCGTCTAAAACTTCAAATTTGCCTTCGCTTGTTTTGTTGAAATAAATCAATCCTATCGGATAGCCTTTGAGGACAGATTCGATGACAGCGACTTCTTTCCCCTCTTGAGCATAAATATAATTGCGCTGATACTCAGGCTGAATCGTGAGTTTGCCAGATAAACCGAATAGCCCCTTACCCTCTAGTTCGTTATAGACGAACCCTTCGCAAATTTCTTTGACCGTGATGTCGGTTCTTAACGTTGTTTTCATTTTGTGGGATTCTTGTGTTGAATGAAAATTCTTTTATACGCCATTCTCGCTACGTTATTTTCATAGATACCGGCAGTTGGATTGCCTTCTTTATATGCTCCTGTGCCGCCAGCTTTATAATAATCATCAACAAAATTTTTTGTTAAACCCGGCGTTCTCTTGAATTTATCATCAACCAGCCCGTTATCGCTTGTTCCTAAAATTTCAAACTGCTCAGGATTGTATTTATCCAAAAAACTAATCGGCACGCCCATGACTCCTTCATAGTCGCTCGGGATGGCGTCAGTAAACGGCACGTCTATTGCATCGTAATTGTCGTATTTGCCATACTTCCTTTTGCCCTTAATCTCTTTGTGTTTGCTGTACTTCAAGTTGTCTCTCATTGTCATAAGCGGCAATGGCTGATGACGTCGTCCGTGGTCGAGATTTGTGAGCCAGATTGAAGGTGAGCGTAAATAGACGACACCGTCCACGGTTCGCGTTGCTGTCTTTGGCTTCTTCGCAGGATCGACTTTTTCTGGTGAAATAAAGAGCATGTCCTTGTTGAAACTGGTTGTGCCAACCCACATCCTGTTCGCTTTGATTAGCGGGAAGATTTCCTTGTAAGTGATCGCATTCTTGCTGCTGATAATCACAAACTTTTTGTCGTAATCAAAAAGTTGCTTCACATACTTACGGAACAAGCTGAACGGCGGGTTTGTGACCACGATGTCGGATTGTTTCAGCAGATTAACACATTCGTCGCTGCTGAAGTCGCCGTCGCCATCCAACGGCGTCCATTCGTTGTTTTTGTTTGCCTTCAACTTTTTGGCAACAGCCTTCAAGTTGAACTCGCCGGTGCCGGTAATTTCGTGAACCTCATTGATGATAAATTTGTTGGCGTTTATCTTGGGGCGGCCTTTTGATTTTGGGAGAGTTTCATCATCGCCAAACAACCCTAGTTGCGTGTTGGCTACCGGCGAGGGTTTGTAGCTGGTGGTGATAAGTTGTTTCAATCCAAGCTTGTTGAAATTGAGCACGAAATAGCGGAAGAAATTGCTCTCATACGGGTCGTCGCAGTTGCAATACACCACCTTGCCGCGAAATACATCGGCGTCGTATTCCAGATACGCTTCAATCTCCTTCTGAATATCGCCGTATTGAGTGTAAAACTCGTCGTTCTTTGCCCTTTTAGCGTTTGTAAGATTTTTGTTTGCCATAGTTTGCCTCGCAGTATGCCACGCCAGCCGCCCGGCTTAACTGAAAAGCGCGTCCTCGACGAGCTTCAGATATTTGTTCACGTAGAACATGTCGGGGTCTTCCGCCGACGCCCGCGCGCGTATCGTAAAACCCGGTTCTTTCGGGTTGGAGCTATCGAAGAGCACCAAGCCGATACCGAATATCCGGGCCAGCGCGTCAAGCCGGGCAATGTCCTCCTCAGATGATGACAGCGGGACGACCAGATACGACTTGTGCGAGAAAAGTTTGTACGCGCAGCATTGGCCGAAGGCGGTAATCAGCCCGGCAATGTCGAGCTTGATCTCCGCAGAAATGATTTCCGTCGGCGGCTTGATGATGTCCGAGCGCCTTGCCTCGCGTACCGCGATGACGTCCGGCGTGCCCCACTTGTCCTTGAACTTGTTTCCGCCAAGTGAAATTGCTTTCGTCGCTTCTTCCAACTCGTTCACGATCCAGTCCGCCAAAGGCTCGTAGAAATCTTCCTCCTTTACCTTTTCTGTCTTCTCCGTCTTCACAAACGGCGTGACGTTTTCGCCGTCAGTCTTGTACTTCACATTCCGGTAAAGCCCGCGCGTTGGCAGGTAGTACGCATCCGGCATTTCAGTCCGAAATTTGTGCAGCGAGCCGTGGATTGTATTCAGCGGGATGTCGGGATACGCCGCTGCAATTTCCGCGTGCAACTGCGAATACCGCTTTCCGTCTGGAGAGCTATCAATCAGCTCCTTCGCTTTTTGGATGATCTTTTCGGTCGAGGTCATGGCGGCGAGTATGCCACGCAAGCCGGTAAGAGCAAGTCCGCCGTGAGGATTCCGGTAAGAAAGCCGGTAGGCTACAGACGCATCGAGTTCAGTTCATCCACGCTGACAGTTTGTTTCCGGCGGAACAGCGCCACGATGATCGCCAGCCCGACCGCCACCTCCGCCGCGGCGATGGCGATGATGAAAAACACCAGCACCTGGCCGTCGACGAGCTTGTTAAACTTCGAAAACGCGATCAATGCGAGGTTGGCCGCGTTGAGGTTCATCTCCAGCGCCATGAAAATCACCAGCAGGTTGCGCCGCATCACGATGCCCGCGATGCCGAGCGCGAACAGCAGGCCGCTGATCCAAAGATAATGATTGAGCGTGAGGGCGCTGGTCATTTGAGCTCCTTCTTCGAAAGCAACACCACGCCGATCATCGCCACCAGCAGCAACAGCGCCGTCACCTCGAACGGCAACATGTAGTTTGCGAACAGCGGTTTCACCACCGCCTCCAGCCCGCCACCGAAGTCAGTCTTGCCGGGGTTCAGCGACTCGACCGGCCGACGCAGGATGATTGCCAGTTCCCACGCAAACGCGCCCGCCACGATCACGCCGCCGATCACGCCCAGCCACCGGAAATGCCGGCGTTCCGCCTCCTTGATGTTGAGCAGCATGATGACGAACAAAAACAGCACCATCACCGCGCCCGCATAGACCA
>Ga0209083_1001605_pt1 | contig 24897 bp, 25 predicted proteins | sample AM7aDNAmetaG_FD_184132 | JGI IMG/M metagenome (GOLD analysis project Ga0209083, IMG submission 184132) | Freshwater microbial communities from Finland to study Microbial Dark Matter (Phase II) - AM7a DNA metaG (SPAdes) (version 3) | ecosystem: Environmental > Aquatic > Freshwater > Lake ...
GCATGATCGTCAGCACGGGCTCTGCCGTGTCGCCAGGTCCACACATCGCCTTGAAGCGAATGGTTTCGGATCTGCCGGGAGACTGCTGGAAGAGCACCTCGAAGTGAAGCTGATCCGTGCCCTTGGGGCAACGACGGATGGCAGTGATCAGCACGAACAACATGTCATGCACTCTGCCCCGCTCGCTCTGGCCCATCGACCTGGCCTTCTCCGGAGGGACGATCCAGCCGTGCCACACGGCGCTGGTGCATGCCACAGGTATGGTGAACCCCTCCTGCTTCGACCATTCGGAGAGATCCACCAGCACGCCATCGGCAATCGCTTGCTCGCGAGTGTAGCTGAAGATCACTGGTCCGAATGGGGATTCGTCGTCGGTCTTGTTGTCTTTGTCCGTACTCATAGGCCAAAACCTCCATCCTCCCCCTGGCCCTGGCCAAATGGGTCTGTGAATGATTCGGCCTCAAGTTCAGCGAGCAACAAACCCTTCTCCCACGGCTCCAGGTCGGTGATCCGGCCTTCCCAGGGTTCCCGTGCCCATGCAGCGGCAGCGGCCGATCCCGCCGGCTGCAGAAGGTGCGGACCTGACGTGAACGTCTCGACAGTCACGTGTTGCTGGTACTTCTGCAGCCATGCCGCATGATCCGAAGCCGCAAATGGTTGGCTGTAGTCCACCTGCACCGGCAGATTGAGATCTCCGCCGGGCCCCACGTTGAAGCGAAGCCGGGCATAGGTCTTGTTCGTCTGGGCGAGAATGAACATGACGGCCCAGTCACACTTCCCGAAGACGCGCATGAATGTTTGCTCGTCGGTGCCGCTGGGCGTAGGGCTGCTTCCCGGATGGGTGTGCAGCCAGATGCGGGCAAACTGCTCGGGCTTTCGCCCCAGATCCACCTGCGTCTCAAAGAAATCGGCGACCGCCGCATCATCAAATCGAACCGTCACCTCGGAACAGCATTGATCCACAGTGACAAACTCCTCCACCAGCAGTGGATCATCCGCGGCCGTGATCCCGAAGCCGCCGATCTCGGTGGCCCCGGCATGACAGAGATACTGCAGCTTCGCCCAGGCCGTGGGGGTAAACCGCAGGATAGGATCTTCAGGCAGTTGCGGTCTGAGCAGCGTCATGGGTCTCTGCTGCTTGTCCGCTCCCGATAACGACTTGTTCGATGTCCTCATTTTCCTTTTCCTTTTGGTTGTCCCGACAGGACGGGCACAGGTCTTCATCGATGCACTTACGACACACGGTGTCTCCACACTCAGCACAACGACGCTGGCAGCCGGTACAGACGGTTTGGTCGCAGGCCGGGCAGGTGCTTGAGCACCCGGAGCAGACGCTGTCATCACAGCAACTGCACGAATGGCTGCACTCACCGCAGAAGTCATTGCCACACCGTTCGCAGCCATAGCGACTGTCATCATCCGTGAGATACCCACAGTCGCTGCAGGCGATGCCCGTCCAGCGATCCAGGGCAACATAAGGTGAATGCCGGTTGTAGGTTTGCAGCACCTGGCGGACGAGGATGAAGAAGTCGCACAATCGGCCCTGCTGCAACGCTGAACGGATTGGGGCAGAGGCATCGCCCTCACATAACCGCTGCTCGCTGACATGGGGATGGGTCACCGATTCATTTCCCTGGGCCGGATGCGGATCGCGGGCGATCACCTTGTAGGCCGGCCAACGCGAAGGCGTCGACAGCATGTTCAGCGCCAGTTCGATACGAAATGGGCCCAGGTACACCTCTTCGAGTTCGATGGCCTCGGTGGTGACCCGTACAACCTGGGCATCGACGTCGTACTCCCACTCCTCAAACTCCTGGCCGATCTGGGCCAGTTCCAGCCAGATCGATCGCAGCTCGGGGATGAGTGGCAGTGGCCGCTCAAGTTGGGTGCGGATCTGTTGCAGGTCGCTCAATATAGCGCCTGTTGAATAGCGCAGATCGCTGCGCAAGATCTCGGCCGCCGCGGCCAGGCCATGGTCGCGGCAGAGCGTCAGGCGCCGCCGCAGGCCCAGTAGATCGTTCAGTTGCTCGTGCAGCGACTGGACTTGGCCTGACAGGTCATACAAACAGCGGTTGTGCTGCTCGATAACCTGGGTGCGGACACGGTCGGCAAGACGCAATAAACCTCTCTGTTGCTTGTCCATGGGAATGTTCCTTCAGTGGAAAAACCACAAAGCGAGAAGGGGCACCTGCCGCAATGCACATGTGCATCGGGCAGATGCCCCTGAAAACAAACGCTGCCACAGCATGGCGCCTCAGGCAGCTACTGAAGCACCCTCGATCTTGGTCGGGGTGATGGAGATGCGATCACCTTCCTGCAGCACCTGGTCGCGGACCACCGGCTGGCGGTTGACGCGGATCAGGTAATCGCTGGCCGAACGCTCGGGGAGACGCTCACGGAAGAGTTTCTCGACGGTGGTTCCCGGTTCGATCTCGATATGGTCGGCGAATCCGCCGCCATCATTGTTAATATACAAAACCTTCATAGCTGAACTCCTTGCTTGGGGTAAACGGGGTCTATCGCGTTTCCGGGGGAACTTCCCACCGGATCTCTAACTGCCACCCGGCGGAACTGGCGAACGCCGCCAGTACCTGCTGGGCATGCTCACGGGCGGTGGCCATGGTGGCCGGCTCGCCCGCCGCCTTCTCGATCGTCTGCTGGGCTTCACGCATGCCCTGGTCCACCAGTTGCTTGGTGACATCGTCCAGCCTCATGAGCTTCCAGAGGCCGTGCCGATCCAGGGCAAAGACTCTGGTACGCTCATGGTCAACACGGGCCTGGATCACGGTCGGCTCGGGCAGGATCAGCACCAGGGCCCTGGCACTGTCATCTTTGTCGCTGATCCGAGCCTGCTGCATGTCGATGCCGATCAGGGCGTCGCCCCGAATCACGAGCACCGCCGACATCGATCCGGTGAACCCGCTGATCTGGCTGATAATGGCATCGGCCAAGGTGGTCTTCGTCGTGACCAGAGAGGAGAGCGCTCGCACGCTCTCCAGGGTGGGGCCGGCATGGGAGAACTCGGGATCAGCATGTGGTGCCCGTAACGCCCAGAGCACGGACGTGGCGAGCATGACGGCGATCAGAACGGCGATCAGGGCCATGATGGCCACTGCGAACTTGCGGAATGTGGACATGAACAGATCTCCCTTCGGAATGGCTGGTATCACAGGTGCGAGAGCACCAGCAGAATGAACAGGATCACGATGATGATGATCACTGGCATATGCACCTCCTTTCTGGATGAAGTCGTAAAGAGTTTCGAAGTGATCGGGACAGTTGGAATTGGGCGTAGGGAACGGAGGGGTGGGGACGATCAGTTGCTGGCGGCCAGTTCCATTGCTCCGGCCCAGGCGTCCTGTTTGAACTGGTTGGAGGCGCCAAACCAGATGCTGTCCAGGCGGCGTTCGCGACGGGTGGCGGGGAGACTGCCGCGGTAGGTCTTCTGATGATCGGCCCATTCGCTGACGGCGTTGTAAGCCGCCCACATCGAGCCGCGGACCCCGGGCAGACTGTTGGTGACGTTGGCAAAGTTGGCGTAGAAACGCTGAACGATCCCCTCTCGGTGGGTGCGGGTGCGGTCGGTCTGGGCCGCCGGGAGCAGCATGTCGAAGTAGCTCGACAACTGCCGGGAGGTAACCTGCGTGTCCCGCAGCAGCTTGGTCTCCACAGAGAAGCGGTCGAGACGCTGGGTGATCATCCCCAATGCCCGGCGGGCCTCTTCCACCCTCTCCGGCAGGCTGGGACAGTGGCGGATGCTCCATCCACTGCCCTGCCCCTGACGCAGTGCCAGGTTCAGCGTGTTCATGCATACGACACGAACGCACGTCGGGAGCATGCGAACGGCCATACTGCCATCGTGGCTGTTGGTGAGCAGGACATAGGGCCGGACCTCGTCATCCGGCGTCACCCACAACTGTTTGGGAATCCGGGCCAGCATCCACACCACCCGGCCACCTCGCAGCGCGCCGGCCGATTCAAACATCGCCAGCTTCTCTCCGACCAGAGTATCCATGAACGCAAAGGCCTCATGGTTTTGGAACGGGGTGTAGCCATCGCCGACCACGCCCAGGACGCCGCGGGTATCGGTGCGGAGGGTGGCACGATGCTGGTGACAGGCGACCTCGGGCGATGAGCCTTTGGGGTCGCTTGCCCGCAGGGGCCAGAGTTCCACACCCCAGTCCAAGTGGGCCAGGGTGATGGCCTGGCCGCTGGTCTTGGCCTGGGTGATGTTGGCGCCCAGGCCATGCCAGGGTGGCTCGCCGACAGTGAACACGGCGGCGACCCCGGTTGTCATGTCAATCTCGTGTGCCATAGAGGCATCTCCTATTGGTAAAGGGTTTTTGAATGAACAGAAGCGGCACGTACAGGGGACAGGAGGATCAGGCTTCCTCATCCTGATCGGCGGACTTGAACTTCAGTTGACCGACGGTGCAGTCAGCAGGCAGGATGTCACTGCGCACGCCCAGGTACACCGGCTGATACAGACTGCCGCCGGGATAGGCATGGAGGTAACGAACGTCGATCACCTGCCCGGTGGCGGGGATCTGGGTCCTGGGCGGGATGGTGACATTGCCCACAGCGATGCGGGATGTGCCATCAAGCAGTTCCAGTGCCACACTGCGACGGCCACCATTGGCTCCTGCGACAATGCAGGAAACGGTGGCCGTGAACTTAAGCTTCCGTTGGTCACCGCCCCTGGCCGGGCGGCCGGGGACATAGAGGGAGTCGGCGCGCTTGAAGACGATCCCCTCTTTTCCCTCTTGCCGGAGCCGGGCCAGTAAGTTTCGTTTTGCGGAGGGTGTACTGGCAGTGGGCACGGGAATGATCGGCCCGCCCCCTGCTGTGGCCAGCAGCTCATACATTGCCACCAGCCGGCGGGCATAAGGCTGCTGCCGAAGATCCACACAGGCGTTCTCCAGCAGGTCGAAGGCATAGAGGTTGTCGCCGATCGCCTCGCCGTCGAGCAGCCACTGCTGGCTTCCCAGGGTCAGGGCGTGAGCAACAATGGGCTGGGGCAGGGCAATGATTAATCCCCGACGGTTGATGCCGGTGATCTGCGTATCCCTTCTCCGGATCAGCACACGCCGCCCGTCAAACTTCTCCTGAGCCAGCCAGGCTGGATCCGCGATCAGCTTCTGGGCCTCATCCTCGTCGATGGGGTTGAGGAGCTGCGGCAGGATGCCGGTGGATTGAGATTCGCAGGCGGTGCCCTGATAGGGAGTACCGGACTCGCCGGGACTATACCCCTTCGCGGTCTTTGCACTGATCAGCTTATCGAAGATCTTGCTGGCAGCAGCGTAGTCCACCGGGGCCGGGGTCTTGCACCCGGTGGTCATCGTGCTGCCGCGGCGGCCGTAGGCGAAGTTGACGACAAAGCCAGTGCCTGACGGCTCTATCGCCGCCTGGTACGCCTTATCGCTGCCCCCGCCGCGGTAATACAGGGTCACGTTGCGGGATTGGGTCGAGGTCATGGAAAACACTCCTTTGGGTTTCAACGAAGAAGCGCCACGCCGGAAGAGGGTCTTCCGGCGTGGCTTTATCAAACACGATTCGGTTCAGCAGCCCTCTTTTTCTTAGCCATCAGCGGCCGCCGAACGACAGCTCGTAATCAACCAGCCGATCCCCCTGCGCAGCGCCAGGATGAACCGGCCCAGAAGGATCAACGTGCAGAGAATGGCCATCAGGCAGCCGCGACCGGCGTGATCCAGCAGCACCACGCTGGATGTTCGCTTGTTGTGTGCAGACATAGAGTCTCCCTTCTCCGCTGGATAAGAGCGGAAGTATTCAGTTTGCAGGTAATCGAAACAGATGGATGGGGATGGAGGGGAATCAGTGGCCGCCGAACGCCGGGCACTGACTCTTGTACTGGCAGGTGACACAGTTCATCGGTGAGGGGTTGGGATAAAAGTTGCCGGCCAGGACCGCCTGCCATGTGATGGCGATGGCATCCTGAGTCCGGCGGATGCCCTCGCCCGTGATCGGTACGCTCAGGATCTGCAGTTGCACCGTCTTCTGCTTGGTCAGCACCACGAACTCGCCTTGCACAGGTTTGCTCATGCTGCGGGACATCTCACGAAGCACCCGGCCATAGAGATACAACTGATCGGCTGATTCCACAGCCTTCTGCTCACTCCACTTGCCTCGACTGGTCTTGAAGTCGCGAACGATGATGGCGCTATCGGTCTCGTACACCAGATCGACACGGGCCAACACATCGGGCAGGCCCCTATCGAGCATGACGGTGAACTCTTCTTCGACCCCCAGCAGCGTTCCCTTGGGTTGTGAAGCCGGTGAGGCCATGAACGTGGTGATCATCCGATCGGCCATCTCGCCAAGAGTTGCTTCATCCTGGTCCTTGGCATAGCGGATCGACAGGTCTTTGCCGGCCGCCGACTTCTGCTCCTGCCAGCTCAGGTGATAGGCATGCAGCAGATCCCCAGCGGAAGGATGCAGTCCAGCCATCATGGCATGGAAACAGGTTTCTACCGCGGCATGGATCGCCGAACCGTAGACCAAGCTGGCAGGGAGGAAGTCGGGCCGGGCATCATTGACATAATGGAGCTGGAAACGTTTTGGACAGGATCGCATGCTGCTGATCTGACTGAAGGAAACATAAGGCCGGCCGGTCAATAACTGTGCCTGCTGGTTGGCAGGCCGTAACGAGACGGGCGAGGCAACGGATGGGGCCATAGTGGCGGTCATCGGCCACCGCCGTTCCTGCCGGTGGATGCGGCTTCCGGGGGTTCAACGGCCTTGAGGGCGTCGATGAGTTCCGAGGCCTGTTTGATGGACAGACTGAGGAAGGGCAGGCCGATCAGTTGCTGAGCCTCGTACTCGGCATCGGTTCCCAGACGGCGGCAGATGGCCTGGATGGCCCGCTTCTGCGATTCGGTGGCTTGAACGACCCGGCCATTGCCGCGGGCGGCACCGTTGCCATTGCCATTGGCACGCGGAGGGGATTCCTGACGGGACGGTTGAGTAGCGGGATGGTCCTGACCAGGACTGCCAGCAGCCTGGCGATCCAGGGCGAGTTGGGCCTGCAGGTAAAGATTGGCAACTTGCGCCTGCAGGTCGTCGGGGCGGGCCAGTAGGGCCTGATCCAACTCTGCGGAGACATTGATACTGTAGCCGATGGATTGATAGTCCTTCGAGGCCTTGCGGCTGAGGCCTACGTTGACGGACAACGGCATTGGTTAGCTCCTATTCCGAGCCGTTTGGCTCGCTGTGAAGGCTCCAAAAACGCAAACAGGGACGCAGCGCAACGGCTACATCCCATCACCTTATTATGTCGCGTAAACGGGGTTTATGAAGCTAAGGGGCGACTGCGGGGATCATCCCGTGACGGATGCGATGATTCAGTTCGTGCAGGGCGTTTCGATTGCTCTCCCAATGCAGCATGTCTCGACACGTTTCGTAGTCCACCCATCGATACGCGGTGTGCTCAGCCCCGATCCTCAGCTTCGGGTCCATGATCCGCACGGCAAATGTGTACTCGGGCACCACCAGCACGTCCGGACCCCACCGCAGATGCCCCGCCAGTTCCATGACCGGCACCGTGTTACACGAATCCAGGCGAAACAACGCCACTGATGCCGGGATTGCCGCTTCCTCCTCGGCTTCCCTCCGGGCGGCCTCGAGCGGCAATTCGCTCCCCTCGCCTCCACCGGCAATGAACTGCCAATAACCGGCATCGGCTCGCCTGAAGACGGCGTAGTCCACGTTCAGCGCAGTCTCATAAAACGGCAGGACCAGGATCTGAAAGGGCGCTCGCCCCTGACCGTGCCACCGCTGGTCAGCGGGTGGCGATCCAGTCGTCGTGCCGGGTTGTCTGGAGCCCTGTTCCATGACGCCGATGCTAACTACAGACTGCGGCCCAGGAAAGGCGTATACTCACAGGCTCCATCGCCAGTATCGTGCCCGAAAGCGGATGGCCCAGGGACTATGTGTCCAGTGTGGCTATGACCTCAGGGCCAGCAAAGACAGATGCCCCGAATGTGGAACTGTGAGGGCTGCAACATTTCGTTGACATCGCCAGTGCCGCTGCGGTACTCTGCCCCTGCCCGAGCCACCTGCAATGGGTGGCCTTCCCAACAGCCCTCTCGCCCGCCCAGGCAGAGGGCACGTTTCGCCCCGCAGCCCCTTCTTACCCGGAAGGGGCTGCATTTGTTATTGTGTGGTATTCCATCGATGAGGGCAGTAGACTCCTGCCAGCAAACTCACCTCGCGATCAATGAAGGGCTGTGGCCATGTCGGCGTCCGAAGACAAGGCTGTTGAAGCCAAAGCGTGTCCAAAGTGCGGGAATACCTGCATGGTTATACCCACAATGTATAATCCGAGGTTCTACGCGCTGTGCCGTGGATGTAGGATCGAGACCCCCACCGCCGCAAGCCGAGAGGAAGCACTCAAGCTCTGGAACGACGGTGTATTTGAGCAGGGGTAATGCTTCGCAGCGTCTTTCGGATGCTTCTCATGGCCCTCTGGTCCGCTTGAGAGCCTGAGGGCCGTGCAGCCGCCCCCTCGCGCCCAGAGGGGCTGCCTTTGCTATCTACTCCCCCTTCTGTTTCTGTCGCTGCCATGGACGGCCCACACAGGACAGTTCTGCTAAGCCTCGCTCGTCCCGAACATCGTGAAGAACACGTTGGCCAGCGCTCCGGCCGCCGTTGCCGTCACCGGGTCAGTGAAGCTCTGAAGGTCGTAATGCACCGTTACCAGGAGCGGGCGGGGCTTTTTGGCGATGGCACTCCACAGGCTCCCAGGCAGAGGCAGCCGCAGAGACCGGAAATGCGCCGCGATCGCCTTGGTCTCCTGATCAAGTTCAAGACCGTTGAGCAGGATGCTGGCCGCTGCGACCTTCCCTTCCCGATGCCAGACGACGGCGGCGGCCGTCTGGCCGATACCCGTCCAGGCCAGGCCGATCGGCGGGAGATTGGGCAGACCCACATTGGCCGTGAAGGCCTCTTGGGATTCCAGCAGACTACGCCGCATCCGTCCGGCCAGGAGGCCCTTGTCCGTCAGCGGCAGGCTCTGTGCGGCCTTCACATTCCTGGGCACGGTCGCCTTGCCCAGGTAGAAAGTTAAGCCCGTGAACAACAGTCATACGGGGGAGCATACCGCCTAACGCATCTGGCACCAGACTGCCCGCCTGTTCCCCTGCGGCCGCCGCCGCCGCCAATCCCATACGGACGAGATTGGAGATCCCGTCAGTAGGTCAAGGTGAAAACCACAAAGCCATCATCCTGAAGGGGGCTGCTGGCCGGTGCGGTGCGGGGGTACATGCGACCAGGGCCGGCACCTCCAGACCGCCCTGCTCGCCGGGCGCTCCAGATGCCAGCAGGCGATGGCCGACACGTCTCCGCGTGCCATGGCCGGCTCCAGCCTCTTCCAATCTGGCCGGTCCATGGTCTTGCAGATGCACGTGTCGCGATATCAGTAGGTATAAATGACGCCGAACCGCTTCTTGAACTGGAAGTAGTCGCCGTTGTTGACCGTTCCATTAGCGTCATAATCGCAGAGATCGAGGAATCCGGTCTCGCCAACGCTCTTGTTGAACGTCTGCTTGAACCAGAAGTAGTCGCCATTGTTCACCGTCTTATTGCCGTCATAGTCGCCATAGAGGCGATGAAATCGCTGGCTGAAGCTGCCGCTCAGTGCATTGCCCGCCAGGTCATGCACCCCGGCGGCCGCAACCGACAGGTCATAGATCCCATCGGCCAGGGAGCCGCCCACCACACCGATACCCGAGAAGCTCAGGACATAGTTCTTCTGATCTCCCGAGGGATTGGTCAAGAGCAGCGTGGTGTCCGGTACGTCCGAGCCATCGCTCTTCTTTATGGTCACCGCACCCGTGTCCAGCACTACCTTCTCGCCGAAGCTCAATGTGAGCTTCTTCACCATCGACCGCTGGGCAGCGCCATCGTTGATCGATGAGGTCGGCAATGCGGGCACCGCAGTGTCGACGGTCACGGCATAGGGTGCTGACTCCGCCGTAGTATTCCCCAGCCCGTCCGAAGCCGTGGCCGTGAAGTTGTAGCTCCCGTCGCTCAGGCTGATGCCGGTATAGTCAAATATCCAGTTGCCAGATCCATTGGCCGAGGTTGTCCCGGCCAATACGCCACCCCGATAGACCGTGATGGTCATTCCAGGCTCCGAGGTGCCGTTGATCAGCAGCGTCGGGTCACTGGTGATGCCATCGCTGGAACTGCTGCCGGTATCGGTGCTGATGCCATTGATGGTCGGCACGACCTCGGCCGCATTGAGCACACTGATGGTGAAGGTCTCTTCAAACCACAACCCGCCTTGGTCGGTCGTCCGCAGGCGAATGCCGTAGCTGTTCTTGGCTTCAAAGTTGAACGAGGCGGTCGCCAGAAGCTGATTGCCGCCTATGGTGAAGCTGGCGTTATCCACGCCCCCGGACCCACTTACCAGCGAATAGGTAAAGGTATTGCCCGCATCCGGGTCGGTGCTGCTCAGCGCACTCACCGCAGTGCCTATCGGCTGGTTCTCCGCCATGCTGCTGCTGGATAGGGCGATATCCGTCGGCGTCTCATTGACGTTGGTCACTGTGATCGTGAACTGCTTCTCAAAATAGAGTCCGCTCTGGTCGGTTGTTCGCAGGCGGATCGAGTAACTGCTCTTGGCTTCATAGTTGAAACTGGCGGCCGTTTGAAAGGCGCTGCCGTTGATGCTGAATGAGCCGTTGTCCGTGCTGCCCGTGCCGCTGACAAGGCTATAGGCAAACGTATTGCCGGCGTCTGGGTCGGTGCTGCTCAGCGTCCCCACCGCAGTGCCTATCGGCTGGTTCTCCGCAACCGAGGCATTGGATAGCAGCAAATCGCTGGGGGCGTGCATCTCGCCAAGTCCCAGGACAACCAAGCCATTGGAAGCATCCGCAACGTATGCGTAGGTGCCCACCAGACTCACGCCATAGGCATAGCCGCACGTGTCATAGCCGGCTACACGCATTGGGCTGGTGGGGTTGCTGATGTCGATCATCTGTAAGCCGCTGTTGCCGTCGGCAACATAGGCGTAGTTGCCCGCGACGCTCACGCCCTGGGCATAGCCGCTCGTGTCATAGCCGCCTACACGGATTGGGCTGGCGGGGTTGCTGATGTCGATCACCTGCAACCCGCCGTCGTAGACTGCGACGTACGCGTAGTTGCCCACCACGCTCACGCCCTGGGCATAGCCGCTCGTGTCATAGCCGCCTACACGGATTGGGCTGGCGGGGTTGCTGATGTCGATCACCTGCAACCCGCTGTTGCCGGCAACATAGGCATAGATGCCGACCACGCTCACGCCCCAGAAAGTCCCGCCCGCATAGCCGCCCACACGGATTGGGCTGGCTGGGTTGCTGATGTCGATCACCTGTAAGCCGCTGGTATCGTAAGCGACGTACGTTTGTCACTGAAGACAGGGAATTGGCCTACAGCATTCCTGATCCGCACAACGGAACCAATGCCTGGCAACGGGGGTTTCGCATTGGATGGCCAGATCTGGTCATGCTTCAATATGCACTGGAAGTCAGCGGAGGGGCCGACGAACTGGCCGTCACCTGTCTGGACCGCCTGAACGAACTCCCGGCATTGCAGGTCTGCTGCCGTTACCAGCACCCGGCCATGGACTGCTTTGATGGACCACGCTTGCGCAAGTCGGCCGTGCCGGACCTGGACTACCAGCAGCAGGTGACCGATGCGCTGCAGGCCTGCGAGCCGGCCTACACCGCAGTGGCTCCGCAGGACTATCTAGAATGGCTCGAAGGCCATCTGGGTTACCCGATCGGGCTGACCTCCCTGGGCCCTGCATGGACCCACAAAGTCACACGGTCACGCGTCTCACGGCAGCGCCTCGCGACGTGAACACGACAGCAGCCGATCGACGGCCGAGCAGGCACTGCGGAAGCGCTCCGCCCAGGACCCCGAGATGCGGATGTATGGCCGTGATTGTGACTTGAGGAGGCCTTCGCACTGCCCAAGGAACTCTCGCCGCTTGTGCGGCAGGTGTCGTTGGCTGTCATCGATCCACGGGACATCAACGTCCAGCAACAGGTAGAGATCGTATCTGCGCTGCTGAGCCAACTCGTCGATCCACTCTGGGCAGTCCCCAAAGAGCACGCGGCTCCAGATGGTCGTGGTCAATGGGTCGGTATCGCAGAACAGCACGCGGTTGGCCTGGCGGGCGAGCGCTTCCTCCGAGGCGACCTGGCCACGTACGATCAGCGGGATGTCGTCCAGGTCACATCGCCCCTGCTTGCAGTCCAGTAGCGTCCGAGCGTGCTCGGGAACCCAGACGGTGTCATAGTGCCGTGCCAGGTCCCGGGCCAGCGTGGTCTTGCCAGTGGATTCTGGTCCGAAGATACACACCCGACGCACGTAATACGGCCGCACACAAGGCGGCAGGAACCGCCAGTTGGCCAGAGGGTCCTCGCGAACGGCCGTACCGGAGACCGGTACGCTGTCACGGCAAGGGTCACAGGGGATGAACCGAGCCCCCAGGACCTCGGCCAGTTTGTGGCCATAGCCCTCGGACGCGAAGACAAAGTCGATGCCACCTGGCACATGCCGCTTCACGACATCGCGCCAGATTGGCCAGAACTCGGGGTGTTCCTCGGGAGTCTGGGGGAGATCCTCAGTCACGTGAACGACGCGGGAACCAGGCAGCAGTTCGCGCATCCACTGGTAGCGCAGCTCCCCAGGAATGGGGTCGCCCTTCAGCGAACAGACCAGGACCGTCAGGTCGCTGACATAGTGGCGAGCGAAGTCGGCAAGATAGACATGGCCACAATGCGGCGGCATGAACTTGCCCAGCAGCATACCGGTCGATTTGTGGGGCAGGTGCATACTCATGGCACCAGAACCTCTTCCGCCACGGGTTGTGCCGTGATGATACTCGCCTTCTGGTGACGGTTGATCCATTCCCGTACGCCCATGGCGCACAAGACGGAGAACACGAGATAGGTGCCGAAGGTCACCCACATTCCCAGTGCCCCCAGAACCACCAGTGACACCAGGTCGGCCGCCAGGTACAGGCTCCAGGATTCGAGCAACTTCAGGCACAGCATGTACTCGGCGATGAGGCTGGCAATGGTGATCACGCTGTCCCAGAAGGGCGCGGGATCATCAGTCCAGCGGAAGATCGGGTAGAGCACCGCGACGCCGGCGACTCCGATGAGCGTCAGCCACCAGCCCATCTTCGCCCTGGTCCGCCCGATCCGGACGAGCTTGATCCCGGAGAGCTGATCCTTCTGCGTCCACTTCCACCATCCATAGAGGCACTCAACAACGTAGAACACCTGCAGGCCGAGCTGGGCATAGAGCTTGCCCTCCCAGAAGACCCACGCCAGTGCCAGTGAGCCCAGCACACCAATGGGCCAGTTGATATCCTTCTCACGAACGATCAGGTAAACGCAGACGACGTTGATAACAAACGCTGCCCATTCGATGGTGCTCATGACTCCTCTTTCGACGATCCCATAGCCTCAATACGGCGGCAACAGACGACGCAGTGCATGACCAATGACGATGGTCGCAAAGCAGGCGTTGCGGAGCAGCACCGCTGGCCAGAACACTTCCCCGACCGGCTGCGGCCTTTCCTGCTCCAATGCCAAACCCAACTGCTTCGCCAACCCTCGCATTCTCGTTACCGACCAGGGCCAGTCCAGCAGCCCGCTGATCCAACTCTCAGGAATAGCGGCTGGCCCCAGTGTCGCGCCGGCCAGGGCTCCGGTGATGGCGCCGACCGTATCGGCATCTCCACCGAGGAGCACGGCCGCCTCGACGGCCGACCGGAGATCGGCCGAATAGCGCAGCCAGCAGAAGATCGCGGCCGGCACCGTATGGTTCACGAAGCCGCTGACCCCGCGTTCAAAGCCCATCGAGCGCGCGAACTCCTGTGGTGAACCGCCACTGGCCGCGTGTTCAATGGCAGATCGCAGTCGGCTTGCCAGATCGGGATCGATGGCCAAGGGCAGGAGAATCTGTACGCACCGCTGCGGGTCAATGGCATTGCCACCAACCTGTGACCCATACGCGGCCGCCTCGGCAATGACCAGCGCCCCCCGCTCCGCTCTGGGATCGGTATGGGTAACTCGCGTGGAAGCCGTTACCAGTGCATGCCTCAGCTCAGCCGATTCCCGGGCGAACACACCGCAGATGGCAGCACGCATTGCCGGCCCGTTTCCGGCCGATCTCACGCCACTATGCGCAGGAGAGAAACCAAGCCACAACTTCAGGATCGCTCGTAGTGTTCCGAACCCGATGGCGGCCGGCACCCGCAACAGCCACCAGCGCAGCCGCCTGGCGAAGCATCGGGCAAACCGTTCCACGTCGCCACCGCTCTCCAACAGCGACTGGGCCACCATGCAGGTGTGCTCGGTATCGTCACTGACCATTCCATGCCCGAACAGCAGCCGATGCTCAAGCGGAGCCGGCCCAAACAGGCGTTCGGCTCGACGTGGCGACAGCCCCTCGCGCGGCAGGCCGATGGCGTCGCCTACGGCGGTGCCCAGGATTACACCCTCGATGGAGTCAGGCAGCTCAGGCATAGCGCACCTGTTGCTGAACCGCAATGAACTTCGCCGGCACATGATCGGTCAGCCACACGCGATTGCTCGTCCGGTAGAACACCAAGCCTTCCGCATGCATTTGCGCCGATTGGATGGTCAGTAGCACCGGCTTGCCGTAACGCATTGCCACCTTCATGGTCGTTTCGGTGTTCTCGGACAGGTGCACGTGATGACGCTTGCCCTTGATCAGCCCCTTCTGCCGGATCGATTCCAGGTTCCGTTCGGGTGTGCCATGGTAGAGAACCTGCGGGGGGACAGTGGGCTCGTATCCCAGGTCCACCTTCACCGAGTGTCCTTGCCGCGCACGGATCATCGACCCGTCTTCGCTGAACTCGAACCGCTGTTTGTCGTTGGTGGTGACAACCTCGTCGAGTTGCTCAGGAGTGATGGCGTGGCCATACTCGGCCGCGTTCACCAGCAGCGTATCCACATCAACCCAGCCGGCGTCGCTTAGCTCAATACCGATTTCATCCGGCCGATGCCGGAGGACATAGCTAAGAAACTTGCTGGTATGGATTCGCTGTTCATCAGTCATGGCCAACCTCATCAATGCCTAGTCGCTCTGCTGTTTCTCGATCACTCACAGGGTAAACAGTTTCTTTCGGGGTAAGTAAGCCCACATAGGGTCTCACCGCATGTTGCGCCTGACTGATCGCAAAGCCGGACACGTCCTCGATATCAACAATCCATGCCTTCGCGTATTTCGCCAAGATCTCGCCGCGCAGTCCCAATTGCACCGCCCTTCGCTGTACGGATGCCCCTGACGGGTCATGGTCTGGATCCCACTGAACGCGAACGCAGGAGCCGGCGATCTCCTGCTGCCAGCGTTCCCTGCTGCCATATACCTCCGGTACGTACGTTGAATGCACTGCACCCCTGAGAATCTCATCAAATGCGCTGCGACGCAGCCGAATGGCCAGCGTGACTTCCTGATTCCCCTTTGTGCTCCAGCCGCATCGATACATCATCCAAAGGAAATTGGGCTTGATCCAACTCATCCTGTCCAAGCTGAAAGGACCGCCAAAATGGCCATGCTCAAGTGCATACTGCGCTATCTCTCGGCAGTAAGCCTGATACACAACCACCGAGGCATCGTCGAATTGCGCCATGATGTGCCGCCCGACCTGGGGCCAGCGCTCAACTTGGGCGACATAGGGCTCTGTTAGCAGACCTGCATTGGTCTTGCGCATCGGTGTCTCCTCGTTGTCGTCCTGTTCCGTTACCTTGCATGCACGCCGACCGCCCTCATGGCAGTGACTGCCTTCTCGCAGTCGCCGGCCGCCAACTCGACACCACGACATCCCGGCAAAAGCAGCGATGTCCGGAATCCGAGGCTCACTGCATCCAACGCCGTGGATTTCACGCAGTAGTCGGTCGCCAGGCCCATGATGTCCACGGCATCGACGCTCTGTGCTCTGAGCCACTCGCCCAGACCGGTCGCCTTGCGGCGGCCGTTGTCGAAGAATCCCGAATAGCTGTCGATGCCTGGATCGGTGCCCTTCCGAAACACCTTCGTGATACCCGCTACGTTCAGACCCGGGGCGAGCTGTGCCCCCGGCGTTCCCTGGACGCAGTGGACCGGCCAAAGCACCTGGGGAAGCCCGTTCAGGTCAATCAGCTCATAGGGCTTCCTTCCGGGATGGCTGGCGGCGAAGGAGCCATGGTTGGCCGGGTGCCAGTCCTGTGTCGTCACGACAATCCCGTAGCCGCCCATCGCCTGATTGGCGACCGCGATCACCTCATCTCCCTTGGGCACCGGCAGGGCGCCAGTGGGAAGGAAGTCGTTCTGGATATCGACAAGAATCAGTGCTTTCATGGCTCACTCCTCCGTTGCATCACGATCTACTGAGCAAACTCCGTCTCGAATGCGCGGAGAACATGCCGATCGTGTGAGGTGTCGAAGATCGCGAAGACGATCCGTTCAAACCTGTGCGACCAGTTACCTGTGCCCAACAGCACCCCCCGGAAGAGCCCCGCCAGCTGGCGGGGATCATTGCGGAACACGCCGCAGCCCCATGCACCCAGAATCACGCTTGTACGCCCCTCGGCAGCGGTCAGCGCCAGCACGTACTCGATGCGAAGCCGCAGCGTGTCCTCGACACGATCCAGGTCCGGATCGCCAGCACGCATCGCCCCGATATTCGGCGCTGGCATGGTGATGAACGACACTTGGTACGGTTCGTCGAGAAGTTGTCCGCCGTCATCCCTGAGCACTGGGACCTCCGGGCTGTAGATCGCGTGGTTCGTATAGAGCAGGGAGCGGCATTGCCGATTGGCCGTGTAGTAATCCTCGCCGACAAGGAGCGTCTGGTAGAGCCCCGACGCCACCGCCAGGCTCTCCTCCTGAGCAAGCGATCCATTCAGAAACCCGCCACCGGCGTTCTTGGCCGACGCGAAGTTGAGTGCGGCGACGGCTTGTACCGACTCCCGCTGTATCAGTCGGCGAGCGGCCCCGAGAGTCGTCTCGTCGGTTACCTCGACCTGCGCGGAGGCAGCCCGTGGCGGCATCTGTGTCGCGTTGCGTACCACGGCACGCCAATCACCGGGCCTGATCACCTTGGTTCCATCAACTGCCCGGCGCAACGCCGTCTGGATGCTCACGGTACTGCCTGCGGTAGTGCAGTAATGCCCCTCATTCAGGATGAGGATTGTTTCCTGGGCGGTCTGTTGTCGCTCATTTCGGTTCTTCATTGTGGTTCTCTCGTCAATGTCGGATCTAGAGCTCAAAGTTGAACCCCTTACGGGTCATCCGGTCGTACTTGGCCTTGTCGAATCGATAGAGCCTGGCCGCCCGATGGGCTACATCCTGCTGCACCTCGTTCAACTCCTCGATGATGTCCATCGACAGGATCTTCTTGCGGAAGTTCCGCTTATCGAGCGGGCGGTCAAGGATGATCTCATACATTCGCTGCAACTCGGTTAATGTGAACTTCGTCGGCAACAGTTCAAACCCTATGGGCTGGTATCGCACTTTGCCGCGAAGCCGCTCATACGCGGCCGCCAGGATGCGTTCGTGGTCAAACGCCAGCTTGGGGGTATCGCTGATGGCAAACCAGGCGGCATCGCGCGAGTCGGTGTCTGCATGCACCTTGTGATCGGCGAGCTTCACCAGAGCGTAGTAGGCAACGGTCACCACCCGGTCTCGCGGATCGCGTTTCACATCTCCAAACGTATAGAGCTGTTCCAGGAAGACATTCTTCGTGCCGGTCTCCTCCTCGAGTTCCCGACGGGCCGCCTCATCCAGCGTCTCATCCATCTGCACAAACCCACCTGGCAAGGCCCACCTGCCCGCAAAGGGCTCCAGGTCGCGTTGGATCAGCAGAACCTTCAGATCGGATTCATCCATGGCGAAGACCACACAGTCCACCGTGAGACACGGACGGGCATATTCGTAGGTAAAGGGCATTGGATTCGGCTCCTTCGTGTTATCTCTACACCTAGCATAGTGTTCTATCGACACCGTGTCAAGGCGATTCCACACACATGAGCCCTCCAACTGATGACAGACCGCATGAGACGGTGGGGCCAATGACTGGTAGGATCACCCACCATCAGGAGCGAAGTATGTCTGTGGTTCTGCTTCCAGGCCGCCATATCGTCAACACCCAGTATCAGGAGCAGTATCTCTTTGGCATTCTCCGCCGGGAGATCGCGGGATTGGCGATCTGGGATGGGGCAGGCGGCCGTCGGCCGGCCGAGCCGCTGGACACGCTCATCTTCGCCATCACCTCCGCCAACCAATGCCACTCACGCTATAACCCCGTGCCGCTGGAAGTCCGTGCCATCGGCGTCGACCGTTTCGCCCGGCGCCTCGCCAATGCCTTGCAGGTCCGCTACCGCATTGTCCCGATCCCCCACTTCGCGCCTTCGCCGCGGTTCTGTGAGTTCGTCCTCAAAGAGATCTGTGAAGCAACCGAAGGTGAACTGATGCTCACACCCGGCAACACGCTGGTCTACACGTCCACGCCGGTGATTGTGCACGCCTTTGGCGAACTGGGGTTTGGCGTGCTCCCCGGCGAGCTGACGCAACTCGACCCGGCCCGATGGCACGCCGCCACGCCCATGGAAGCGCTCAAGCGCGTGGTGGCGGCCGGTGAGCAGTGGCCGACCTGCCCGCATGTGCGCGAAGCGGTCAGCGGCGCCACACTCAGCGTCTGGCGTGATTTCCCCGATGTCATGCGGCGAGTGTTGCGTCTCTATCGCGATCCCCTGCTGACCGAGCAGGGAAGTCTGACGGAGATGCGCAACTACAGCACCTATGCCCGGCGCATGAGCGACCAGGCGATCCTCGAACTCAAGTACCAGGACATCCGCCAGGCAATCGTACCGGGCAAGATCGTCGATGAAGGTTGTGCCGACGGTGCGCTGCTTGCTCCGATTGCTCGGGACTTCCCTGATTCGGACCTGATTGGCATCGAGATCACAGGCGAGTTCCTGGCCCGTTGCCATGAACGACAACGGGCTCAGGAATATGCCGGGGCCTATATCCACTTTCACCAGAGGAACATCACCGAGGCCATCTTCGAGCCGGAATCCATCGATACCACGATCTGCAACTCCACCACGCACGAACTTTGGAGTTACGGCCGACAGGCCACAACCATCAGGGCATACCTGCGCGAGAAGCACCGCCAGACCCGCCCCGGCGGCAGGCTCGTAATCCGCGATGTGGTGGGCCCCGAGGACTCAAGCCAGGAAGTCTGTTTGTGGTGCAACGACAAGGATGGCGCTGCAACCGGAGATCTGGATCAGCTTTCCACATACGCCCGATTCGACCGCTTTGCGGTTGACTACCTGCGTGCCCCAATTGTCGCAGGCCGGCGCAAGCCGGAGGATGCGATCCGGTTCCGCAACCAGAGCATCGATGGCCGACGCTATCGCATACTGAGTCTCAAGGATGCGGTGGAGTTCATGATGAAAAAGGACTACACTGACAACTGGGCGAGCGAGGTCCAGGAGGAGTTCGCATACTGGAGCTTCAGCCAGTGGAAACAGGAACTCCAAGACGCCGGTTGGCAGGTGATTGAGGATCTGGCGCAGCCACTGCGCGGCTCACGCGTATACCGCAACGATTGGATCGTGCGCAATCGTCTGGCCGGCAAAGCAGAGCTCTTCCGCATGATCGATGACCAACTTCGGCCGTTGGAATACCCCGTAACGAACATGGTGTTGGTCGGGTCGAAGTAAGCTGGCATTCGCCTGTTCCGGCGCTCACAGTTCCTTAAGTTCACGAGCAAAGCCGCCCGAGAGGATCGGGAATCGACACCAGCTTCGTGGATCCAGGTTTTTGTCGTCCACGTGCAATGCCGGAGCGTAGCGTTCCCGCTTCCACTGGTTCCGGCACCACAGCCGGAAGAAGCGCTCCACCCAGAGCTTGAGCTTGTCGGAGGGATACGCATTGAACTCCACCTGGATCTGCGCCAGGACCTCATCTGGCATGCACTTCCGGCCAATCGCCAGGTCCTCGATGGCATCGAGCACCTCATAGGGCATCAGATCGTCCTCGTCAGTCTGATGCTGTTCCGGCGGGCGCAGTTCGGCCGTCGGCTCCTGGCCGGTCACGACGCTGACGCTTGGGATCGGGCCGATGCCGGCGGGCCCGTACAACTGGAGCCAGACCAGGTAGCGGCGGATGAATGCCTTGTCGATCCCCGCGATAGGTGAGAGGCCCCCGCAGGTATCTCCATCCATTGTGGCGTAGCCGACGGCCGCCTCAGAACGGTTGCTGGTGGCCAGGAGCAGGGCGTTCTTCAGATTGGCCAGCATCCACACTCCCGGTCCGCGCACACGTGCCTGGATATTCTGCAGGGCGAGATCGTCGCTGGCCCACGAGAGTTCCCGCCCGATGGCCGACTCTACAATCCCGATGTACTGTTGGACCATGGCATCCACATCAAGACAGAGGAACTCCGCTCCGATCGCCTCGGCGACCGTTCGAGCGGCATCTTGCGTGGTTCGCGAACTGTTGCGCGTGGACTGGTAGACACACGTCAGCAGTCGGTGAGCCAGTTCGCGATCGCCACTGGCGGCAACGCCCGGGATGTATGCCAGCCGCGACCGCAGTGCGTCGATCCCGATCTCTACGGTTGCCAGCTTCAGCATCAGAGCCACCAGGCAACTGACCACGGTGGAATCTGCCCCACCACTGAGCGACACAACAAACCCGTGCGAACGGCTCTTCCGCATGTAATCAAACAGACCCAGACTGATCGCTCGAGTGAACTCTTCCTCGGGCAGGCTCTTGCTGTGTTCCCAATCCTGCACGCCAAGCTGCCGTTTCACTGGCGCCGTTGTCGGGTACTGCAGATCCGCCCGGACGCACAGCTCATCCTGATCGATGGTCGGCACAAAGCTACCGGTGCGCGATTGGGCCGTGCGCGTGGCATCGATGTCAATCACCGCACTGGTCAGGGCAAAGGGCCGGTAGGTGAACCGCGGCCCCTGGGCCAGCAGTTCACCGGCCGATGCGATCAGGGCACCCCCGTCGTAGATGGCCCGGCCGGCTTCGTTACCGACGTAGTTGCCGTAGACATAGGTCGCCCCAAACGCCCGAGAACCTTCCAGCACGAAGCGTTTGCGCACCTCCAGCTTGCCAAAGGCGAAATGGCTGGCGCTGGGGTTCATGATGATGTCTACGCCGCGGCCGGCCATGGCGCCGCCGGGACGCTGGGCCACCCAGGCATCCTCGCAGATCTCCAGACCCACCTTGATGCCGCCCACATCAAAATGGGTATCGCCCATCGGCACTTTCTGCCCGTCAAAGTCGATTTCCACGCGTTGGCCGTCTGGCCAGGGCTTGAACCAGCGCGGCTCGTAGTGCAGGCCTTCACCGGCCAGATGACGCTTGGCCACCAGGCCAGCCACACGGCCATCGACCACAAAACAGGCGACGTTGAACAAGGCATTGTGGAAGAGCACCGGCAGACCCAGCACGATACCCATCCCTCGCGTCATGGGCAGAATGGCCTGGAGCACCCGGCGGCTCATCCGCCTGACGCCCGGTGCGTGGAATGCGTCCTCGCACCCGTAGCCGCAGATGCACAGCTCGGGCAGGCACAGCAGACTGACGCCATCGGCTCGGGCGGCCTCGATGGCGGCGAGTATGTTCGCCTGATTGCCATCCCAGTCCAGAGGGGTCTGGTTCAGGACCGCAGCACCGACCTTGATCAGCTTCATACCAGTACCGTATCCTTCCGCTGCTTCTGACCACGCAGATCCAGTACCATCTTGTGTTTCATTTCGTGCAGGCGCTGCTCCAATCCCGCCGGGTATTCGTGGGGATTGAGGAACCGGCGGACGCTCGGGTGCAGCTTCGCCAACTGATCCTGCACGCGTTGCCGCACATGCAGCAGTGGCGGACAGTCGTACACGCGCTTGCCGTTACGGAACACGGGTATCAGAAGATCATCAAAGGAGATCTCCGGGCCGATATGCTTGCGTCGAGTCGCATCACGCAGATCCACAATGGCACAGCTTCCGTCGGACATGGTCGGCCCCAGGCTGGACTGATCGTAGATCATGTCACCGGCAAACAGGCCATCGCTGTCGGTGAATCGCCGTACCTGGAGGATGCCGGGATTGGTGGTCTTGACGGCCTGTTCCGATACCTTGACGCGCATCTGCCAGGGCTGATCCCGCCTGGCCCGAACCGCTCCCAGCTTGTACACACCGCCAAGGGCGGGCTGATCATGGCTGGTGACCAACTTGGTCCCGACACCCCAGACGTTGATAGTCGCGCCCTGGAGCTTGAGGCTTTCGATGATCCCTTCATCCAGATCGTTGGAGCCGATGATGATCGCCTGGGGGAATCCGGCGGCATCGAGCAGCTTTCGGGCCTCGATTGAGAGATACGCCAGGTCGCCAGAATCCAGGCGGATACCGACCATCTCGTGCCCGATGTGGCGCAGCTGCTTACCGACCTCGATGGCGTTGCGAACGCCGTCCAACGTGTCGTAGGTATCCACGAGAAAGACGCAGTTGTTGGGCATGGCACGGGCATAGGCTTCAAACGCCTCAGGCTCTGAGTCGAAGCTCATGATCCAACTGTGAGCGTGCGTACCTTTCACCGGGATACCAAAGACCTTCCCAGCAAGCACGTTGCTCGTGGCGACACATCCGCCAATATACGCCGCTCGACTGGCCGTCAGCGCCCCATCGATCCCCTGGGCGCGCCGCAGGCCGAACTCCAGCACAGGCTCGCCGCGGGCGGCGGCACAGATTCGTGTTGCCTTGGTTGCCAGCAGCGTCTGGAAGTTCAGGAGATTCAGCAGAATGGTCTCAACAAGCTGGCACTGCAGAATCGGCCCCCTGACCCGGATGAGCGGTTCGTGAGGATAGACCACAGTACCCTCGGGTATCGCATCCACATCACAATTCCAACGGAGTTGCCCGAGGTAGTCTAGAAAGCCATGGTCGAACAGCGGCTGGCCATCGTTGCCCTGCAGGGTCCCGAGGTACTCTCGATCAGAGGCGTCAAAACGCAGACCCTGCAGTGCCTCGATCGCGTACTCCAGCCCCGCCGCAATCGTGTAGCCGCTGCCAAACGGAGGCTTGCGGAAGAACAGATGGAACACCGCCTCTTCGTCCGCCCGTCCCAGCTTCCAGTAGCCATATGCCATGGTAAGTTGGTACAGATCAGTCAGCAGCGACAGGTTGTGGCGATAAATGTCAGCAATCGGAAACACAGAGAGCTCCTTGACGGATTGTATAGTGTCTATAATACACTAACACGAACGCGCGTCAAGAGCTGGAGATAGCCTGTCCTATACGACTGCCGATGGCCTGATAGTGGCTACAGCGGAGCCGTTGTCGAAGGCGTGCGTCTCGTCAGCCCGACCGGCGCAGGCGTGATCGGGCATTGGCAGCCTTGCAGGCAACGCCCGTGCGGCGGATGATCGTGCCGTGAACACTGCAGATCCACAGCAATCGCAGGTACACCGCTGGTGCGAAGGGATTGTCGGGCCCTGCACAGTCATGCAGGAAGGCGGCCGCTCGCACCGGCGGTCATCGGTTATGCGGCTGCGGACGGTCGATGGAGCGTGCTGTTACGCGAAGATCCACGGCGAGCACGCCTTCTGGCAGCGTGAGGTGCATGCATACCAGCAGTGGACCCAGGCTCTTGATGACCATGCGCCGCGCCTGCTGGGGGTGTATGACAAATCGCCCAGGGCCCTGCTCATCAGCCAACTCCCGGGCCGGGCGATGGAAGATTATCCGTTGTCGGAGACCCAACAACACAATGTATGGCGAGCCGCCGGCCACTCGCTTGCCCGGCTCCATAATCTGCCTTCAGGAGGGTTCTTCGGAACATGCCTGCACGATGGAGAGTGCCCCGGCACGCCCTGTCGCGATGCGGTGGCGTATGTGTCGGCCGAGCTGGAATCGTGGGTCCAGGCCGCGGCTGCCGTTGGCCATCTGGACGATGCCTCGCATGCGGCGATCACCGTTGCCAGGGAGTCCACGCCGCTATTTGCGGGCGAGCGTCCCGTGGCCTGCCACCGCGACTACGGGCCGGCGAACTGGCAGGTCACCGAAGATGGTGGCTGGGTGGGCGTCCTCGACTTTGAGATGGCGCACTGGGATGTTCGCATGGCCGACTTTGCCCGTTACCCTGATTGGCAGTGGATGCATCGGACCGACCTGCTGGATGCGATGTGGGAGGGGTATGGAGCCCAGCCTACCCCACGGCAGGAGCGGCAACTGTTCTGCTTGCGGGTGATCTATGCCCTGAGTGCCATCGGATGGGGGCATGCACACTCGCATTTCGCATTTGCTGAGGAAGGACGCCGGGCGCTCACGTATCTGGCACAGCATTGCATACAGGGCGGACACACTCACAACGTCAGCTCCCTTCCGGCCGCGATGGCGATCCCAGAGCTTGTGCCGGCCACCGACGCAGATCTTGCCGTCGTCACCAACCTCTCGCGACTCTACATCTACGACATGTCCGCACACATGGGCTGGGCCTGTCCAGAGAGTGGGCTCTTTGGCGGCTGCGACGAGTTCTTCGCCGACTGGCGTGCCGGCAGCACTCGGCCGCACCTCATCCGTGTAGGAGGCGAACTGGCAGGGTTTGCTGCGGTCAAGCCGATGAACAAAACCGACGTCTCCTACTCCTACATGCAGGAGTTCTTCGTGCTCGGTAAGTTCCGCCGCAAAGGTGTGGGACGGCGCGTGGCACAGGAGTTATTCACCCGCCATCCCGGCCATTGGCAGATCGAGCAACTCCTGGCCAACACTCCGGCCGTGCTCTTCTGGCGGCGGGTCATCGCCGACCACACGTGCGGCCATTACACCGAACGAGTACGCCAGTCGCCCTGGGGACCAATGAACG
>Ga0209083_1001606_pt1 | contig 24874 bp, 24 predicted proteins | sample AM7aDNAmetaG_FD_184132 | JGI IMG/M metagenome (GOLD analysis project Ga0209083, IMG submission 184132) | Freshwater microbial communities from Finland to study Microbial Dark Matter (Phase II) - AM7a DNA metaG (SPAdes) (version 3) | ecosystem: Environmental > Aquatic > Freshwater > Lake ...
CATCCAGTCCACGATCAATACTGGCCACGCCAAGGTAATAGGCGTTCAAGCGGTTGCTGAACAAACCTTGCTCAAGAGCTTTAGCTACAGATCGTTTGCCTGTGCCGGGAACTCCAGTAAAGACGATGAATTTAGCAAGGTGCCCGTTTGCATGTTCCCTTTCTTCTGTTTTGATCAGCCCTTTTTCCCAGTTGTTTTCGCGCTCACGAATATGGCGCTGAAGCAAAGTTTCATCAGCTGAAAGGTTTTCGATGACAATGCCGCCTCCGGCAATTTCATAATTATCAACGATAACAAAACGTCCGGTGGCCTCACTTGCAGCTGCAGGATCGAAGGCAATAGGACGGGATGTTTCGAGAATGCACTCTCCTACATCGCGGCAGTCAAGCTGATGCTTGTTTTTACTGTAGCTAAGATCCGATGCATCGAGCGTATTGCAGATTTCGGCGAGTTTGACTGATGCGCGTGCAGATCCAATTTTAAGCTTGTACTCCTTCTGCATAATCATCGGCGCTCTGCCAACCCAGAAAATATTCACCCTGAAACGAGTGCCGACTTCGGGCAATTTTTCAGAGGGTTTGACCATGAGTTCACCCGGACGTATATAGATCTGGGTGGTAAGGGTAAACCCCAAAGCCTCGCCAGTTGTGGCGATGTGTTTCGGGGTAGTATTGAACGACTCTACTGTCTTTATAGCGGACTGCTTCCCTGAAGGCAAAAAAAGCACTTCGTCACCAAAACTGACCGAACCGGCGGCAACGGTGCCGGCTACAATTCTGCGGTCATCATTCTGGCGGGTAAACTTGTAGATATCCTGTACAGGAAAACGGAACGGCTTGTCCTGAAGCTGCTTGTCACTGGTGAAACCATCGAGCTGCTGAAGAACAGTCGCACCCTTGTACCAGGGCATGCGTTCAGAAAGAGTTGCGATATTGTCGCCTTCACGGGCACTGACAGGAATAAAGCTGACAGGCTTCACCTTGATCTGGGCAAGAAACTCAGAATAGTCGGCTTTGAGCTTTTCAAACACCTCTTCGCTGAAATCGACAAGGTCCATTTTGTTGACCAACACGGTAACCTGTTTCACTCCGAGCATGGAGACCATCTGACCATGACGCTTTGAGTTTTCCTTGATGCCTTCATCCACGTCAATAACAAGCAGGGCTGATTCTGCCCTGGATGCGCCGGTTATCATATTTTTCAGAAACTCAATGTGACCTGGAGCATCGATGATGATGTAGTCGCGTGCGGCTGTTTTAAAGAAGCAGCGAGCCATGTCAATGGTTATGCCTTGTGACTGCTCATCCTTGAGTGCATCAAGGAGAAAGGCATACTCGAAAGGCTTTGAGTTCTTCCGACAGTTCTCTTTTACTGATTCAAGCTTGCCCTTCGGCAGTGTTCCTGTATCTGCCAGAAGTCGGCCGATCACGGTGCTTTTTCCGTGATCAACGTGACCGACAATAACGATATTCATTTGCGCTCGTCCATTCATCATACCAATGGGAAATAATATTTTACTGATTCTGCAATGTTACCTGGCTTTCGTTTTGTTGGGGATCAGGAATCACCCCAACCTACATATAGCCGTCGCGACGCAGGGTCTCAAGTCCGCCATCCTCACTGTCCTGGGCACGTCCTGAGCGCTCGGCGATATTGGAAAGTCGGCCGCTTTTAAGCTCATCAATGATCTCAGGGATCGTTCGCGAAACCGAATCAACAGGATTGGTGCAGGGATAACAGCCAAGTGAGCGGTACCTTGTACCACTGCCCTGATTTAAATAGAGCGACACCACAGGGATCTTTTCTCTCTCGATATATTCCCAGATGTTCAGTTCGGTCCAGTCTAGCAGAGGATGAATTCGTACATGGGTTCCGGGGGCAAAATCAGTCTTGAACTGATTCCAGAACTCCGGGGGCTGGTCACCTACATCCCAGACGTTATCCTTGTCCCTTGGGGAGAAATACCTCTCTTTTGAGCGGCTTCCCTCCTCGTCTGCCCTGACACCGACTATAACGCCGGTATAGGGTTCCTTACCCTCATCTGGCACATAGCGCTTAAGCTCGTGGTCCATGCGGTAACGTGGCCACTCACCGGAAAGAGTATGTTTCAGTGCTTCGCTTTTCAGATATTTGCAGCAGGTAATGCGATCGGTATTGCCATCCGGAAAGGTGAGCTTGCTCTCAAGCGCTTCGCGGTTTTCACCGTAAATCATGTTCAGGTTCCATTCAAGCGCAATCCTGTCTCGATACGTAATCATTTCAGGGATCTTGTAGTGCGTATCGATGTGTACAAGCGGAATAGGTACATGTCCGAAAAAAGCTTTACGGGCAAGCCAGAGCATGACGGTGCTGTCTTTGCCGATGGACCAGAGCATGCAAAGGCTTTTAAATTCGCGGTAGGCTTCCCTGAGGATATAGACGCTTTGGGCTTCGAGTTTGTCGAGATGATCCATTCTTTCTAAATAAGGTTACTTATGTTCACGGTGCAGGCCGCACTCGCGATGTTCGGCAATTTCCCACCACCAGCGTCCTGCGCGGATATCCTCTCCCGGTTTGACAGCTCTCGAGCAAGGTGCACAACCTATGCTTGGGTACCCGCTGTCATGAAGGGCATTATACGGAACTGAGCGGGTTTTGATATAGTCCCACACCCAGGCTTCAGAGACTTCCGCCAAAGGGTTAATTTTGTAGAGCCCGAACGCCGCATCCCACTCAACGGGTGCAACTGCGGTTCTGGTGACAGACTGCTCGCGGCGGAGGCCGCAGATCCAGGCTTTCAGTGTCGAAAGTTTTTTGGTAAGCGGCTGCACCTTACGAATACGGCAACACTCCTTGCGAAGTTCAACACTGTCGTAAAACAGGTTAGCCCCATGGCTGGTCACCATTGCCTCAACAGCGCCGGTTTCAGGAAAAAGCACCTCGATCTGCATGCCGTAACGCTTTCTTGTTGCATCCAGAACATCGTAGGTTTCCTGGGGCAATCGTCCTGTATCGAGAGTAAAAACAGGCACCTGGAGCTTTTCGTGGTGCAGGATATCTGTAATGACCTGATCTTCGGCGCCAAAACTGGAAGCAAGTGCAGTGGATGATGCTCCAAAAAACTCAACCGCCCGGCGAATTATCTCTTCCGGGGTTTTCCCTGACAGTTCCAAACTCAGTTTTTCAACCGCTTCCCTGCTCATCATGCCTTTAATATTATTGTGTAAACCGTTGCTGAATACGAACAGATACTATCAACGTTTCCCAAGAATCTCCTGCTTTACCGTTTCAAGTCCAATCCGGTCGATCATATGTCCAAATCGCTCTTTTGTTCGTGCATTCTCCCTATAATAAGTCACTGCCTTGTCGATCAGTAGATACAATTCCTCTTCAGATTCAACTATTTTTTTCAAAATAGAGGCAAAACGGGGAACTCTACCCATGGTTCCACCGATAAAAAGAGTATAACCTTTCCTGCCTGCAACCCATGCTTTGTCAGAGCATTGTGACGTACAGATGTTGCAGTTAATGCACTTCTCCTGATCGGCATTATAACTGTATACTTCATTATTCTTTTTACGCTCAATCGCATTGACCGGGCAGAGCGGAATACATAAACCGCAATCGCTACAGGCCGACGGCACCCATTCGGGTTCTATAGCACCTCTGACACCGATATCGTTTTCGTTCGCCTTGGTACAGTTATTAGCGCAGCCCGTTACCGACATCTTGAATTTTGAAGGTGTATCCTTTTTGAAATATTTCGAATCCAGTTCCCTTGCAATCTTCTTTGTATCGAAAACACCCATACGGCATGTTTCCGACCCAGGACAGCCAACAATTACCCGAACCCGAGGACCACATGATCCAAGCTCAACGCCTCCCTGCTGCAGTGCAAGTTCCGCACTCTCTAGGTTATCGCGATGCACGTAATGGATTTCAACCCCCTGACGCGTTGAAAGATGAACAACCCCCCTACCATATTGTTCAGCAACCCCTGCAATACATGACAATTGCAAAGCCGAAAGATCGCCAGCAACCGCCTTGAGACGCAACACATAATAATTCTGCTGCTTCTGGCCCATCATTCCTACTTTGCTGACCGGCGCTATATACGACTCTTGTACTTGCATACATTTTATCACTATAAATTACAAAATAACACGCATCACTCACTTTCCCAGCCATACTCTGACGGCAAATCAAAACTTAGTTAACAATTGTTAATAAACCCTTATATTTTCATAATTTCCAAGCGCATACCATAAAAATACCATAAATATGGTATAAGAAATTGAAATTCAGGGGACGGTAAATCTCAATAAAATGGCAAATATGTATAAATAATAAAAGGGGTTAAACCATTTTTTTCACCATTCTGAGGGGAGCCTTTTGATGAGAAGAATTGCTTGTATTTCAAAATGATGTTATGTATAATTAACGATTGTAACGACATATAGGTATCGGAATAAAAGCGACACCTCTTTGTGTAGATACAAGAATAAGACCCGTCTGTTATATACCCTAAGTTTATAGCCCGTATCATCGAAGGCTAGATATCAGTATTGTTTCGTTCGATAAGATTGCTTCCAAAAAAGATATCTGGCTCCTTGCTGAATTACCAGCATCCTTAGCCGTTGACGGTTGGAACAACAACAGTCGTTGCGTTGTTATCAGGTTACTTTTTTCCTTAAGTGCATTTCATCTTAATAATTCGGATCAAAGGAGGTCGGATAATGTCAAAAAAAATAGTGGTATTAGGTGGAGGCACTGGAGGAACAATCATCTCGAATAACCTCAGGAGACACTTACCTAAAGATTGGGAAATCACAGTGATCGATCGTGATGACCGCCATATCTATCAACCAGGAATGCTCTTTGTCCCTTTCGGGATTCAAAAGGCAAATACGCTTGTCCGATCAAGGAAAAAATATATCCTTCCTGACATCAATTTTGTGATTGATGAAATCACTCATATTGATCCGGACAAGAAGGAAGTAAAAACCAAAAACCATAAGTTCTCTTATGATTTTCTCGTCATCAGCACAGGATGCAAGATTGTCCCTGAAGAGAATGATGGCCTGATGGATGCATGGGGAAAGAATGCCTTCTCTTTTTATACAATCGAAGCAGCTGAAATGCTTCACAAGAAACTTAAAGAGTTTGATGGTGGTAAACTGGTAATGAACATCGCCGAACTTCCCTTCAAATGCCCGGTAGCACCTATCGAGTTTGTCTTTCTGGCTGACTGGTACTTCAAAAATAGAGGCATCAGAAACAAGACGGAAATCGAATTTGTTACCCCTCTCCCTGGCGCCTTTACAAAACCAAAGGCTTCGGCGGTTTTCATTGAGTCCGCCAAAAGCAAAAACATCAAAATAACGACCAGTTTCGAGCTCAATGCCGTCAATGGAAAAGAGAAATATATAGAATCCATTAAGGGGGATAAGGTATCATTTGATACGTTGGTCATCGTACCATCAACCATCGGTGACAAGGTTATCAGTGATTCAGGTATGGACGATGGGATAGGCTATGTACCAACTCATCATAACACCCTTAAGGCTCTCAAGCACGATGGTATCTACGTGATTGGCGATGCTACAAACGTACCCACATCCAAAGCCGGCTCGGTTGCCCATTATGAAGCAGATGTAGTGGTTTTCAACATCATGTCTGAAATACATGGTGTCAAACCTGAGGAGATCTACGATGGCCATTCAACCTGTTTCATCGTTTATTCGAAGGGGACATCCTCACTCATCGACTTCAACTATAAAATAGAACCATTACATGGCATGTTTCCTGCCCCTAAATTCGGGCCATTCAGCCTTCTCAAGGAGACCAAGATGAACTGGTATGGTAAACTTGGCTTTGAATGGCTCTACTGGAATGTTCTTCTGGCAGGCCGTCATCTTGGTGCACCTCCAACCCTTGTGATGGCTGGAAAGGAAGTCGGATAAGAATGGAAACAATGGATGCGGTACGAGTGCCACGACTGATGATATCGTCGCCACAGAAAAGTTCCGGAAAGACAATGGTCAGCGTTGGCATTGTATCTCATTTTGTCAGTCAAGGGTTATCTGTCCAGAGTTTCAAGAAAGGACCAGACTTCATTGATCCGATGTGGCTGGCCCTCGCAAGCGGTAAGGAGTGCTATAATCTTGATCCTTACCTCATGGGCATTGAGGCTTGCTGTAACTCTTTTTTGAACAACAGTGGCAGTAACGACAACTCCCTCTCACTTATTGAGGGGAACCATGGGCTGCATGATGGCATGGCTCTTGATGGCTCTGACAGCAGTGCAGGACTTGCTGAAGTTTTGAAGACACCTGTATTGCTGGTAGTTGACAGCAGGCATACAAACAGGGGAATAGCTGCGCTTGTTATGGGAATGCAGGCAATGCCTCCCAGGGTAACTATTGCAGGGGTTATTTTAAATCAGGTAAGAAGCCACCGTCAAGAGGAAAAGCAGAAAAGCGCGATTGAGAAATTCTGCAACGTGCCAGTAGTTGGCGCAATTCCCTTAGATAAAGGGCTTGTTATTCCGGAACGACATCTTGGATTGACCACGGTAGGGGAAACAGAAGGTGCCGAACAATTTGTTCAACGTGCAGAAGATAGGGTTGCTCATTATTGTGATATGAAGAGAATAAGATCACTTTTTTATGATGCGCCGGCCCTTCAGAGAAAGAACATTGATACGAGCGAAACTAAAACTGACGTCAAGGTAAAAATAGGAGTGTTCAGAGATGCGGCATTCTGTTTTTACTATCCCGAAAACCTGAGCGCACTAAGAAACAACGGGGCCGAACTTGTATTTATTGATTCGCTTCAGAACTGTTCTCTGCCAGAGATTGATGGACTCTATATTGGTGGCGGATTTCCGGAATCGTTTTTAGATGTTTTAAGCACCAACAAGGGAATGCTGAAAGATGTTCATGAAAGAGTGGAGGCAGGGATGCCTGTCTACGCAGAATGTGGGGGCCTGATCTACCTGTGCAGAAGTGCTTCGTATGGGGATAAAAACTATGCACTTGTCGGACTTCTGCCTTTTGATATCGGCTTTCAGCATTATCCGGCAGGTCATGGATATCTTGATTTGAAAAGTCGTTCTGACTCTCCATGGTTCAAAGAGGGTGTTCAGGTAAAGGCCCACGAGTTTCATTATTCAAAGCCTGTCGAGCAGAGTGCAGAGTGTACCTACCAGTTTGATGTTATCAGGGGAAATGGGATCACTGGAAAACATGACGGTCTTCTTTACCGAAACCTGTTTGCTTCCTATGGGCATATCCATGCCATCGGAAATCCTGGATGGGCCGAGACGTTTGTTTCTCTGGTATCCGATGTAAAAGAAAAAAACAAAACTGACTATAGCGTATTTGAGCATTTCCAGACAAACAATTAAGAACAATTTTATGTCTTTTAGTTATCTCCCCTCTCTCTTTATAGGCTGTTTTGGGGAGCAGAAATCTTGGTTTTGCTGAAAATTTCATTTTCTGTTGTTTCTCATAAGCCTTAGACGCCTGATTATGGATTGTATGTTTGTTTTATAGAACTCCACGTTTTTTATATGCGATTACAAAATTGATGCAGGTTTTTTCATTTATACAATAATCATTAAAGGAGTGAAGTATGTCTATTGAAGTTAATGGTACCAGTTATGCTACCGATGAAAACGGTTATCTCCTTAATCTGGGGGAGTGGACTGAGGATGTCGCAAAGAAGTTAGCCGAAGTTGAAGAGATTGACATGACTGAAGAGCATTGGAATCTAGTGAATTTCCTCAGGGGATATTATGAAGAATACCAGATAGCTCCAGCTGTCAAAATACTGACGAAAGCTATTGCTAATGAAAAAGGGATGGATAAAAAAGATGCTTCTGAGTTCCTTTACAAGCTTTTCCCGAAGGGTCCTGCTTTGCAGGCTTGTAAAGTTGCAGGACTGCCGAAACCGACAGGTTGTGTTTAAGGACAAAAAAAGCTGTTTCCAACAAACAAGTTACTGTGAATCAAAGGAGGCATAATGGAAGGCGCAAAAGGTGCTGCTTCAGAAGGAGTAAATCATAGCAAGGATGGCGGGGCAAACGGGAATGGAAAATTTCTGAATCCTACACCAATGCTTGATGAGTTGGAAAAGGGCCCCTGGCCAAGCTTTATTTCGGGGTTCAAGGAGCTTGCGGAAAGAACGGAAAAGCCAATGCTGCGTGGCGTGATGGATCAGCTTGAATACTCCTATAATACAAAAATGGGGTATTGGAAAGGTGGTCTTGTTACAGTCGATGGTTATGGCGCAGGGGTCATCACTCGCTATTCGATGATAAAAGACAAGCTTCCTGAAGCGGCTGAATTTCACACCATGCGAATTCAACCAGCTCCAGGGCTGCACTATAACTCCACAATGATGCGGGAGCTCTGCGATATCTGGGAGAAGTACGGCAGCGGAATTATTGCCCTCCATGGCCAGACTGGTGACATCATGCTTCAGGGAATCGAAGAAAAAAATGTTCAGCAGTGTTTTGATGAACTCAACAAGGCTGGGTGGGATCTTGGAGGTGCCGGTGCGGGAATGAGAACTGCAGTTTCCTGTATTGGCCCTGGCCGTTGTGAAAATGCGTGTTACGACAACCTGAAGGTACATTTGAAGGTACTGAAACACTTCGTTGGTGCTCTTCACCGTCCTGAATGGAACTATAAAATCAAGCTGAAGTTTTCGGGATGCCCCAATGATTGCACCAACGCTATCATGCGTTCGGATTTGGCAGTTGTCGGCACATGGAAGGATTCTATTCAGGTTGAGGAGCATGAGGTCAAGGCATGGGTAGAGGAAAGAGGAATGGATGCGCTGGTTAATCAGGTGATCAATCTTTGTCCGACCAGAGCGATATCGCTCAATAACGGTGAGATGGTTATTGAGAGCAGGGATTGCGTTCGCTGCATGCACTGCCTGAATGCCATGCCGAAAGCGCTTTCGCCTGGAAAAGAGAGGGGGATTTCCCTCTTGATGGGCGGCAAAAACACCCTTAAGGTCGGTGTCAATATGGGATCGCTGATCGTGCCTTTCATGAAAATGGAAAATGATGAGGATATCGATGCTTTCATCGAATTGGTCGAGGAAATTATTGACTGGTGGGATGATAATGGTCTGGATCACGAAAGAATTGGTGAAACCATTGAGCGTGTCGGTCTGAAACTGTTTCTGGAGGGTATCGGCCATGAAGCCGACATCAATATGGTGACGAGGCCGCGTGACAATCCTTATTTCAAAGCTAAATACTGAAAGGGCCTGGCAGGCCGGAGCTGATAATCGGTCGCAGAGATTAAATACTTGCAAACAGGCAGTACACTGCCTCCATAATGAAGGAAACATTTTATGAGCAGTCCTGAAAATAAGTGGAAAACCGTTGAGTCGGGGCCTCACACCTATGAGGATGCACTTCATCCTGTCGTGCTGAAAAACTACGGAAAGTGGAAATATCATGAGATCCCCAAACCCGGCGTACTGAAGCATGTCGCCCAAAGTGGTGATGTCATTTATACTGTCCGAGCAGGAACACCCCGTCAGGATACGGTGGATATGGTCAGAAGGCTTTGCGATATAGCCGACAAGTACAGTGACGGTTTTTTCCGGTTCACCGTACGCAATAACGTTGAATTCCTGACCCCGCATGAGGAGAACGTCGAATTGATGATCAGGGATCTGGAAGAGATGGGATTTCCGGTGGGAGGAACAGGGATGTGTATCTCTTCTGTATCTCACACCCAGGGTTGGCTTCATTGTGATATACCGGCAACGGATGCATCGGGTGTTGTCAAGTCAATTATGGACAGTGTCTACAATGAGTTCAAGGACATGCAGATGCCGAACAAGGTGAGGCTGTCGACTTCGTGCTGTTCTATCAACTGTGGCGGACAGGCTGATATTGCCATTGTTGTCAAACACACCCGCCCTCCGCGGATCAATCATGACCACCTTTCTCTTGTGTGTGAATTGCCGAAAGCCGTTGCCCGCTGTCCAGTTGCAGCCATCAGGCCAACTGTTGTGAACGGTAAACGATCACTTATGGTGGATGAAGCGAAATGCATCTGCTGCGGCGCATGTTTTGGAGCCTGCCCGGCAATGGAAATCAATCATCCTGAACATTCAAAGTTTGCAATCTGGGTCGGAGGTAAAAACAGCAATGCCCGTTCAAAGCCTTCAACCATGAGTATTGTAGCGCATAATCTACCGAACAACCCGCCACGATGGCCAGAAGTCACTGAAGTCATTGGGCAAATTCTTTCTGCCTATAAAGCAGGTGGGCGCCCCTGGGAACGTATCGGGGAGTGGATTAACCGGATTGGCTGGAAGCGCTTTTTTGAAGAGACCAACCTTACTTTTGATGAAGACATGATTGACAGTTATCGTCATGCGAGAACCACGTTCAATCAGTCCGCTCATGTTCGCTTTTAGTTAAAGGAGATATTCATGATAGTAGAATCCAATCCAATCCTTGATTTTGCGACTCATTACCAATTTCCTGAATTCAGTGAACAGAGGGGAGTTGATAAAATTGTCGCATTCGGAGATCAGAGTCACAAGTGCCCTGTTTACATCCGGCAGGTACCACCATGTACGGCAGAATGTCCGGCTGGTGAGGATATAAGAGGGTATCACCGATTACTGTCCGGCATTGACAAATCACCTGACGCATGGAAAGCTGCATGGGAGACTCTTGTTGATGCTAACCCTTTTCCTGCGGTTATGGGGAGAATATGTCCCCATCCTTGCCAGGGTGGATGCAATCGCCAGTACCATGATGAAAGTGTAGGTATTAATGCGGTCGAGCAGGCAATCGGCAATTACGGGATTGAAGCCAATCTGCAGCTTCCAGGACCGGGCAGTGATACCGGTAAAAAAGTAGCGGTTATTGGAGGTGGTCCGGCGGGATTGTCTGCGGCCTATCAGTTGCGTCGAAAAGGTCATGCTGTGACTCTTTACGATGCCAATGAAAAATTAGGCGGCATGGTGCTTTACGGCATTATGGGTTACCGTGTGGATCGCACCATCCTTGAAGCTGAGATTCAGCGTATTATCAACCTTGGTGTTGAAACAAAGATGGGAGTCCGTGTCGGAACCGATGTCACCATGGAAAAGCTTGAAAAAGAGTATGATGCAGTTTTTGTGGGAATGGGTGCTCAAGTTGGCAGAGGGCTGCCGATTCCTGGTTTTGCTGATGCTCAAGGAGCAACAAACGCCATTGATTTTTTAAAACAGTATGAAATCAAAGGTGATTCGGTTGCTGTTGGCAAAAAGGTTGTGGTTATCGGCGATGGAAACGTTGCCATGGATGTGGCGAGGCTGGCACTGCGTCTCGGGTCTGAGGCTCTCTTGATTTCAGGTGTTCCGAGAGAAGAGATGGCTTGTTTTCCTGAAGAGTTTGATGATGCTTTCAGGGAAGGAACAACCATGCATTACATGACAGGAACCCTTGAGGTTTTGAAGGATGAAAAGGGTGTAAGGGGGCTGGTTTGTACGAAAATGGTTAAAAAGGAAAAAGGCGAAGATGGATGGAACTCCCCTATTCCTTTTTTACGCTACAAGAACACAGATGAAACCTTTGAGATTGCATGTGATATGGTTGTTGCTGCCATCGGACAGACAACTGATATGCAGGGGTTTGAAAGCATTACAAATGCCAGTCAATGGCTCAAGGTCGATCGCTATTTCCGCCTGCCGGGCAAGGAAAAGGTTTTCGGAGGAGGGGATGCAATAAAAGTTGACCTTATCACAACAGCTGTTGGTCATGGGCGCAAGGCCGCAAATTCTATTGATGCTTTTCTGAAAGGTGAAGCGCTTCCTGAACAGGGTTATCGTGACGTGACAAAAGTTCAGAGGCAGGATGTTTTATACTTTTTTCATTCGAAACAGGCAAAAAGAGAGACCAAAAAGCCTGAAAATGTTGTCGGTAACCACGATGAACTGCTTGTGCCGTTGACAGCAGAACAGATCAAGGCTGAATCGGAACGATGCATGAGTTGCGGGCTTTGTTTCGACTGTAAACAGTGTGTTTCGTTCTGCCCTCAGGAAGCCGTCACACGGTTCAGGGATAACCCGTCTGGTGAAGTGGTCTATACCAATTATTCGAAATGCGTAGGATGTCACATCTGTTCCCTGGTGTGCCCTTCCGGTTACATTCAGATGGGAATTGGAGATGGTCTTTAACGGGAAGAAATGACAACTTCCAAAATGATGGAGGCAACAGCGCTATGGTAGATGATGTAATTACCGCTCTTCAGAATGCGATTGAAATTTCAAGGAACTGGGCTAAAACCGGGTGGTCAGTAACTTTCGGGCCGCGCAACACCGAAGTGTTGTCGCTTGAGCAGGCAAAGGCCCTGCCAAAAAATTTCCTTTTTCGCGAGGAAGCGGTTAACTACTGGAGGCAGGCTCAGCTTACCGGAAATGATGCTGCAGATTCGGGTGAAAAAGCGTTGAAGGCCCTGAAAAGCGGCAATCTCAGCGTTGCTGCCGATGCTCTTTATTTTTCACAGTATATAGAACAGCCTTTTGCTGGATACTCCAGACTCTGGCATGATTTGTATGAAACGATGAAGACATTGGTTATCACAGCCTGAAGTGCTCAGGATCATCATTTTTTTCATAACAGGTTAATCATTCGACTGACGGTGAACATTGGAATTCTGCTAAAAGAAGGACCGTACAATCATCAGGCATCTGATACGGCCTATAATTTTGCTGAAGCGGCAATCAAAAGGGGGCACAGGATAGATGCCGTCTTTCTTTATAATGACGGTGTTCTGAATGTTTCAAAACTTATGGATCCGCCTCAGGATGACAGAAACATTTCGACCCGCTGGACGGCTTTCAGTCAAAAATACGACGTCAAGATATTTGCCTGTGTTGTAGCATCAAAACGACGCAGCATCAATGATGATGTTTTGATTGAGGGCGGGGTTATAACCGGACTCGGAACCTTCACTGACATTGCCACCAGAAACGACAGACTTGTAACCTTTGGAGACTGAAGAGGTGACTTATGGATTTTGTGCAGGATATGAAGATTAAAAAAATCATGCATGTGCTGCGTCATGCGCCACATGGTACCATTTATACCTATGAAGGGCTGGAAATGATTTTGATCATGGCGACGTATGATCAGGATATTTCGGTTGTTTTTATCGGTGATGGTGTGTATGCGCTCAAAAAGGGTCAGGAAACCTCTGCAACAGGCATCAAGGGTTTTGCAAAAACATTTGCGGCTCTTGATGGGTACGATGTTGAAAAGCTCTATGTCGATCAGCTTTCGCTGGAAGAAAGAGGGTTGACTGAGGATGATCTGGTTGTTGCTGTTGAAGTATTGAGTTCTGAAAGCATCGGCACTCTGATGAAAGAACAGGATGTTATCATTCAACATTAATCTGACCTTCTTACTGCCAGTACAATATGAGAAGTTGCTGAACCTGTTAATAACATTGAAACATTACGTGTTATCATGCTTCATACTGTCAATAAATCTCCTTTTGGAAACGATACATTAGAGACCTGCATCAGGTTTGCTTTGCCGGGTGATCCAATTCTATTGATCGAAGACGGTGTTTATGCTGTTCAGGCCGGGAACCGGTTTGCCCCAAAGATTGAAACCATACTGAAAAAAAATCCTCTTTATGCTCTACAGCCAGACCTTAGCGCCCGAGGGATAAGCGTTATTGCCGAAGGAGTAACAACTGTCGATTACGAAGGATTTGTGGAACTGGTCGAGCAACATCAGGTGAACAGCTGGTTATAATATTGCCACATGAGAACTGCATGGGGAGAATTGATAGAGGAAAACAGGGAGAAGATTCTTGATCGGTGGATCGAGAGGGGGCTTTCTATTTTTTCTGAAAAAATTGGCCGGGATACGCCTATCGGTGAATCACTTTCAGAGGGGTTGGCAATGATGCTTGACGGGATTGAAGAGAACAGTAAAAGCTTTATAGCGGCTGTTAACCAGATTGTACGAATTTTGGCTGTTCAACCGCTTCCTCCGTCAAAAGCGTTGTCGCTCTTTTTAGAATTGAAAACAATCCTTCATGACACAGCTCCCAAAGAGGGAAACAAACATGCAATGAAACAAGCTGATTGGGATGCATTTCAAACCCGTATTGAACAGATTACACTTGTTGCCTTTGATTGTTATATGGCGAACCGAGAAAAAATTTATCAGCTGAAAGTGGAAGAAAGCAAACGCCAGGCATTCATGCTTTTGAGGAGGGCCCAAGGATGAAAAAAGCGATCATGCCTTTTTTAATGGTAGTTGTTCTTGCCTTGATTCCTTATGCCGGCGTCCACTATGCCGGACTGAGTTATCTGTTCGGTATTGTTTTACCCTATTCGGCGATGACTATACTGCTTTGTGGCTTCATTTTCAGAATGGCTGATTGGCTGAGAAGACCAGTACCCTTTTGTATCCCTACAACATGCGGTCAGGAAAAATCTCTGGATTGGATCAAGCAGGATAAACTGGAAAGCCCTTCAAGCTTTTTGTATGCAGCAGCGAGAGTACTGTCTGAAGTCTTTTTTTTCCGCTCTCTGTTTCGAAATACCAGATCAGAACTGCATAATGGGTCAAATCTGACCTATGGTTCAAACAAGTGGTTATGGCTTGGGGGATTGGCTTTTCACTGGTCTCTCCTGGTGATTGTGCTCAGACATGCGCGGTTTTTTTTCATCATGGTTCCGGATTCCCTCCAATATCTTGATGATGCGGACCGCTTTCTTGATGTCACGCTTCCGGCATTTTACATGACAGATGCTCTTGTGCTTGCCGCAGTGACCTTTCTTCTGCTCCGCAGGATTCGGGATGCCAAAATGCGGGTGATATCGCTTCCGACCGATTTTTTCCCGCTCTTTTTAATTATGGCCATTGTCGCAGCAGGAATCAGCATGCGCTATGTAACCAAGGTGGATGTAATGCCGGTGAAAGCCCTTATGCTGAATCTGATTAATTTCAGTTTTGAACCTCCCGGAGAGATCGGCACACTGTTTTACATTCATTTGTTTCTGATTTGCGTGCTGGCAATCTATTTCCCTTTCAGCAAACTCATGCATATGGGCGGCATCTTTTTAAGCCCTACACGCAACCAGTGTAATAACAGTCGTGCAAAGCGGCATAGCAATCCATGGAACTCCGCCATTAAGTTCAGGACCTATGCTGAGTATGAGGATGATTATCGCGACAAGATGAAGAAGGCGAAATTGCCGGTTGAAAAGCAATAACTATGTCGAAATACGCTCCGAAAGTATCCGAACTCAAAAAAGAGTTGGACGAAAAGCCCAGTATCCTTAAAGGGAATTATCTCGACAAAGAGTGGTGGGATATACCTGTCGAGTTCCGTGAAGGCAACTGGTGCTTTCCTGCAAAGCCTGAAGTTCTGGACAGTCTTGGGTTTGCAAATCCACGAAAATGGGCAGCGACTGACCAGGACTGGAAACTGCCGAGCGGGTGGGAAAAAACTATCAGCGAAGGACTGAAAAGCCGTCTGAAAAAATACCGTTCTTTAAAGCTTTTTCTGGACACCTGCGTCCGATGCGGAGCATGTGCTGATAAATGCCATTTTTTCCTTGGTACAGGAGATCCGAAAAATATGCCTGTGGTCAGGGCGGAACTTATCCGTTCTGTCTATCGCAATGACTTCCCTCTTGCCGAGAAAATTCTGAAGGGTTTTTCAGGATCGAGAAAGCTGACTCCGGAGGTTATCAAGGAGTGGCACATGTATTTCAACCAGTGTACTGAGTGCCGCCGATGCTCGGTATTCTGTCCTTTCGGCATTGATACTGCTGAAATTACAATGCTGGCCCGTGAGTTGCTGAATCTGATTGGCGTCAACAATAACTGGATACTGGAGCCTGTTTCAAATTGCAACCGTACAGGAAACCACCTTGGCATTGAGCCGCACACTTTCGTACAGAATATTGAGTCGCTGGTTGAGGATATTGAAGATCTAACCGGTGTGACGGTGGAACCGACGTTCAACCGCAAGGGAGCAGAGGTGCTTTTTATAACACCTTCCGGTGATGTGTTTGGTGACCCCGGCGTTTATACGATGATGGGCTACCTGCTTCTTTTTCATCATATCGGGCTGGATTATACCATAAGTACCTATGCATCCGAGGGTGGGAATTTTGGCATGTTCACCTCAAATGATATGATGAAAAAGCTGAATGCCAAGATGTACCATGAAGCAAAACGCCTTGGGGTAAAATGGATTCTTGGTGGGGAGTGCGGACATATGTGGCGTGTGGTGCATCAGTATATGGACACGATGAATGGTCCTGCGGATTTTCTTGAGCAACCGGTTTCACCGATTACAGGGACGAAGTTCACTAATGCTGCGTCCACGAAAATGGTGCATATTGCCGAGTTCACTGCTGATTTGATTCACCATAAAAAGCTGAAGCTCGATCCAACCCGGAATGACCACCTGCGGACAACTTTTCATGATTCCTGCAATATCGCACGTGGAATGGGAATGTTTGACGAACCCCGGTATGTGCTGCAAAATGTTTGCAAGAGCTTTCATGAAATGCCAGAAAATACTATCAGAGAGCAGACTTTTTGCTGCGGGTCCGGCAGCGGCCTGAATACCGAGGAGTATATGGACATAAGGATGCGAGGCGGGCTGCCGAGGGCAAACGCGGTCAAACATGTCAAGGAGAAGCACCAGGTAAATTCGCTGGTGACCATTTGCGCTATTGATCGTGCAAGTCTGCCAACCCTGATGAACTACTGGGTACCGGGGGTTTCGGTCTACGGTCTCCATGAACTTGTAGGAAATGCCCTTGTGATGCAGGGTGAGAAAAAGAGAACGGAAGACCTCAGGGAAAATCCTATGGCAGGTTTTGAGGACGGGGAGGAAAATGATGATTAGAAAAAAATCCATGATCTTTCTCGGCCTGACTCTTGTTCTGTTTGCTTCTCTTTATTCTTTCCTGCAAGTAGGAATGGCGGAAAAAACGACACAACCGCCTGCACAGAATCTGCACAGGCAGGTATCGGTTGACAGCACTAAATGTATTGCCTCGAAAGAGTTCATGCGCGCCAATCACATGCGGGTATTGAACGAATGGCGAAATTCATCGGTGCGTGAGGGTAATCGCATTTTTATTGCTCCCAATGGCAGCAAGCTGGAAAAGAGTCTGAATACCTGTCTTGGCTGTCACAAGAATAACAAGCTTTTTTGCTTTAACTGCCACATGTATGCCAATGTCAAGCCAAAGTGCTGGAATTGCCATATATCAGCCATGGAATCACCATGATGAACGAAGAGAGAAGAGCATTTATCAAGAAATCCGGGTTAGGGGTTCTTGCTTGTCTGGGAGCGGCATCGGGTTTGATCCCGAAGTTTTCCCTTGAAAAAACTGTGCTGCCGGCATGGGATGAAAAGCCTGTTCCCGGAAAAATCCGCTGGGGAATGCTGATTGATACTCGCAAATGCATAGAGGGATGCACGGAGTGCGTTGCACAGTGCCATCACGTGCATAACGTACCTGATTTCAATAACCGCAAAGAAGAGGTCAAGTGGATCTGGAAAAGTTCCTACAATAAGGTGTTTCCGACGGCGAGCCAGCAGTTTCAGAGCGAAAAAATTACTGGGCGCTCATATCTTGCCCTCTGCAACCATTGTGCTGAATCACCTTGTACTCGTGTATGCCCCACTGAAGCGACCTTTAAGCGGTGGGATGGAATTGTAGCAATGGATTATCACCGCTGCATAGGGTGCCGGTTCTGCATGGCGGCATGCCCCTATGGATCAAGGAGCTTCAACTGGCAGGATCCCCGTACAGCGATCAAAAATCCGAGCCTTGCCTACCCTACTCGGGAACAGGGCGTTGTGGAAAAGTGCAATTTCTGTTCGGATCGACTGGTGAAGGGGTTGCTTCCTGCATGCGTTGAAGCCTGCCCTCAAAAGGTGATGACCTTCGGTGATCTGAATGATCCTAAGTCGGATATCCGAGGACTGCTTGAAAACAACGAGACCATGCAGCGTAAGCCCGAACTCGGCACAAAGCCGTCAGTTTTTTACATTATCTAACGATTTCCCATGATTGAGAACGCTCTGAAAGGAAACCGAAACTACTGGATCTGGATATCGTTCCTAATTCTGGTTATTGCTTCCGGTATATCAGCCTATAGTCAACAGAGGTGGTTCGGGCTTACTGTTACCGGAATGGGCCGGGATGTAAGCTGGGGACTCTATATTGCGCAATTCACCTTTCTGGTGGGTGTTGCCGCATCTGCAGTAATGGTGGTACTCCCCTACTATCTCCATAACTATAAGGCATTCGGAAAAATTGTCATTATCGGGGAGTTCCTTGCGGTTTCGGCTACCCTGATGTGTCTTCTTTTTATCCTGACTGATATGGGAAGGCCGGATCGCGTGCTTAACGTTATGCTTTATCCCAGTCCTCATTCGATGGTCTTCTGGGACGTCATGGTTCTGAACGGCTATTTCATTATAAATCTGGTCAGCGGATGGACTGTTTTGGGGGCAGAACGTAAGGGTATTCCTCCCCCTCGCTGGGTCAAACCTGTTATCTATCTTTCGATTCCCTGGGCAGTCAGCATCCATACGGTGACAGCATTTCTTTATGCAGGACTGCCTGGCCGGCACCTCTGGCTCACTGCTGTGCTTGCTCCGCGCTTTCTTGCATCCGCGTTTGCTGCAGGAACCTCGCTCTTAATTTTACTCACTCTCATCCTGAAAAAAACAACAGGTTTTGATGCAGGCAGTGAAGCAAGAGAGAAACTTGCGATACTGGCAACCTACGCAGGGGCAACGAATTTTTTCCTGATCGGAACAGAGTTTTTTACAGCGTTCTACAGCAATATACCGAGTCACATGCATAGTCTGCAGTACCTCTTTTTCGGTCTTGAAGGACACAGTAACCTTGTGCCGTGGATGTGGTTCTCCCTGCTGATCGGTCTCGTGGCTGTGCTGGTGTTGTTGATACCAGCACTGAGAACATCATCCAAATGGCTGCCTGCTGCCTGTGCCGGTCTGGTTATTTCCATCTGGATCGACAAAGGGGTTGGCCTGATTCTTGGAGGCTTTGTACCTTCTCCTCTGGAAGAGATCTTTGAATACTCACCTACCCTGATAGAAATAACCATTACACTGGGAATCTGGGCAATCGGCGCTCTCCTGCTCACCATGCTGCTCAAAGTTGCTGTAGCGGTCAAAACGCAAGAGTGATAAAAAGTGTGCAGTCGACAGTGAGCCTTTTGCAGTGAAATCAGTCGACAGTCGGGAGAGACGTCCGCAGGAAGAGGCGGACTTTTTGTTTTTATGAGCGACTTGCAATGGGGTTTTGAGGCAGAAGGGGCTCTTGTTATCTTTCGTTGCGACTTGCTTCAGCAATTATCCATGTAACTGCCATATTATGAAGATGTTTTTGCCGATCAATATCAGGATAGATGATAAAAAAATTCTGTTCATCGGTGGCGGTAAAATTGCCATGCACAAGATAGTGACCGTTGAAAAGTATACCTCCAATATTACCATCATCTCTCCCGATATCCATGATGAGCTGAAAGGAAAAGGATTCACTGAGATATACAAGGAGTATGAAAAAAGCGACTTGAAGGGGTTCTTTCTTGTCTATGCATGCACAAACAACATTGAGGTTAACCGCAAGATCAAAAACGATGCTGAAACATACGGGATTCTGGTGAATGTGGTGGATAACAGAGAGCTTTCGAATTTCATTTCACCTGCTGTGTTTAAACAGGATGAAATGACTGTCGCCATTTCATCCAATGGACAAAACGTTAAAAAATCTGTTGAGTGGAGAGATAAAATAAAAGCCATTCTTCAGAACAATTGACCTTCATGAGGGTCCCCATAAAAGGAAATATTAATGACAACATCAGTACCGGCCCATACCGAAACCCCCGCTACTCAGAGGAAAGGATATGTTTATATCATCGGCGCCGGTCCTGGCGATCCTGAATTACTCACCCTCAAGGGCGAAAGGGTTCTTCGGGAGGCTGATGTGATTCTCTATGATGATCTGGTAAGCAGCGAACTGATTGATCGGTTTCATGCCCTGAAAATATACACGGGCAAAAGAAAAGACAGCCACCACTTTGAGCAGGATGAGATCAATGAAGAGATAGTTCGTCATGCCCTTCAAGGAAAGAAAGTAGCACGGTTAAAAGGTGGAGATCCTTTTGTTTTCGGAAGGGGAGGTGAAGAAATAGAGGTATTACGGAAGAACGGTATCGGATACGAAATTATCCCGGGCATTACTGCCGCCCATGGAGCAAGCGCCTATACTGAAATCCCGTTAACCATGAGAAAAATATCATCTTCCGTAGCCTTTTGCACAGGACATCCGATAAACAAAATCCAGGTTCCTGATGCTGATACTCTTGTCTATTACATGGTGGCCTCTTCCGTTCACGACGTGCTTGATGCAGTGGTCAGCAAGGGATGGAAAGATGATACCAAAGTTGCCATTGTCCAGAATGCGACCAGATACAATCAGAAAATTTTTACAGGTACACTTGGTGAGTTAAGAAAACGGGAAAAGGCAGTCTATTCGCCCGCGCTGCTTATTCTGGGAGCTAATATCAACCAGTTCATCCAGAATAACTGGTTTTCAAAGAAGAAGAAGGTGATGATTACCGGGGATAAAGAGATGATATACAACAGTGAAAAGTTTATCGTGGTGCCGTCCCCCTGTCATCGGGTTGAAAGCGCTGACCGGGACAAGGTGAACCAATGTCTTGAGACTATTGGTGACTATTCCATCCTTTTATTCCAGAACAGGTTTTCCGTAACCTATTTCTTCAGGTACCTGCAGGAGTACGGCAAAGATGTTCGTTATCTCGCAAAGCATAAAATCTATACGTCAAGTCATGCTGCCTGTGCGGAGTTGCTGAAGTATGGAGTGATTGCGGATTTGCATATTGAAGTTGAACGCTCCGGGGAAATTTTAAGCATACTTCAGGAAAAAGGTATTGAGCATGAAAACATTCTGCTTCCAGGTTCAAATATCAACGATGAATATCTGCTTAATGCATTAATGTCATTAAACAACAGGGTGACACCGTTGAGTGTCTATTATCAAGGAGCCAAGGACCAGGTGGAAACGATTGACCTTGATTTTATTGACGAGATCTATTTTTCATCACCAGCATGTGTCAGAAATTTCAAGAGCTGTTATACAACAATTCCTGAAACGATTGTGGTGACAACTCCCGATCCAAAAACCGAAGCGGAATACGTGAAGCTTTTTATGGACAAGGCGTAAAACAAGAGAGCCGTTCTTTGTTTATATCTGAGCTGACAGGTTGATGCGGCGAAAGGTTTCAAAGCAACTTCCGTCAGGCTGACGGGCCTCCTCAATCATCCTCTGAACAACATGATCGCGAAATTCTGATCTTTTTGCTTCAGGAATAAACGGAAGCAGGGGTACAAGACTTGGTTGATCGATCCATCTCTTCATGGAATCGATATCGGGAAAATAACGATCGGCATTCTCTCCCCAAACGTTAACACTCCGGAAACCGGCTAAATTGGCTAAAGAGGAATAGTCGTCAACAGCGGGCATATACCAGGGCCACTGAAAATCTGAAAAATATGCAGTATAGAGTTCCAGGGTCATAGCTTCCCTTATAACTGTAAAGAAGTTGGAACAGTTGCCGTCCCCTGCAAAGTTAAACCGAACCCTGCCATTTGGGCGTAGAGTGCTACGAACTCTATGGAAAAGTTTTGCATGATCCTTAACCCAATGAAGGGTTGCGTTTGAAAAAACAACGTCGAATTGCTCTACAAGATCAAGATCGTTGATATCTAACAGGCGAAAGTGCAGGTTTTCCCTGGCTTTTGGAAGAGCTGCATCAATCATCCCCTGTGATGCATCAATACCAAGTACTATCCCTTGGGGTAATAGCTCTGCAATCTGAAGAGAGAGGCTTCCATCACCACAGCCGAGATCAAGAACACTTTCACTTCCCTTGAGTTCAAGTTCAGAAATAAGTTTGGCGCCCCATTCTTTTTGATGCGATGATGCCTGCTCGTATTTTTTCCCGTCGAATTCGTATGCCATTGCGTCTTACGGTTTCAACATGGTTTATGATACTCTACTTGATCCAGCCTTGAAGAATAGCAGTACAGCTTACTACGGAAACTATCACCCAGAGACTTATTCCCTGAGCAAGGGGTCTTATGCCTGTTTTGGCCAATACGGTTCTGGTCATGCCGCTGCCGATAAGAAAGAGAGTTACGACCAGACTCTGTTTTGCAATGCCGTTAAGTCCATGCCATACGGCACCAAACTGTGGAACCAAAGTACTGATAACGGCTGCTGCAACGAAGCCAATGATGAAAAGCGGAACCTTAACGCTCCCTTCCGATTTTGTGAACCAGGCTGCGATGAGGGCAGATGGCATTATCCAGAGTGCTCTTGTTAACTTGACTGTTGTGCCGATTGCCAGGGCAGTTGCACCAAAGGCGGCTGCTGCTCCTACGACGCTGCTTGTGTCGTGGATAGCCAGTGCTGCCCAAAGGCCGAACTGTCGCTGACCCATATTCAATAGATGTCCCAGAGGTGGAAAAAGGAGCAGTGCAGCAGAATTGAGGGTAAAGATGGTGGCAAGTGATACTCCGGTCTCTTCGGCTTCTGCTTTTATGACAGGAGCCATGGCTGCAATGGCGCTGCCTCCGCAAATAGCTGTTCCAAAAGAGATCAGCAACGAAGTCGATTTATCGGTTTTATATAATTTGCCAAGCAAAAGACCGACTACCATTGTAATGCTTATGCTGATGGCTGTGTAGAGGAAGGCGTCCTTGCCTGTCGTGATGAGTTCAGGAAGATTCATGCCAAACCCTAACCCGACTACAGATATCTGCAAGAGCCGTTTAGTCCAGACCGAGACACTTTTTCCCCAAGGATTTCCAGCTGTAATTCCAAAGGCAATTCCTGCAACCAAAGCCATTGGTGCGCTTACGAAGGGGAAACAACTAGCTACCATCAAAACCAGGAATATTACTTTCAGTTTAATGTCTCCCTGTATTGACATCTCTTTATTTTTACCGTTTGCAGTCATTAAGCGCTCCTCTCGTTGATACTTGATATGAACTCCTTATAACTTGCTAAAAAATAAACTTCAATGCCAATGGTAAACAGTTATACTTCATAACTAAAAGTTATAATTAAGAACATAAAATCCGCCTTTATACATGAGCGGCAGTTAACTCATTTTGTTTGTTAAATAAGCACCTCTGTATTTTTGTGGTTTGTTTTACAACATTCAATTTCTGAAACAGAGCGAATGGAATGCTGTACTAAAAGTTATAATTAAGAAGTGCAAATTTCATAAATAACCCTGACAGGCCACCCTCAGGACCTGGAGGTGTAATGAAGAAAAACTGGCGTGGTATAAAGAACCTTTTAATCGCCAGAATCTTGAGACACCCAGATTCCACCTCTTTTAAAACTGCATGCCTTGAAATGAAAGCCATGCAGTTGGAATGCAGGAGATAAGATTTTATTGCTTCAGAACTGCCAAGATACATTTCAACGTTTAAACCGGACACCTTGATATCTGCTTTTTGTAATGCATTAATGACCACCTCAAGCGTCCCTGACCCAGGCTCACGAAGAAGAAGTGGAATTAATGGAAGTTCATCTATTCTGATTTCATCTTTTTTTGCCAATGGATTTTTGGCAGAGCTGACCAGAACAATTTCGTCACGAGCAAACGGTGTGTAGTGAATTTCACGGCGTTTGGAATCCCCTTCAATGACTCCCAACTCAATCTCTTTTCTGAGAAGCGCCTGTTCAATGTTTTCGGTATTGGCATGAAGTAACTGTAACTGGACATCTTTGTACCCGTTCTTGAACCTGGCTAGAATTGGCGGCAGCACATATTGAAATACAGTGGTACTTGCTCCCAGCTTCAGGCTTCCTTTATGCGATTCATGGAGAAGGTTTATTTCATACTCCAATCGACGGGATATTTCCTGCAACGATTCGGTATGCTTCAACAGCAGTTGTCCAGCCGTGGTCAGCGATACCGTATTTCCCTTGCGCTCAAAAAGCGGCAGCTTGAAATGGTTTTCAAGCTGTTTGATATGCTTGGTAACGGCAGGCTGAGTAATGTATAGTTCATCGGCGGCCTTGGTAAAACTCAGGCGGCGAGCAACGGTATCAAATACTTTCAGGCGAAAATCAAACATACTATGCTTTGGTTTTTGCAGCCGATAGTTGAGCTTTAAAAAATCGTTTTACAGGCATCACCGAAATAAGCGGTCAAGAAGGAGTTATTGGCTTTACGTATGCAATGCAGCTCTTTACAAGGTCTCAAAAAACAAGCTTATTACAAACTGTCGAACTCTTTATAATTACCTTACGCTCAAGAGTCAGTGACTGACCTCGCTTTTAGTAACTGGCGTACAGGCATCAGGATTCAATCGGAAACTAAAAATGCAGCTCCTTGCAACTTCTTTTGGTTCAAAGAGATCATTAAAAAGAGGACTGTCGAAGAAAGCTTGACTTTCAACGACAGCCAGAGGGGTTAGATGTTGTCAGGGGGATGTTGTTCTTATTTCAGCCAGCTTACTTGAGGGCAAAGCCGAATTTACTGAGGACCGATTTTGCCTCATCGGACTGAAGGAAGGCATGGAAAGCTTTTACCTCATCGTTCTTTGCTCCTTTGATGGTAATCGCCATCGGGTAGACCACTCTTGGGTAGAGTTCCTGCGGTACGGTAAACAAAAGCCTGGATTTTTGAGCCTGCAACGCATCGGTTTTGTAGACAAACGCACCATCAACTTCACCCAGTTCAGCATACATAAGGCACTCACGGACATCTTTTGCCATGACAAGCTTGCTTGTCAGCTGA
>Ga0209083_1001607_pt1 | contig 24862 bp, 20 predicted proteins | sample AM7aDNAmetaG_FD_184132 | JGI IMG/M metagenome (GOLD analysis project Ga0209083, IMG submission 184132) | Freshwater microbial communities from Finland to study Microbial Dark Matter (Phase II) - AM7a DNA metaG (SPAdes) (version 3) | ecosystem: Environmental > Aquatic > Freshwater > Lake ...
ATACGAACACTACTTCTCCAACATCATCGCCGAGGCCGGACGCGCCGGTATCCGACTCACGGGCCTGACGTGGCCGGGCTGCGGCTGCGAGAAGTGCAAGCAGCGTTACGCCGCGCTGCGCGCCGCCGGCCCCAAGGAGCCCAACCCGGAATTCTGGAAAGCGCTGCTGAGCCTCGCCAAGCAGGGAAAGTTCCGCAGCCGCACCGTGCCGTGTTTCTTCGACGCCAGCGAAACGAAGGGCGATATTCACGAGAAAGCCGCGGACGGCCCCTGCGCCGTGTTCGACCTGATGCCCAACGCGAACGATCGCTTCGGCACGTGGACGAACAGCCCCGACAAGGTGAACGCCGACTACTATCTCAGTGCCGACGGCAAGTCCGGCATCCTCGCTCGGCACATCGAGGCGGGCGCGCCGTATGCCCTCTGGTATTCGCACTGGCAGGGACTGAACCCCGCGAAGGGCGTCGGCTGGCGCGCGTTCGTCATGGTCATCGAGCGGATTCAAACGCACCTGCGCGACCGGGTCGTCTGGATGCGGCCCAGCGACATCACCAATCGCTATCACGCCGCCGGCGGCTGGAGTTTCCTCGACGCGATGGGATGATGGCGCCGGAAAACAGCACCGGTCTTGGAAGGTTGCCTACACCTTGAGGAAAGTCCCTTTGCAATACATGTAATAGATGATCAACCACATGACCGTCATGGCAGCGACGGCTTGAATGAAGCTCCCGACCTCCGGCGGGAGGAAACGGCACAATCCGCCGACGAAGATGTCCCCGATCAGATTGAATTTGAACAAGTGAGCCATCATGTAGATGGCGATCGAGTTCATCCCGAAGACGGTGAAGAAGAACGCCCAGCGGGAATATCCCCAAACATCAATGAGCAGGAAAAACAGTGCCAGGAGAAGTGTTGATATGCCGCACGCCTGAAGGACGTATGAGCTGGTCATGCAGTTTCGCAACGAGGGGAAGAAGAACCCCCAAACCAGGCCAGCCACGCACATGGCCAACCCCGAGAGGAATAACACCTTCGTTTTTTGCGGTTTGGGCCGGCTGCTGAAAAGAAGGTGCCCCACGACGACCCCCAGGAGCATGTTCGATATCTGGCCGATGGTGTTCAAGACGGCTGTCCAGTTACCTTTGAACGGATGGCCGTGCCGTCCGAGGACAACCTGATCCAGGTAAATCCCGATGTTCATTTCCTGCGAATAGCGATCTCCCTGCCAGCCGGGAGCGGGTATGAACAGGTAGATGCCCCATACCAACAACAGGAGGAAGGCGAGCACGGCATACTGCGCCTTTGGCGCGCTGTGCAGCACCAGCAGGGCGCAGAAGAGATAACCGATGCCGATGTATTCCAAAACGTTGTTATAAAAATAGAACTTGTTCCAATCGAAGCTCAACAAGTGGCCGCCTGCGATCATTCCCAGGACAAACAGGATCGCGGAACGGAAAATGACGTGGAGGTGGACCGTTTTCCTGTCGGTTCGCAACACCCGGTTGCCGAGGGAAAATGGAATCACGAGTCCAACGACAAAGATGAACAGGGACTGCGGAACATTGAGGATGGTCACGCTTTGGTTGGCCCAGGTTAACTGGTTCGAGGTGGCCTCAACGAAACGCGGACCGAACAAACCGACGAATGTCTTGAAGATCGGGGCGCCACCGATTTGGGTGGCGAGGATCATAAACATCGCCAGGCCGCGCAACGCATCCACACTAACAATCCGCTCTTTTCGCACTGGAATCTGCTCGCTCATAGGTGTGTCCTCAGGAAGGTCGTTTGCGCGCAAGGCGGGTCGCATCTCCCTTACGAAGGGAGCTTGTCCGTTATCCATTCAGACTGCTCGGTTCTCCGTGCTGCGTCGTTCAGGTGAATCAAACCGTGCGCGAATGCTTGTCGAAAAGACTGCGCTGTGTATGGACCTAATTGCCGCCCGTCTTTTCGAACAAGGATAGTTGGTTTCTCGTTCGTCGTGTTTGGCACACTTTCAATGACCATCCCTCCCGTCGGCTTTCTCAGAGAGGGATTGGTCTGCTCGTCACTCATCGTGTGCGCCTTTCGGAGCGTTTGCCCTGCGAGGTCTTACTTTTCAGCCTGCATCGCTGTTGCCAAACGATTTTTTGCTGCGGCCCTAACCGTTATGTCCTTGTCTGACTCGGCGATCTTCAACAACAGCGAACGGTCATTTAGACGTTCCACGGCAACCACTCGAACTCTTGACACTTCGTCATTACAGGACACCCATGCAAGAACTTCAGGGTCGCTCAGGCGCGAAACAGCCGTTGCCCTAGATCCCCAGAACGGACATTCGCGGGCCACCTTCGCCAGTTGGGCCTGATCGGTCAGTTTTGCCACAGCCTTCTGGCACAACGCGCTGTCATTTCCCGAACATGCTATTTGTGCCAGTTTCACCTGATCAGAACAGGAATCCACAATCGAAGAACAACCGGTGATCAAAGCGAGACCGATTAGAACACATGCAACGCCAGCCCTCTCGTTGACATCAGCGCAACACAGCCAGAGATTGCGCACACGCATCGCTCCCATTGTTTGTTTCTGGAGAACAGCCATTTGATTACTTTCCCGACGCAGGGGGCGTAGGCAACTTTGTGCAGAAAAGAACAACCGCTGATGGCATGTTCTTCAACCATGGGAACGATCTCTTTGCCCATGTCTCATCCCTGGACGCAGTGTCGGCGCTGTCAATCGTCCATGTAATTGTTTCGCTCGTCAATCCCCTGTGGAGGGTTTCCAGTCTCACAGTTGCCTCGCCTGCATAAGTGACTTGTGACTCTTTAACGGTAAAACTCATTTTCTTCTTGGTATCAAGCTCATTCCATCCACTCAACATGGAACTATTTGCGAACGAACACTTACGTAATGAGTATTCACCGGCGGGTAATTCCAGCATAATCAATTGTGTTGTCGTGGAACCATCTAATGAAGTTCTAGAAGGTGCGCCCGGGGCACCTGCGGTGGAGTATAATAGTTCATAAGTTTCTTTCTGAGTTGCATCGTTTATAACAACAAGAGCTATAATTCCTTCTCCGTTTGTCGGTCGATAAATGCCTTTGACGGCTGAAAAATCAACCTTGATCGCAAAGCACGCCAGTGACTTTTGCCCTTTTGCGCTAGGACCTGAACGGCCCACTAAAGCGGAAGTTTTGCACCCACAAGCGAACAGCACGGCCACACTCAGGCCAATCAGATAATTCAGTTTGTTGTTCATATTTGTTTTCCTTTAACGCAAAATCGCAGGACAGAATTTGGACAACAGCCCTTATTCCAAAGCCGAGCGTCCCAGGCTTTCGATCCCTTTTTTAATCAGATTCTTGGTCGCAAGTTCAGCTACTACACGAGCTCTGGTTGTATAGAGCGCAAATACCTCTGTCTCACCCTCGGCATCAATAAAGGTCGAGAACATAACCTTCCTATCTGAAAGGCGGGTCAATTGCCATGATGCGCGGATGTTACTTACAAGGTCGGCTGTCAAGTCTTTTGCGCCGGAGCATTGTATTTCGACAACTTTCACTTCCAGCAGGAAATCTGCATTGTTGTCTTTCACAGCGGAGAAGACGCCGGATTCTACAATTCCTTGCTTCAGTGCTTCGGCAAATACACTTGCACTTAGAACAGGATTTGTTCCCTGAGCATCACGCTCAAAAGCGGTTGCCTTCACCTGCACACTGCCCGTGTGTTTCTTTTGAACCCCGACCACGGGAGGAACGATGGCAGCGGCCTTGATGGGTTCCATGGTGGCGCATCCAGACAAAAGCGCGCAGCTAATGGCCAGAAACATTCTGGCAAGTCCGTTGAACTGTGTCCGTTTCGTGGCATCCTTGAACTGAAACGCCAGCCAGCCTGTCGCTTCGATTATTTGGCCCAGAGTGCGGGTTCTCATTGTGGATGATTTCATGATGACTGCTTTCAGTTGGTGTTGTTCTGAGGTCAGATGATGTTGCCGTCAGTGTGGCGGAGGTAGAATGGGTCAAGGTTTGGAACCCTTTGCAGCGGATGCTCTCTTATATTGTTCGAGCCAGTCTTTTGCTCGCCGTTTCCCCTCCGCAAGTTGTTCAGGCGACAGATTGCGTTCCGCTGTGGCCAGATTTGTCTTTGCCCGCTCATACCCTTTCTCCGTCGCCAGCAACCACCACTTGTAAGCCTCCACCGCATCCTTTGCCACGCCATCGCCATCGTAACAGCATGCACCCAGACCGGATTGAGCTTGAGCGTTATTCTGCTCGGCAGCTTTGCGATACCACTTCGCAGCTTCCGCATAATTTTGTGCTACGCCTTGGCCATTATAGTAACAGACACCCAGAGCAGATTGAGCTTCGGCATCACCCATTTCAGCCTTGGCGCGGAGTTCGGTCAGTTCCTTGCCGTCGGCATTGCTTTGCTGCGGTTTCGGAACACGTTTGAACATGGCATCTCTTAGCATCTTATCAATGACGGGATTGAACGGAAGACTTGCAATACTCAACGCGGTTGTTACGCGGTTGGCTGCTGTTACATTTACGTCCGCGCCCTTGTCAAGCAAGGCACGCACAGTGTCCGCATTACCGCTCTGCGCCGCATACATCAACGCCGTCATGCCATCAACCGTCGTCTTTGCATCTATATCCGCGCCCTTGTCAAGCAAGGCACGAACTATGTCCGCATGGCCATTTCCAGCCGCATACATCAACGCCGTCACGTGCTCACTTCGTTGCGCATTTACGTTCACACCCTTGTCGAGCAAGTCGCGCACAACGGCCGCATTGCCCTTTTGAGCCGCTTCAATAAGCTTATCCTCAAGCTCACCCTTGGATGGCTCTCCTTTTCCAACCCCTTGCGACGCGAAGCGGACCGCACGCCGCTTACCCTCCGCGATGTCGTCTGGCGACACCATTCTTTCCAAGCTGCCTATGTAGTTCTTTGCATCCTCTTGACCTTGCGCTGCTGCCAGCAGCCACCACTTGTATGCTTCCGCAACATCTTGCGCCACGCCTTGGCCTTTGGCGTAGCAAACGCCCAAATTGAGTTGAGCATTGGCGAAATTCTGCTCGGCGGCCCAGCGAAACCACTTCACCGCTTCCGCCTCATCCTTCGTCACCCCTTGGCCTTTATAATAGCGGAGGCCCAGGCTGTATTGTCCCGAAGCGTCATTTTGTTCAGCGGCTTTTCGATACCACTTTACCGCTTCCGCTCCATCCTTCGCCACGCCTCGACCATTGAAGTAGCAATGCCCCAGATTGACTTGAGCCTTGATGTGACCTTGCTCAGCGGCCTTACGCCACCAGTTCACCGCTTCTGCGTCGTCATTTGTGACGCCTTGACCAAAGAAGTAGCGGGCACCCAAATTGAATTGAGCATCGGGATAACCTGTTCTTGCTCCAGCGCGAAGTGCGGCCAGTTCATCAGCGGTGCTTTGCTGGGCGTGGAGTGTTTGGCCAAGCAACGTGAATCCGAGGCCAAGACAAAATAGTAATCGGATGAGTCTCATGGGATGTGTGCCTGTGTGGCTGTTGAAGTGGTTCAAGGTTGGGGACTCTTTCCGGCGGATGCTTTCTTGTATTGTTCAAGCCAGTCGGCCGCCCGTTGGAACCCCTCCACAACCTGGGTCGATGTCATCATCTCGTTCCGTTTGAGATAGATCCGAATAGCGGTATTATTACCTTGGCCCGCAGACAGACTGATCCATTTCCAGGATTCCACCGTATCTTTCGCTACACCCTGACCTGTGAAGTAGCATGATCCCAGACTGCATTGAGCTTCAGCGTGGTTTTGCTCCGCTGCTTTCCGAAACCACTTCACCGCTTCCGCCTCGTCCTTGGCCACGCCAAGCACACCATAGAGGAATATTTCGCCCAACGCGCTCTGGAATAAGGCATCGCCATTTTCAGCCTTGGTGCGGATTTCGGCTGATAGCTCGCCGTCAGCGGGACTTTGCTGGGCATGGGGTGAAAATTGCTTACCCTTTTCGGCAGGTGATTTCTTGTTCTGTTCAAGCCAGTCTACCTCCCGTTGACTCCCTTCCATGGCCTGCATTACTGTCACCATCTCTCGCTGTTTGAGGAAGATTCGAATTGCAGCCGTATTACCCTGCCGCATAGACAGCCTGATCCATTTATTGAATTCCGCCATATCTTTCGCTACCCCCAAACCTAAGAGGTAGCACAGGCCCAGAGTGTATTGAGCCTCGGAGCAATCCTGCTCGGCGGATTTGCGAATCCATTCCACCCCTTGCGCCACATTCTGCGCTGCGCCAAGCTTACCCATCAGGAAAGCCGCGCCCAGCTCGCATTGAGATTCAGCATCGCCTTTCTCGGCCTTGGCGCGAAGTGTGGCCAGTGTCTTATTGCTAGAGACATTTTGCCGGGCATTGGGCTGGCCTGTGATGGTTGTGCGAGATGACGTGGTTTGAGTCGCACTCGGACGACTTCCCGATGGCGGCGCAACAGAATTGCGGGATGGCTGAGAAGAACTACAGCCAGTTGAGAGAGCAGCGATTACAAGTATGGCGACGATGGCAGCGTGTTTGTTGTTCATAACCAAACTCACTAAATCGGGATTTCCCATTTGACTCGGTGTTCATGGTTCAAATTGAGTGTTCCGGTCGTCTTCGCGATTGTCCTGCTAACGTTTGGAATTTCAAGCCATTTCGCAACGCCAAAAACGTGTGTTTCAGAGCCGCCGCGATGTTTGGCACGGACTTTGACACGCCAACCTGCCTCGTGAGCCGGAGGCAGAGACACTTCCCCTATGTTGTTCGATGTGATCATGCGGTTTTCATTCAACCACTGGCCGCCACGGGTAATCGCAGGCGATCAATGGCTTGAAGAATGGAGCGGAACAATTCTCGCGGTACCGCCACCTCCGCCATCTGGAAGATCACATGCCGGGCATGGCGCACCACCTTCGCTCCGATCTTGATCAGTTTTTCCCGCAACGTCGTCAGCGTCCAATGCCGCACCGCTCGGGGCAATACTGCCTGCCGCAAAAAGTTGCCCAAGTTGTACGCCAACACGAAGAGCTGCAACCGCACTTGGTTGTCTGCAAAGTCGTGACAGGACAGACGCGTCCATTTGACCGCGTTCTTGCCTTCCTTGATCCACTGCTCGGCTGTGCCACGCTGGTTGTAGAACCGCACCACTCGTTTGGCTGGCCGGGTCAGATTGGTCACGATGAACCCAACACGGGGGAACAACTCGCCCTTGTGCCACTCCACCTTGGCCACCACGCGGCGGGCACGTTCCCAACTCTGCGCCCGATACAAAAAGTCCGCATACCACACCACAGGTGTGTTGGAGGGTCGTCCCACCGGACGGGTTAATAGCGGCTCAATCTCCTGCTGCAACAGAGCGTTGGCGGGCAGACGAATAACATATCCATAGCCTTCGGCTTCCAAAAACTCATACACCTCTGGGTTGGCAAAGGCCGCATCCGCTCGGAAGTAGCACGGCAACTTCTGGCCACGATAGCGTGCCACCACCGGCTCCAGAACTGCTCGCCAATCTTTGGCGCTATGGACATTGCCTTCACGCAATAGGGCGCGCTCCACGTCGCCGAACTGATTGAAGCAGAACAGCGGGTGATAGCAGGTACAGTTGAAATGCCCGTTGTAGGCCGTGCCTTCTTGTTCGCCGTAGGTTTCGCTGACCGAACTGTCCATGTCCAGAATGAGATCCCGCATAGGTTGGCGCTCCCGCAACTCCTCAATCCATATCCCCGACAACCTCGTCAACTCCGCCAGATTCCTCGGCTGCGTCAATACTTCCGTCTCGAATCGACCCATTTGGCTGGTGGAGGCCGCCGTACGCTCCGTGGCTCGCCCGCCGACCACCTGTCGCATCGTCGGATCGACCGCGAGCCTTTCGCCGTCATTGGTATCTTCGTATCCAGCCAGGCGGCTAAAGATCGACTGCCGCAACAGCGCCACCAGCGAGTGCTGTGTGTTCTTTCCCGTGCGCCAATCATCCAACAAGCCACCACTCCTTGCGGTCAGTTCCAACGCCTCATCTAGTTCCCGATACGCGAGCAGACCCGCATCGGAGGTGATGTTCGCGCCATGAAATTCCAACTTCAAACGACCGTCAAAACTAACTCGCAGAGCCTGTTTTTTGCCGTCACCCATTGGATTCTCCGTTTTTCGTTGCTGCAACAGCGACGAAAGCCTTGGTTTATGAGGCTAAACTATAGCTCTCTGCCTGCGGGTTGTGAAGAACATCCGGGAAATGTGGGCTTGTATAGTTCACGGGCGTTCTCGCAGCCCACCCGGGCGATATCGGATTCCGTCGCGCCCGCCTTGCGGAGGAACCCAACGAAGGATTCGACCTTCGGCGGGAAGGGGTTGCCGCCTTCTTTGACGCCGAACATCGTGCCGTAGTTCTGGAACGGCGGTCCGATACGCGTCGTCCAGTCGGTCCCGGACAAGAGGCGGGTAACCGGCACTTCGCGGAGCGTCCGGGGCAGCGCCGCACACTGGAAATCACGGATCTCGACCCAGAAGTTGTCCGGATATTTCGGGAACACGCCCTTGAGGGTGTCCAGGAACATGTCCGCCCAGGAGATGTAGTCCGGCGTTGGGCCGCAACCGATGGCGTGCGCGAGGATGTATTTCGCCTTCGGCACCCGCTCCGCGATGGCGAGCAGGTCCGTCATCTGGTTCATGCCGTCTCCCGACAAACCGCCTTTCTTGTGCCAGTAGGTGCCAAGATGGACTTGCACGGGCACCTGATAATGTGCGGCCGACTGCACGACCTTCTCCGTTCCCGGATCCTGCATCTTGTATTTGTGACTGTAGGTGAGCATTTCGCCGAGTTGGACGAAGCCCCATTCCTCGAAGCAGGTCTTCATCACCCGCAAGGATTCGTCGAGAAAGTTCGGATTCACCATACAACTGCCGAAGAGCCGGCCGGGGGCGCGTCGGCACAGATCGTAAATCATCCGGTTGCCCACCATCATGGCAGCCGGATCCGTCCCGATACGTGAAGCGTAGGGAAAGTCGCAAGAAATGGCAAATCTCAGGTCCGCGTCGCACCGGTCGAGCAACTCCAGCAAATCCTCCAACATCTTCTCCTGCTTTTTGCCGTCCGGGCCAATGTCGCTGACGTGAATGTGAGTGTCCATCCAGCGGCGTTTCTTGGTTTGGGCATCGTTAGCTGCCGACGCTGTCTGGGAAGCAAGGCTACTGGCTGCACCGAACGCAGCAGTCGCAACCGTGGTTGTCTTGATGAACTGCCGGCGGGTGACATCAGAGTGGCTCACGGCTGTTTGTTAACCTCCTTCGCAGAGTGGTCTGCGCGCATTCTCGTCGTCCGCCCGAACAACGCAAGCGCAAAAACGCCGGGCTTTGTCAGTGTGATTGGCCAGCGCCAGTGGCGAACCGATAGCTCCCCGCCTCCACCTCCGGTACGGCGCGGTCGCCCTCCATCCGCAGGAACTTCACGCCGGTCGCTTTCGCCAGCACTGAACACGAACATGCCGAGCGCGACTGCGCCCAATTCTTTCGGTTCTAATCATGTTTCGAGCAGCCCGCTACTTCGCGCCGATGCAGTAGAGCGCGTGATCGGAGCGGAGATAGATGCGGCCGGCGATGGGGGCGATGGAGGCGCGGAACAACTCGCCGGCGTGGTCACCGATGGAGTTGCGGGCAATGAGGTCGAGCTTCGGGCCGGGCTTGATGACGAGTGTTTCGCCGGACTCGGTGTTGAGGTAGATGAAACCGCCGGACTCGATGGGCGAGGCGGTGAACGCGCCAGGGATTTTTTCTGTCCAGAGCACCTTGCCGGAACGGGCGTCGTAGGTGACGGCGGTGCCCTTCATGTCCATGGCGAAGAGGTAATCGCCGACGACGATAGGAGAGGAAACGTCGCGGACCTTGGAGCGCGGCGTGTGCCAGGCGCGCTGGGTGTCGCTCACGTCGCCGGCGCCGCCGGGGCGGACGGCATAGATATCGCCCGGCAAGCCGTTGACGGCGAAGAGCAGGCCGTGCGCAAACTCCGGCACCGGCTCGCCGCGGCCGTTGAAGCCGTGGCAGTTCCAAAGCGGTTTGCCGGTGGCGGGGTCGTAGGCGTCGAGTCCCTCCTGACCGTTGACGATGATTTCGGAACGTTTGCCGGCGCGAATCTCAACGGGCGTGCTCCAGCCGCCCATCGGTTTTTCGCCGCGCGGCGTGCGCCAGACGATCTTGCCCGTCCCTTTGTCGAGCGCAACGATGCAGGACGCGCCCTGCGTGTCGCAGTTTTGGATGATCAGGTTGCCGGAGAAAACCGGCGAGGCGGCAACGCCCCAAGGGCCGGGGAACTCGCCGAGCGATTGCGACCAGAGCGGTTTGCCGTCGAGGTCGAAGCAGTGGATGCCGGCCTTCCCGAAGAACGCGACGACGCGCTCGCCGTCGGTGAGGCAGGTCGGCGTGGCGAAACCGTTCATGTTGTGCGATTTGCCAGGCGCGTCGCAGGGGATTGATTTTTCCCAGAGGAGCTTGCCGCTGCGCGCGTCGAGCGCGAGCACAAAGCGCGTGCTTCCCTGGTTGGTGGCGGTGGTGAGAAAGACGCGCTCGCCCCAATTCACGGGCGAGGAGTGTCCCGCGCCTTTCAACTCGGCGCGCCAAAGGACATTTCCGGCGCTCCACTGCGTCGGCAGCGCCGCGCCGGAGTGATGGCCGGTGCCGAGAGGGCCGCGGAAGCAGGGCCAGTTCTCGGCGGTGTTGGCGCGCAGAGAGAAGACGAGGAAGAGGAGGAGAGTCAACGTTTGTTTCATGGGTTGCGATGATTTGTAGCAGCTTCGGGTCCGGTTTCCAATCTTCCTTCGTCCGGCGCATTTCCAGATCGAACCGCGCCAGCGTCCTTCCGTCATCAGTCTGAACATGCACGTGCAGCAGCCGATGATCAGCGGCAGACAACGTAATAATGAAACCGCTGCGACGGATTCGGCCTAGCGCCGCTTTTGGAGACACGGCCTGACCCCCGAGGGCCGGCGCCCATCGCTTGCCGGTTGGAGTTGCAATCACGAGGCCACTATCATAGAAGTGGGCTACGCCGATGGGACGGCTCAAAGGTGAGCTATCTATAGCCGATTGCCATTTGTGCAAGACAGCGCAGTCAAACCCTTACCTGGAAAAACCAACATGCGAAAACCTGTTCTCGGCATAACGGCCGCACTGGCTGCCATCTTCCTTGTTTCGAGCATATCCTCCGCCGCTGAGCCGGCGCACCCAGCGGCGAAAGCGAAGAAACTCAATGTGCTGTTCATTGGCAACAGCTTCACCGCCTGCCACGACTTGGCGCAAGTCGTCAAAGCGATGGCCGAAGCCGGCGACCCCAGTTTGTCTTTTAATGTTACGACTGTCCTCTACGGCGGCCGGCGTTTGGTGGATCACTGGCGTCTCGGCACGCCCAATTTCGTGAAGATCGCAACGCTCACGACTGAAGAGGAGCAAGCGACTGTGAAATCACTGGAGGAGGCGGTCGCCAAGGATCCGAAGGACAAATACTCCGCCTCCGCGCTGATCCGCCACCGCGATCTGAGCAGGAATCTGGAAAAGATGCGGAAGAAGTGGGACCTAGTCGTGCTCCAGTCGTATCGCGACGATATGGAGGGCGACAAGTCGCTATATGTCGAGTATGCGCCGAAGTATGCCGAGATGGTCAAGGCCCAGGGCGGGCGCGTGGTCCTTTACGAGACGACGCCCGCTACACAGAATAGCAAACCGCTCGACGCTCCACCCAATCCGGCAGCGGTGAACGAGAAGGCCAAGGTCATCGCTGCCCTGGCCCGACGGATTGACGCGATCATGGTGCCGATGTCAACGGTGGCCTTGCGCTGCCAGATGGTCCGGCCCGACCTCACGTTGCGTTATGTCAAAGACAGCCATCTGAACCCGACGATGGGATACCTCACGGCGTGCACATTCTATGCGGCGTTGTTCAACCGCAGTCCCGAAGGTCTGCCAATCGATACGGTCAACGCTCGCGCAACGAAAGATGGGAAACCAGCCCTCGACCCGGACGGCAATCCACTCAAGCAAACCTTCTCTGCCAAGGACCGCGCCGATTTGCAACGGATCGCATGGGAAGGTCTAAAACAGTTCCAGCAGGCCGCCGCGTCGGGCGGTCATCGCTGAAAGCCACTTCCGCCTTGAACAAGACCTTGTCCGTGATAAAGAAGCCCCGGTCTGGATTGAAGAAGGTCTTCTCCGCTTCGGCCAAGCCTTTGTCCATGACGGAGAAGCTTACGTCTGAGGCGGAATAATCTTCATCCGGCCCGGATCAGCCTTGGTCTGCGTCGGAGGAGAGTGCCACCACGACGGGAATGTGTCGTTATGGATGAGCCGGTAGGCGACGTCGTTGCGGCCGATCTTCGCCAGCGCGAGCTTCAATGACATTTTCTGTCAAGAGTCGGGAGTTGACCCCGACGACAGACACGGTGTGAAACCTACCTCCGCGACATTTGCCCAGTCAAGCCGCAAAGGTCCCGGCTGATGGGATGCCTTGAACCCGGCTCCATCTCCGCGTTAATGTGAAGAAAGGATAATATCTTTCTGTTCTCCCTCCGCAATATTCACCTCAAGAAATATTAGCCCGCCTTGTATGTCAGCATTAGGAACCATGTAATTGGACGAGCCAGTATGCCAAGTGCATTCAGTCCGAACATAATAGGATCCCGCCGACAACTGGCTGAACTTGAAATGACCGCTGGCGTCGGCAACTGTCTTTTTGCGAAATTCGGCAAAACGTCCGTTAGGCGGCATCTCGTTGCGTCGAGACCAAGTCTTGCCAGCTTTTTCAAACCACTCTCGGGAATACTCCGTCACCGGGTCTAAAGTAACCACAGAGCCTGCCGCGAATTTCACATCCCCACCACGAGTCTTCAGAAACGCCTGGCCGGAGAGGGTCGCTGTGCCCTGATTCTTATACTGAGCGTAAGAAGCATCATCAAAGCTACGAGTCATTTGGATGGGCTGGTGGATGGGCTGGCTTGCGCATCCGATTAGCAAGAGTTGCAGGGCTATCACTGCGGCTAGTTGTTGTTTCATAACACTATTTCTCCTTCTGGTTTGTTTTCATCGTGAACCGATAGCTCCCCGCCTCCACCTCCAGCACGGCGCGGTCGCCTTCCATTCGCAGGAACTTCACGCCGAGCGCCTTCGCCAGCGGCTTGCCGCTCTCGGTGATGACATCGGCGCTCTTGGCGGGCACGAGGACGGTGGCGGTGGTGTTCGCGGGGATGGTGACGTTGAGAGTGAGTTTGTCGCCGCTCTTCTTCCACGCGCTCTCGATGCGGCCACGGATGCTGTCGTAGCGGACGTCGGCGCTGGTCAGTTTGCCGCCGGGCGTCGGGGCGATAACGATCTTCTTGTAGGCGGAACCATCACTGCGGATGCCGCCGATGTTCTCCACCATCCATTGATAGACCGCGCCGAAACTGTAGTGGGCGAAGCTGTTCATGCCGGGATCGCCGAAACCGGTCTCGGGCGTCCAACCGTTCCATCGTTCCCAGATGCTCGTCGCGCCGTGCTTGATGGAGAAGCCCCACGACGGGAACGTGTCGTTGTGGATGAGCCGATAGGCGACGTCATTGCGGCCGATCTTCGCCAGCGCGAGCATCAGATCCTTGGTGCCGATGAAGCCGGTGGAGAGATGATTGTCGTGCGCCTCGATGTTCTCAACGAGATACTTCGCCGCCAACTTCGCCTTCTCGCCGTCCACAAGGCCGACCACGAGCGCAAGCACGTAGCAGGTCTGGGTATCGCCTTTGATACGCCCATCCTCGGCGACGTAGGCTTTGTTGAACGCGGTCTTGATCTGCTCGAACAGCGCGCGATATTTGCCGGCGTCATTGGTCTTGCCAAGCACTTCGGCGGCGCGCGAGAGCAGCTTAGTGCTGTAGGCGAAGTAAGCGGTGTAGATGATGTCCTTCGGCGTGTCGGCGTTGATGCTCAGCCAGTCGCCGAAGCAATGATACTTCGCCGGCGGCAATAGCTCCGGCGTGCTGCGGTTTTTGCAGAACTCGATGAACTTCGCCATTGCGTCGTAGTTCCGCTCCAGCACGCGCCGGTCGCCATAGACTTCGTAGATGGTCCACGGGCAAATGACGCCCGCCTCCTGCCACGCGGGGCCGCCGTCGGGGCCGGCCACTTTCACGGGCGCGACCATCGGGAACTGGCCGTCTTCTCGCTGGCTGTCCTGGCAGAGGTCCACGAGCCACTTGTTGAAGAACGCCTGCACGTCGGTGTTGAGCGTGGCGGTGCGGACATAGACCTGCGCGTCGCCGGTCCAGCCGAGCCGCTCGTCGCGCTGCGGGCAATCGGTCGGGATGTCTATGAAGTTCATCCGCTGCGTCCAGTAGATGTTACTGTGGAGCTGGTTCAACATCTTGTCGGAGCAGACGAACTTGCCCGTCACCGGCGTATCGCTGCTAAGCGCGAGGCCCACGACCGTGTCGGGCGCGGGCTTCTGCTTCAGGCCGGTGATCTCGACGTATTGGAAACCGTGGAACGTGAACCGCGGCATCCAAACCTCCGTGTCGCCGCCGCGGCAGATGTAGGTGTCCGTCGCGCGCGCGCTGCGGAGGTTTGTCGTGTAAATGGTGCCGTCGGGGTTGAGCCGCTCGGCGAACCGCAGCACAATCTTCTGGCCCGGCTCGCCCTTCACCTTCAGCCGCGCGACCCCGGCAAAGTTCTGGCCCATGTTGAGCACATAAACGCCCTTCTTTGGCTCGGTGATCTTCCTCGCTTTCAGCTCGGCGAACACAACCACCGGCGGCCCCGGATGTGCCTCAACCTTCGGCTGCACCTCGCTGCTGCCGACAACGACCGGCTCCCACTTGCCGTCATTGAACCCGGGCGCATCCCAGCCGTCCATCGCGAGCCGCGCGTCGTAGGTCTCGCCCATCAGGAAATCCGCCTCGCGCAGCGGGCCAACGGCGGCCTTCCAGTTCGGCCCCGTGCCGACGACCGCCGTCGAACCGTCGGCATATTCGATGTTCAACTGCGCGCGCACGCGCGGAAGCTTCCCGTAGTGGTCGCGCATGTTCCCGTAGCCGACATAGCCGCTGAACCAACCGTCGGCGAGGACCGCGCCGAGCGCATTGTCGCCGGCGCGCACCAGTTTCGTCACGTCGTAGGCGCGGTAATAGACGCGCTTGGTGTATTCGGTCCAGCCGGGATTGAACCACGTGTTGTTGACCCGCTTGCCATTGAGGTGCATGTCGAAGATGCCCAGCCCTGTCGCGTAGAGCGTCGCGCGCTTCACCGGTTTGTCGGCGCGGAAGCCCGTCCGCAGGAACGGCACCGGCGGCAGGAACAGCGTCTGTAGCTTCGCCTTGCCCCACGGCTGCATCCCGTAGTCGCCCAGCACGCGCGCGGCAGGCCACGAGCTGGCGTCAATGGCGCGATTGTGCCAGTAGGCGCCCGGCCCGGCCGCCGTTTTCCACGTGCCATCGGTGACATGTGTGATCGTCTTCCCGTCGGCGGTGGTGATGACGAGCTTGGCGAGCAGCCCGGCGGGACCTTCGGTGGCGTTCCAGACCTCGACGCGCAGGCTGTTGTCGCCGCCGTGGAGAAGCAGGGTCACATCGGTTGCCTTGGCGCGCTGCCATGAGGTGCCGCTGCCGGCCATGTGCGTGTTGATCACAAACTTGAAATTGTCATCGGCGATCGCCAGCAGCTCGGCCTTGGCGATCTTGATGTCGGCGGGCAACGCGAGCGTGCTGACAAAGAGCCGATGGCCGGCGCGCGCGTGCAGCGGCTGCTCGGCGGCCAGCCAGATCCACTTCGCGCCCTCCAACGGCGCGTCCGGCAAATCGGTGTTCACGCGCGTCTTGTCAAAGCCGATCCATTCCGCTTTCCAATCGTCGGCATTGAGCAATCCCGTCGTCCACATCGCCGGCGCGCTCCATTCCGATGCTACGCCATGCCGGTCCCACACTTTCACCTTCCAGAAACAACGCTGCCCGGACACGAGCGGCTTGCCCGCATAAACGATGCACGCCGTCTCGTCGCTCGCCACCTTCCTGCTGTCCCACAAGTCGCCTGTCTGCTCCGCCAACGCCGCCTCGCTGCTGGCGACGAACACGCGATACGCCGTTTGTCCCTGCCCGCGTTCCGGCGATTGCACTATCCAGCTCAGCCGCGGCGCCGTCTCGCCAATGCCGAGCGGGTTGACGCGGTATTCGCACCGAAGATAGCTCGGAGCGAGACTGGACTTGGCTGGTGCAGCCAGTGAACTCGAAACGAGAGCACACAACAGCGCAGCTACCATGAGGAATGATTCAGTTTTCATAGTCGTTAAATTTCCTGGGGAGGTTGAACCAGCAGAGGTCAAGAAGCCTTATGTTCCATCCAGAACGGCGTGACGATAAACCACAGCGCCGTGCCGCCAAGCATCCACGCCTGCGTCTGCACGAGGTCGAGTTTGCCCGCGAAGAACAAGCACGCCGGCGCCAGCGTCACAGCCAGCGCGAGCCACGAGAGGATTTCAGCGATGCGTTTCATGGGTGCTCCCTCTTCTGATAAAACCGGCTCAGCACGACATAAAGAATCGCCGTCACAAACCACCCCGGCAGGCTGACGAAGTAGATTTGCACGCCGGCGAACTTCACAAGCACGGTGCAAACAGCCATCGTCAGGAACCATGCGAGGCCGGCAGCCCAGTTGAAAGTCGCACCGGTGGCCTCGGCGTAGTTGCGGCGCAACCCCAGCCGCTCCAGCAGCCAGAAGTCCACGAAGATCACCGCGCCCATCGGCATCAGGATCATTCCCCAGAGCGCGACGAAATCGAGCAGCCTCATCGTCACCAACGGGAAGACGGCGGTGATGCTCGCCACAAGGCCGGTCAGCAGCGTGACGCGGAAGCGTGAGGAGGACGGCACAAGTGATTGAAACGCGAGGCCGGCGCGATAGAGCGTCGGATTGGCGGTGGTCCAGCCGGCGGCGATGACACAGAGCAGGCCGGCGATGCCGCACGCGCGATACGCCAGCGGACCGGGCAGCACAGCGGTGTTGGTTGGGTCCTGGTGGAGCTGCAAGGCATAGAGGATCGAGGCGGCGATCCACGCCATGTAATGGCCGGTGAACATGCCCGACGCCGACGCGAGACCATACCACGGTTTTTTCGCGTAGCGGAACAGCGAGAGGTCGGCCATGCCGATGTGCCACGCCATGTTGCAGAACCACGCGAAGAACATGACATGCCAGAAGGTGAACTTCACCTGGCCCGGCATTGGGTCGCCACCCTTCCAGATCACCGTCTGCGCGACGAGCCAGAAATCACCCAGCGAGGTCAGCCCGAGCTGGCGCAGGCCGATGACGCCGAACGCGATAAACACCACCACCATCCACGGCACGGCGATGTTGGCGAACTCCGCGACGAACTTGTAACCGTAGGCCGCGACCAGGGCAAAGAGCGCCCCCGTGATCAGCACGGCGACAACCCAGCCGAGGCTGTTAGGCATCAGGTCGCCAAAGCCGGGCATCGGAAACTTGAACCAGACGCCGAGCGCGGTGGCCGAGACAGTGATCATCGCGCCGGCGAGGAACGTGAACATGACACCGTTGGCGACGTTGTAGAGCGTGACGAGCTTGCGACCGCAGATTTTTTCGAGTTGGAAGTAGAGCGTCAGCCGCACGCGCGTGGCAATCGGCGCCGTGAACAGCGTCCAGCTCAGCACAGCAAGCAGGTTGCCCACGAGCAGGCCGACGATGAGATCAAACGCACTGACACCCGCCGCGAGGAACAGCGGCCCGAGCATCAACTCCGTGCCCGCGACATGCTCCCCTGCGAACTGACCGACGTAGCTCTTGAGACCGAGCAACGCGCGTTCGGGCACGCGTTCGCGCTCGAATTCCTCGACGGGCTCTTGGGAGTGCTGCGGTTCGCTCATTGCCGTGAGCGGGCCAACCTACTTCAGCGACCCGCTGTAGCCGGAGACGACCGCGGAGAGCAGCAGCAGCGTCAGGCCGATGGCGAGAAGGCGGCGCGTCTTGCCGCTGGTGCCTTTCCATTCGCCGATGAAGATGCCGATGAGCGTGCTGAACATGATCGCCGAGGCCATCAGCAACGCCCATCCGACGTAGGCGGTCTTGCCCATCGCCGGCTCGCCGGTCTTGAAGCAGATGAACTGCGAGCACCAGATCGCGCCCGCGATGCCCGCGAACAGGAAGTTGCCGGCCAGCGGCGCGCCGGACTTGAGATAGTCACCGGTGGTCTTGTTCTTCACATTGAGGAAGAGGCACCAGAGGAAGTTGACGGCGAAACCGCCGAGCAGCACCACGACCAGCACCGGCATCCCGCTCCACGTCGTCGTCGTGACCGGCGCGGTAGTCTCGGCCAGCTTCTGCATCGTCGGGCCGCCCACCAAGCCCCACCCCATACCCGAACTCATCAGGCCGGAGAAACACGCCGCGAGGATGCCTTTCTTGAAATCGTATTCGGCGACGGCCTTCTTCTTCTCCTCTTCCGGCAACTCCTTCTCCTTCGACATGCCGGCCATGCCAACCATCACAATGCCCACCAGCGACACCAGCACGCCGACGAACGATGCAATGCCCGCGCCTGGTTCGAGAAGCTGGCCGAACTCGCCTTTCAAGATCTTCGGGACCAGCGTCCCGGCCGCTGAGCAAATGCCGCAGCCGAGCGCCAGGCCGAGGCCAACGCCGAGGTAGCGGATCATCAAGCCCCACGTCAGGCCGCCAACGCCCCACATCGCGCCGCAGGCGAAGCAATACCAAAACTCACCGCTGGGCGCGGCGCCGAGCACCTTGCAGACGTTCGGCGACGTCGAGAACGCCAGCGCCCACGGCACCACGACGAGGCCGAAGATTGCGTAGATCGCCCAGTAGCTTTCCCACGCCCAATTCTTGACCTTCTTGAACGGCAGGTAGAACACCGCGCCCGCCAGGCCGCCGAGCGCGAAGATGAGCACGCCGAGCGCCGGATTGGTTGTCGCTTCCGCTGGATTCATAGTTGCTCCTTCAACACACAACTTCTCCCGAACCTCGAAACGCGCGAAATGCACGGAAGGCTTTCGTGCCCTTCCGTGCACTCCGTCGTTTCAAAATCCGCTACTTCCGCTTCGACAGCACGCTCTTCTCGTATTGCTTGACCTCGGCGAGCCAGGCCTCGCCCACGGGCACGCCGGTCTTCTCGCAGTAGTAATCCCACACCGCGCTGAACGGCAGCGACTTCGCTTCCTCGAACCACACCAACCGGCTCGTGTAGTCGCCGCTCTCCTCGGCCACCTGCAACTTCGCGGTCGGCTCGAGCATCGCCTGCAACAGCGCCTTGAGCATGTTGCGCGTGCCGATGACCCACGCCGCGATGCGGTTGATGCTCGCGTCGAAGTAATCCAAGCCAATGTGCGTCTCCTCGAGATAATCGCCGCGCACCAGTTCCTGCGCGAGTGCCTGCAGGTCGTCGTTGAGAAGCACAACGTGGTCACTGTCCCAGCGCACGCCGCGGCTGACGTGCAGCAGGATTTCCGGCAGGAATTGGAACACCGCGCTGATCTTGTCGGTGATCGTCTCCGTCGGGTGATAGTGGCCCGTGTCCAGCGTGAAGAGCTTCTGCCGCGAGACGGCGTAGCCGAGGTAATACTCGTGCGAGCCGACCGTATAGCTTTCGCAGCCGATGCCGAAGAGCTTGCCCTCGACGGAATCGAGATTGAGCTTCGGGTCCACCGGCACGCCGAAGATTTCGTCCAGCGACGCCGTGAGCCGCTTGCGCGGTCCAATGCGGTCCACCGGGATGTCCTTCATGCCGTCGGGAATCCAATAGTTCGTGACGCACGTCTTGCCGAGCGACTTGCCGATGGCCGCGCCGATCTTGCGGCTGGCGATGCCGTGGTCCACCCAGAACTTGCGGATGCCCTTGTCGGCGTGCGAGAGCGTGAAGTTGTCCGCCGCGTTCGGATGCGAGAAGAACGTCGGGTTGAAGTCCAACCCGATGCCGAGTTTCTTCGCCCACTCGATCCATCCCTGAAAATGCTTCGGCTCGATTTCGTTGCGGTCCACCTTCTTGCCGCCGAACTCGCCGTAGAACGCATGGAGGTTGAAGCGGTGCTTGCCGGGAATCAGCGAGAACGCCTTTTCCGCGTCGCTGCGCAGCTCCGCGGGCGTGCGGGCCTTGCCGGGATAATTGCCCGTCGCCGCGAGACCGCCGCCGAGGCCGGTGCCGAGCTTCTCGAAGCCGCCCACGTCGTCGCCTTGCCAGCAATGCAACGAGATCGGGATTGAGGAGAGCCATCGCAGGGCCTTGTCGGTATCCACGCCCACTTCGGTATAACGCTCCGCGGCCAGTTGGTAACTTTTTTCAATGTTCTTCATTGTGTTCCTCGTCATTCCTTGGTTGATCACTGCGACCTGAAATCGTGGGCGCGAACTCTACCGCAACCGCGCCGGGCCGTCCACAACGATAGCGCGAGAGAAAAGAGGAAACAGAGGATTCACCGCAGAGGCGTGGAGGAAGCAGAGGAAAGCAAACCGACGAGGCGGAGGTGGGGCGAGACTCCGTCGAGCCTCCTTCGAGCCGGCATTCATCCCATAGCAGAGACTCGACGGAGTCTCGCCCCACCTTCACGAAACTCTGCGCTCTCTGCGGCGAACCGCCCCGTTCGTTCCTACTCGAAGTCGTAAACGACCACTTTCGAGCAGTTCGGTTTGAAGACCTTCTCCACGAACTCGATGTGCATCGGATGCACCTGATAATCGTCCTGCGCCTTCTTGTTCGGGAACTGGAGGCTCAACGCCACGGCGTAGGATTGCTCCACCACAGGCCGATGGCTTTTCACCATCCGCCCCACGTGAAAGCTCAACGCGCCGGGAATCGGCTTCAGGTATTTCTCCATGCCGGCGATCAACGCGTCGGCCGCCTGCGGTTTGTTCGGATCGGTCCAGAAGATGACGACGTGTGAAAACATAGTGCCGTTTCAACTAGCCGCTCGGCGCCAACAGAGCAAGCGAGAAAAATGAAGTGTTATCCGGAACGCCGGGCGGCGTGACTATCTTGACCTCCGGCGTTTTACGCCAATAACTGTTGGAACCATTTCCGGGTCAGTTGCTGAAACTCCGGCTCGTAGGGCGTCTCCCAAGGACAGTACGGAGCACACGCCATCGCACGACGAGAATTGGTCCGGCCACTGCGATCCGCGCCGGCACATGGAGCGCGGTCAGGCTTTGAACATGACGGTGGCGCGCGCGCCGCCTTCCGGGCGGTTGCCGATGTGCAGCGATCCCCCATGAACGCCGATGATGGTTTTGCACACGGTCAGCCCCAAGCCCGTGCCTTTGCCGTCGGGTTTGGTGGTGAAGAACGGATCGAACACCTTCGACAGCTTGTCTTCGGGAATGCCGCTGCCCGTGTCATCCATCTCGACCACCGCCACGGTGTCGCCCGGACGAAGCATCGAACCCGATGGTGAACCGCCGTCGGCGTCCGCCCCGGCCGGGTCGAGTTGCTGGACGCGCGTGCGCACCGTCAATGTGCCGCCGCCAGCCATGGCGTGGATGGCGTTCATCACGAGGTTGATGAACACCTGCTCGATCTTCCGCCGGTCCAATCTCAGCGCGGGCAAACCGGGAGCCAGTTCACGGGTCACCTTGATGTGATCTTTCACCAATGAAGCCCGCAAGAGCGTCAAGGCGCTCTCCAGCACGTCGTGCACGCTGGCCATTTCCATGGTTAACTCCTGCGTTCTACCCAGGGAGAGCAGATCTCCGACGACGCTCGAAGCTTGTTCCACGGCATGCTGCATCTCGCCGAGCACCTCCGCCGTGTTGGCATCTTCGCTGCGGGGTTGCCGCAAAAGAAAATTAAGGCCGAGGCGCAGCGTGCCGAGCGGATTCTTGACCTCATGGACAACGCCGGCGGCCAGGCGCCCGAGCGTCTCCAGCCTGGCGGATTCGACCAACTGCATCTGGGCGGCCTTTAACTGCTCCATCGCGGCGACCAGTTCCTGCTGTTTGTGAACCAGGTCCTCATTAAGTTTTTGCAGCCGCTGTTCCGCTTGCTTGCGTTCCGTGATGTCTTCCTGCACGGAGACATAATGCGTGATGACGCCTTCTGTGTTCTTGATGGGCGATATGACGGTGGAGGCCCAGTAGAACTCGCCATTCTTCTTCTTGTTGTAGAAATCACCCCGCCATTCCCCGCCAACCGAGACGGTTTCCCACAACTTCGCGTATTCCTCGCGAGGCGTGCGGCCTGATTTGAAAAGGCGAACGTTCTGGCCTTTGACTTCCTCCAGAGTGTAGCCGGTGACTTGAGTGAGCGTGGGGTTGACGTATTCGATATCGCCGCGGCTGTTGGAGATGACCACTAGCGTTGCACCCTGTTCCACGGCGCGCGCCATCAACAGAAGCTGCTCCTCCACCCTCTTGCGATCGGTGATGTCCCGGTTCACGCCGACCAAGCCCGTGACCCGGCCATGATCGTCAACCAAAGGCATCTTGATGGTCAGCACCCAACGGGTGTTGCCTGAAGAATCGGTGATTGCCGACTCGCGGTTGGCCAGCGCCCGCGCCGACTCCATCACCGCTTTCTCCTCGGCGCGAAACTGCTCCGCAACCTCGCGCGGAAAAAAGTCAAAGTCGGTTTTGCCAACGATCTCGGCCGCCGTAGCCGCTCCGAAGAAGCGGGCCGTCGCGAGGTTCAGCAAAAGAAACCGGCTCTCGGTGTCTTTCACATAGATATGGTCGGGAAAGCTGTCTATCAGCGGGCGCAACAAACACTTTCCGGAACGCATGCAAACATGGACCGGGTCGGCAGAGCCATCAATCAGAGGGCGCAACAAACTCAAGTCACCAAGGCCGCTTGCGACCTGTATCCCTGTCACGTCTTCTTTCATGTTTTCCACACGCCCTTAGGTTATTCCTTCCTGCCTCTCCGCGCGCCAACCTAGCATTCAACCGCCGGATGTCCAATGCGGAGCGCTCCCTCCTCTCTAACGCCTCGACGGCGTCAATAACCCGCCCTTCTGCGCAGAGCAAACGTTTGGACTTTGCCATGTTCATTTTAACCACTTTCTCTAAAGTCTTGTCTTCGCTTACGGTCGGAGTGAGTTAGAAGCAGTCGGATTCAGCCGGATCAGGTCGGATGGACTCGAACTGAATTGGACTGGATTGCCCATTCCGCACTTCGCATTTCACGTGCTTCATTTTGCGCATTCTCTTCCGAGTCGTTTTCACAACATATTGCAATAACAGATGTTATATTTTTTCTCTAATTATATGTGCTTGCAGTTACACAACATACGAATCTTTTGGGTTCGTTTCGTAAAAAACAGGTATGCTGTTGAGAGTTGCCGGGACCGAAATGTCCGTTTTTCCACTGGAAAACGCCGGTCTTCAGTTTTGGCTGCCTCCAACATTTGGGTTCGATTCTGCAACATCTGCCTTGTGAGCCGTTGCGAACCGGGTAACAGGTTTTGCACAAAAACAACTCAGCCGGAACGATGCAATGGCCGCGGCCCCTCACCCCGGCCCTCTCCCCGCTAACGCGGGGCGAGGGAGAGATTCTTCGCAAGGAGGTCGGGCGAACCATTGGGTGCATACGAAGTCGAGAGGGACCGGTTTTCCTCTCCCCTCGCGCGCGAGGGGAGAGGGCCAGGGTGAGGGGAGTCGTTCGAGAGTTGCAACTGCATCGTTCCGGCTCAGGGTCAACATCGCGATTTTGCCGGCCATGATCCTGTTTCGCATCCGCGGCGCCGGCGGCGTCGACCTCCGGCGAAAGACTCCGGGCTGGTGCGGCTCTCTCGTTCATTCTGGCGGGCATTATAAGAGAAATTACCTATCATGCAAGCAAAAAACACTGTCATGGGCAGGCGCCGCCCGGGGTTGGGTCGCGTCTGCCCGTAAGAGGACAACGCGTGAAGACACGGGGCCGGTTCAACCCGCCGCTCCCGGCAAGCAGAGCAAGCGAGAAAAGCTGGTCACGGCGACTCGCGTTTGACCGGGCCTTCGGCCATCACCTCCGCGAGTGTTTTCCGCAAGGCTTCGCGAGTCGGCATTGATAGCTTCTCGTTGCCCGCCAACTCGCCGAGCATGGCAATGAACCGCTCCCGCGACCAAAAGCAAACATGTCCGTCTGCAAAAACCGCGTTCATGCCTTCCATCTGGTGATCACTCCCCTTGTCAAAGGCCAAAACCATCTTGTCGTCAAACTTCCGGGCTGAATCGTCCGGGTAGCAAATGTAGCGGTAACTGCACAATTGCTCGTCGAAGTTCCCCTTCATGGGTTGGGCTTTAGCAGAAGGGCATTGAAAGATGCCCAAAAAGGACACGTATTGGGGAACGAGAGAGCTGAGAGACGGCGGATAGTGGTGATTGTTATCCTCGTAATAGTTATCCAGGGCGAGGGAGATTTGTTTCAGATTCTGCGCACACTTCATACGGTTGCTTCGCGGAACAGTGTGCGGTCCAGAGTCTGGAAGGCTGAGAAAAGCAACAATAAAAAAAATGGCCAAGATACAAAGGCTCCCGATTGCCATTCCCTTGCCTACCAATTGGCCATGGCTTCGATAAATGGCAACCAGTGACGCAATGCTGAAAACCGGCAATCCAACAAAACACAAGAGAAGCACAATCATCACAAGTTTACCCCCTGCTTCGCTAGGCGTAGTAACAAAAAGCAGGAAGGGCAAAAGCCACAGACTCGCTGCCAGTCCAAGACTTGCAATTGCCAGGCGTGATCGCCGTGGCATTGGGGCTGGTGGCGGGAGATTGGATGGCTCAGTCATGCGGCCTCGCTTCGGTTGCGTAGCGTACGCTCTCGCCGTGATCGCCGCAACAAAATGAAGTCCCGTCAGGGACGCTCCGAAAATAGCCCGGCGTTTCAGGGCGTGTTGCCCAAATCATTTTGGATTGAATGCCGGGAGGGCG
>Ga0209083_1001609_pt1 | contig 24844 bp, 35 predicted proteins | sample AM7aDNAmetaG_FD_184132 | JGI IMG/M metagenome (GOLD analysis project Ga0209083, IMG submission 184132) | Freshwater microbial communities from Finland to study Microbial Dark Matter (Phase II) - AM7a DNA metaG (SPAdes) (version 3) | ecosystem: Environmental > Aquatic > Freshwater > Lake ...
CCGTCCTTATCCCTTTTGTTCCTTCTCAGAGAGTACCTAGCGTTGTGTCGTAGATTCTTGGCAGCGTTGGTGTCCCGGTTGTGTTTCGTTCCACAGTCAGGACACGTCCACTTCCTGTCAGCTAGAGCGAATGGTCAGCTTACCAGGAGTGATAACCATGTTGTGCCTAGACCAAGTTTTCCTTGGGTTTGGGCTTCCTCTCGACCGGTTAAGTAGGGTTTTTACTGGCGAGCACTGTCTCTTTACTCTAGAGGGTATTTTAACTGCCAGCCGTAGAGCGTGAGTCTGAGGCGACAACTCTCGGTACCTATATATTCCTACCTAACGTTGACGGGAGATTCCATCCCGTAGTCTGGTACACCATCCTAGCCGTAGCTAGGCAGCCCTTAAGCGACCTCACTTGTGTGGACCGAGCACAAGCTTAGTCCTTCAGGGCCGAGTACGGTGACGACTACTCGTTCTTAAGTCGTTCAAAACAGACCAATTTACCACCATCGTACATAGCACCAATTGGACCCCAACCCTTCTTAGGCCCACTATTGTAGGCGCCACAAAACCCGTTCAAAATCCCCAACAAGCCAACGTGGTTCTGCCAAACTCCGTCGTGAAGTTCTGCAAGGACTTGCACCGTAGGATGATTAGCCAACTGTTGGTTGCACGAGACTCTCGTCTCCAACAACTCTTCTATTGCGTCACGATCAACCTTGAGCAACTGGTTCAAAAAGTCAATAAGTGCAGAGGTAGCCGGACGAGTTCCATCAGACATTTTAATAGCTCCAGTTTAACTTAGCAAGGACGGTACAATAATCAACCTAACTCGTCAAAACATCACTACAACACTTCAGCTTCACCGCGCCAGGAGCAAGAACTGCAACTAACTTTCTTAAGCTTGTGTCCTGAAGTAGAAAACACATCGTCGCTGACAAATTCTAGCTCATGGAGACACTTAGGGCAGGCTATTCCTGTTTTAATATGCTTAACCACCTTAGCCTTACGCTGCCTAATAGTCTGTTCGTTATGCTCAGTCAAGGATGTTAAAGGTGCAGAGTTACTAAGCTCTTGATCAAGAGCCCAACGCAAAGCTACCAGAGGTTCAGGGTACGGTGCGTTAGTTGCAGTGTCAACAACTCGGCTAAGAGTTTCCAGAATTTCCAGAATTTCTGTAGTCATGGTTTTTACCTCGTCCACTAATCAGTCATTAGTGTAGTCATAGTACAACACTAAAATCTAAAAGTCAAGGACTATTTTTGGGAAAAGTTATTACAAATTTTACGCCTTCGTAGACGTTAGAATCTATTAAAACAGTTCCACCTAGATTCTTGTGAACTATGTTCCACACAATGTGCATACCTAAACCTGTACAATTACCAATGCCTCTTTTCGTAGTGTAAAACGGATCAAAAATGCTATTAAGATGCTCGTCAGGTATACCACAACCATTGTCAGAGTATTCCAATGTAACAATATTTCCTAAACAAATTATTTTAATAGTAATTGTTCCAGCGGTTCTACCATCAAACCCATGCACTACTGAGTTAACTATGAGATTGGATAGTATTTGAGCAAAGCTGCCTGGATAGGAATCAATCTCAACTTCTCTGTCAAAATCCAAAACTACTTTATGCCTGTTCTTATTGTATTCAGGACTTAAACTAACTACTACACTGTTAATATACGCACAAATATCAAATGTTCTACGAGAATCACTAGTACGGTCTGCCGATACTGTTTTAAAAGTTTTTACTAATTCGGCTGCTCGTGAAATATTGGAACTTATTAACCCTATAGCTTCCATAGAAACGTGAAGAAACTCAGTAAGTTCTGATTTTTTAAGTTTACCGTCTGTAACTGCCTGATTAAATACTTTAGTCTTGTCAAATAACATAGTGGAACAGCTAAACACAACCCCAATAGGAGTGTTTATTTCATGAGCCACACCAGCTACCAACCCACCAAGGGAAGCCATTTTCTCTTGCATGACCAAACTAGCTTGGGCTGCTTTTAAATGCTCTAAGGAATCTTCTAAATCAGCCGAACGTTGCGCCAGTTCTTTAGTACGCTCCTCTACTAAAGCTTCTAAGGTCTTAGCTGTTACTTGCAACTTTAGTTGATGCCTACCACCAAACCAAGTTACTAACGAAATTACAGTAGCTATAAACATCGCTACTATTATGAAGTCTAAAACAGTGTTACTAGCTGCAGCAGCCGATTCTTCCGCTATACTCTTAGCACTTTTAACTGAAGATTTAGTTATTTCTTCTAAATCTTTAGACATCTGGTCGAGAACAGCATTATAAGGATCTATAAAAGAAACAGCACTAGCAAAGTCTACTTCCAACATAGTTGATAGCCATGAAGCAACCCCTACGTAGTCGTCTAAGGTCTTTAAAGTTTTATCAATAAGAACTATTTGGTCAGGTAGAGATGACTTTTCTTTGTACTCTACAAGATCAGATTTAAGCTGCAGTATCTGATTTACAATTACCTGCATCTCACGCTTTATATCTACTTTACCTTTTTCAAGAGCTTGCGTATTGGTTAACACTCGATAAAGATCAGTACTAATAATATGAAGGTTTGTAGAAATATCTGAAATCTTAACCACTGAATCTAAGTTTTTACCTACAATATCATGAGTACTTTTTACTACTACTCTAAACCCAGTTAGACCTACCCAAACTAGTAAAACAAAGCCAAGAGTAACGGCTAATAATGTTAGAGGAATACCTATTTTCCAGTAAGTTCTATATCTGACTAAACTATACATCTAGAGAACCTTTTAGAAAGGAGACGACGTGGTAGTTGTTAAAAGGGTGAAACCAACGTCGTCTCTTTTACAAAATTACAAAAACCTACCAACGACCAATTACAGTTAACATAGCAAAAGGTCCGGTTTTACCAATAGGAGTCTCCCAGTGAGCCCAAGGACCTTGACCAGAAACCTGAACTGTCCAAATAGGAGTAACATGGTACGCTATACGAGGCTCAAATGTAACATAGTCTCCCATTTTACGAGAGCCTCGAGTAGGAGAAGTAATATCTTGAGTCATATCCGGCATCTTGTACATGCCGACATAGTGTACGTCTAAATCAAAGTCCCAAGAATCAGCGGTGTAAGCTATTCTAGCATTAACCTTACTAGTAGGAGACCTTCCACTGTTACCTTCTAAAGGAAACCTGCTAGTGAGAGTGTAATTATCCCATATAGTCTGAAGAGAGTAGTTTAAACCCCAAGTCCAGTTACTAGCAATCTTACCTGTAATTCCCAATTCTACTCCTAGAGTAGAAGAATTTCCGTAATTAACGAAGGGAAGCAAGGCTATATTGTTATTGTTTACAACAAAGCTAGGAGCAAAAGCTACTAACCCAGTGTTAGTCTGATAGAAAACGCTAGTTTTAGTCTTAGCGTTAATAGCAGATATTGTAGAGTCCCATGAAAGCTCATAGTTATTAACTACGACAGGATTTACATCAGGACTACCGTACTCTAAAGCGTACCGAAATTTACCATCAGGGCGGTCTGTAAAAGTATTACCCTCATAAGAGCCTAAGTTAAACAAAGAAGGTAGGTTCAGTCCACGGGCTGCTGTCAACCTAAAAGTGTTATAGTCATCGTACTTCCAAACTAACCCACTATTGTAACTAATAGCGTTAATGACTCGATTAAAGTCGGAATTAGATAAACCAGACTCTTTACTTATTGGGCCTATTCTACCTAAATGTAGAGAATCAAACCGTACAGCATTATTTAATGACCAAGACTCATTAAACTCGTGGTTCTCCATGAGAGAGGCGGAAAACACGTTATAGTAAAGAGAACCTGCGGAATTGCCCAGAACTGTGGATTTGTCTTGACGAAACTCAGTTGATATCCGAAAAGAGTCGTTATCTCCTAGCTTAAATAAGTCTTGAACACTAACCACGGTAGCAGAATTACGCAAGGAGCTAGTAATTAAGTCAGGTATAGCAACCTGCGTGTTAAATTGGTTGTGGTAAGCTCTAAAAGTCAGTACTCCGTAATCTGTGCTTCTAGTGTACTCACCTTTTATAGCATAGTTATTTTGCCAAAGGTCTGTAATGAACCCTGAGTTTAAACGAAGCTCCCTGCCGTCTACTTTACTGCCTCCTATACGGAGACGGGAGCCATCATCAAACTTTACTTCAACTACTCCGTGGAAAGACCTGTGCTTTGGATCCATCCCTGATTGATCTTGACCAAACCAAGAATACTGGTTAGAATTACCACTACTTACAGTATCACTAGCCGACAAACGAACAGCTACATTTCCAGACTTACCAGAAACGATTGCTGAACCTCCTAGCGTTTGCTGATTACCTACAGTCATCCTAACACTATTTATTGACGTGTCTAACGGAGAATAGGTTAGAATGTTTATAACACCAGAAGCAGCATTAAATCCGTATAAAGCAGATAACGGCCCTTTAATTACCTCAATTTGTCGTATCTCATCTATCTCTACAGGAAGTTGATTCCAACTAACGAAACCAAAGCTGTCATTATAGACTTGCCTCCCGTCAATGAGAACTAAAGTGCGTCCGGTCATAGGTGCGTCATAACCACGAATAGAAACGTCTACACCATTAAAGGAAGACCTGTAAACATCTATACCAGCAAAACGATGTAAAATGTCAGGTATATCTGTCATTGCTGAACGACGAATATCAGCCGCAGTGATAATCTCCATAGAAGCCGGAACATCAGAAATACGCTGTGGTTTACCTGTTGCTGAAAGGGTTACGGGCTCCCCAAACATAGACTCTAAAGAAGAATAGTCCATGAATTGGGCGTTAGCGGTGAAAGGTAAAACCGACAGTAAAAAAGCAAAAATAACTAGCTTTAGCATTTCTTGATATCCTTATTGAGCAGAAGAAGTAGGTGTTGAAACCTCTGTTACAATCATACGAAACGTAGTTAAAAACTGAAGATTAGCTTTTTTAAGAGCCAGACTGTTAACGAGAATACGTACTTTAGGTTCAGAAATTACTCCTAAAACGCAGTCACCTTCCCGAACATAGGTAAGATTTGTAGACATTGTAACGGTAGAATCAGAAATCAAAGAGTTTACTTCGTGTACGTAAGCAATGTCCAAATCACTTGTAAAAAGAATAAAATGGTACTTACGAAGAGTGTCTATGTCTGTTATAGGAACAGGAATAGATCGTACAAGAATTGAACCTACTTGCGTACCTCCGTCAATAGTTAAGTAAACATTCTCTTTATCTTCTACGGAAGTTGGCTTAGACGGATCATAAACAACTGCTAGATCCACCATGCCTGTAGGAGGATTAGCTAAGAAGCTAAACGTTCTAACTACAATCATCACATCCTTTTGAGATGTTTCTGCGTAAGAGGGAGCTATAATAACAAGAGACAGTATAAAAACTAAGGCTCTTAACATCTTGAAAAGGTCCTTCTTTACTTAAAGTTTAAACAACAGAACTGCAAAAAATGAAAATGTACCTACAGTAATTAAAAGCTTAGCTAGGTATCTAGACATATCAGTAAAAACTTCATTAACTTGTGTGTCAATTCTATCATGCATCTCCGTGCGGTATCGTTCAAATATGTCTTCCGCAGAAGATGGTAGTTTCTTGACAATTAGTTCTACGTCAGCGGGAGGCATTTGGGTTTGAATCCCTATTCGTTAAGGCCCATCGAAAGAAATTAAGAAAGAAAGAAATTAAAAGATAACTTGTAACTAGCTTATTGCTTAAAATTAAGATTCAATGGAACTTAACAAGTTCCTGAATCTATCAAATTTAAGGGACCGTCAACATAAATGTGACAACCAAAGCAAAAGCCGATACGGGTTGGTTCGGTGAACGGAATCCCTGCCTTTTGACGAGCAACCTCACGATCAATAGACAGAAAGTCAAACTCGAAGTATTTTGAAAAATCTGGATTTTTGCTGACAGCCTTAAACTCTTCAACTGTTAGAGTTTGCTTACGAGTCTTTCGACACTTGTTAATTAAGTCCATGATCTTCATGTGAGGACCTTTAAAATTAAGATTGTTATCAGAAAAAGATGGACCCGAAGACTCTATTTTTAGGCGAGTCTTCGGGATATTATAGATTAGGCTAAACCATTAGCTTCGGCAAAGATAGTGTCCAAGATCGACTTCCACTTGTCCGAAGACTTGTTGATAGCTCCTTCAACTTCGTTAAAAGCCGTGCTAAACTGACCAGTTACTTCTGACTTAATGTTCTCGGCGTCAGGACTGCCTAACGGAATGTTGTTATCTGCCAACTTCGGAACTATGTCAGAGTGCCAAAAATCTTCTACCGTCTTAATGTAGTTAGTGCTATTCATCTTTAAACAGTCAGCAATAACCTTGTTAAAGTGCAAGTCAATCATGGCTCGCAACTCAGTTGCTGATTGTGGGAAATGCTTAACCTGATGGGCTAGCAGACAAAGCGTGATTCCCATAGCCATAGACCCAATAATAGCTTTATCAACCTCTAAACAGTGACTGGCGACGCCGTTGTCAATTGTTTCTACAGTAGATTCTTTGATCATGGTCCTAACTCCACAAGGGGTAAACTAAGAAACAGTGGTGGGTTGTTTGATTAACCCACCACTTGCTAATTACAAGATCAATCCCAACGGTCAATGTTGTACAAGGTAGTGATACCTGACTTGGAAACTACTTTGACCTTATGAGCCGTGCGAGAGTTGCCGGAGTTGATCATAATACCGTTAGCATCGCCTTCATCGGCACCTTCAATCTTGTTATCTTTGCTGTAGGCTTCAATGACCGAGCGAATCTCACGCAACTCTGACCGCAAGGTTTCTGGGAAAAGAGCTAGATTGTTAATCTTAGTGTCATAAGCACCCTTTAGAACCAAGATCACACCGTCACCTTGATGACTAAACTTACCAGACCAAGAAGACGGTTTCGGTACAACTGCTGTTATCTGAACATAACCAGGATGCAGACTCCAATGGTTTGGATTAGAACCGTTGGCATAGACGTACCAGGAGAAAGGGTTACGCTGACGTTCAGAATCAGCAACATCCCACTGAAGAATTGGCTGAGCTTCAGGATCAACTGCTGTTACCAGACCGGCTAAGCTGTAAGACCTATGATGATCAAGCCTATAGCTCATAGAAGTAACATCTGGTAGGACTTTACTGACAAACTTGGCCCAAGTGATGTTGGTTTCAGGAACATTTACTGGTAAGCTATCTGAACTTGGCAAAGAGTCTTTAGTCTTAACCTTTGAGAAAACTCCACCAGTAGATTGTTTAGTTGTAGATTCGGCGGGAATCCAAATCTTCTTGACTTCGTGCAATCTAGCGAACCGACGACGAAGTGAAGACTCTAGACCAAGCTTGGCAATGATCTTTTCCGCTTGCTCAACATTACCTGTTGTCGGCAGAACTTGTGAGCGTTGGTACTGTGTAGGGTCCATCTTAGCTGAAAACCGCCTACTGACAGTAGCGAAATCAAGGCCAGCAACCAAGTCTTCCAACAGTGTACCGATCATGGAAGAGCGAATGTGACAGAATCCTGGAGGAGCACTAGCAACTGCACGCCAAATTATGTTGTTTTTGGTCTTGGCGTTCTTGACATCAGCACAATCTTGATGGAGTTTAGCAAAGAAAGTAGCTGGACCAATAACCTTCTCTGACCTAAACAAAGAGTCTTGTTGCAGAAGACCTAGAGCCTTAGTAGCGATATCTGCTGGGAATTCGTACAAAGACCGGCTAAGGATTCCAAAGTCTTCTACTTTTTCAGCCATCAACTGTGACGGTGTTTTAAGAGGATGCCGGGATAAGATGTTCATAGGAGGAACAACGAAGAAGTGATCCCACTCAATGTTACGTTTAGGGTCCGTGTTAGTAGCAACTCCCCAAGTTTTTTGGTCAGACAGGAAAACTCCAGTAACTCTAGCAGAAGATACAGCCTTACGAAGTGCTGCAGTTACCGGAGCAAAAAGATCGTTATCTGTAAACGGCCAAATCGCTGAAACTTGCTTACCTGATTCAGTAATAGTGACTAGAGTACCGTAAGTGTTAATAAACCGTTTGCAGGTATTGCAGGTGAAATGCTGGCGCCACTCTTCAGGAAGAGATGACAAGTAGACGTTGTACAAATCTTCCGCATCAGTCGTGAAGAGTAGATTGTTATTGGCAGACAGCGTGTGCAGAAAATAATCCTTAACTTCTTTTGAGACTACTTCAAAGTCAGGGCTTGGTACAGCGTCTTGTGTTGATACAGTAGCTAGTGCAGCCATGGGTTAGGACTCCTTCTTGATTACGAGATAGCGTCAAAAACTCGCCTAAAAGACAACTTAACTATGCATATAGTTTGTACACCGTCATTATAGGGTTCACCGAGGTCAGTAACCCGACAATCATAGTAGGTGTCCAGACCGACAGTTAAGTCGAAAGTGCTTTTAGAGTTTATAGCGGTTGGACCGTTAATAAGCTCGTTAATGTTATCCTTAAACTTGTTGTATTGAGGAGAGTTATAACGAACGGGTAGAACGAGCCTATCATCAATAAAGCGTGCTTTGGTCATTATTAGGACTCCTAGTTAACTTGGTAGATGTTTGACTCTAAGCCGTTTAGACAACCTCTTAGGCTGCCTGCTGGTGCGAACCACGTTTCTTTTAAGAACAACCGCTCATGGCGGTCTTGATAGGCGTTACACAAAGCAACTAATTGCTCAAAACTTTTAACGTTCCTATAAAGCTGAATGCTGCTAAAACCGTACTCGCCTAACACGTAAGGCATAGTCAACATTGCAGCTTTCTTAGGAATTAGAATAATCTTTCCTACGCACTTAGTCCACGCCGGGTAAGAAAGCTTGTGCAAGGCTATCTGAGGTACCCAGATTAACGGCGTTGCTATTTTCTCGTCAACTAGCGAAACTATCCCTATGTTTGGAATTTTAACATCAACGAACTTGTTGTTGACTCGTTCTCCTAAGGAGGTGTACCACAGCTTCTTACTCATGGAAGGCAACATTCTCGGTTTCTGGACAAGTTACACATTTTACGCTACCGTCAGGTTCAAATTCTGTTATTGTGCTTTCCCAAAACCTATCTTTAACAAAATACAGGTTGTTTAAACCTGTAAACTTCCATTCCTCAAGGTATTTATTAGGTATGTTTAATAGTTTGCCCTTTTCATAAAACTCTATAGCCTCGATGTTTAGCTTATTAAACTCTGACACTTTATCTATTAGAGCATCAATGTCTTCAATATTGATTTTGACAGTCATTTAGGTTTACCTTTAACAACGGTAAGTCTAGTCTTGTTTGGACGGAACCACAGTTGTTTACTATTATCCCAATGGTACAGAACCTCGTCTGTACCGTCTGCGTTGAAACGAATTAAGCGCGAGTTGGAAGATTGACCTTCTGTATTCAACACATATTGCAGACTAGGAGTTGGCCCATCCCACATTCCAAAAGAATCAGGATAGTGTTCTTCTCCTAACGCATAGGTCACTTCTCTGGGTTTTAGTTTAGCATTAGGTTGAGGGCGAAGGTGTTTAGGTTGGTAGGTGTCAGGCACTTCTTTAGTCATTTACGTCTCCTACAAAGAGGTTACTTGTTGCAGGGCTCCATTAAACATGTATTCAAGTTTGCCTAATCGGTACATCCCTCTAGCTACAGTGGTCAAATTGAAACCGTAACCGTTAACTAGTAGTCTGGAGTAGTCGTTAATCAACTCTTCTGAAACAGAACAATAAGGTTTGTCGCCAATAATTTCCAAAACTCTATCCAGCAATCTAGGAGCAACTCCTTTACTGACAAAATCGTTCCTAACACGAATACAGCGAAGTTTACCTAATCTGAACAGTGACACGCCGACTACGTCAGAACCAGATTCAGCTAGATAAAGACCTTGATTTCCGGCAACTATCCCAGGAACTGCTTTGTTCCAAAACCAAAACTCCAAGTCTGGATAATAATGAGAAGTTGACGCTAACAAAGGCCAAACTCTCACGCAATCAACTAAGGTATTGGATTGACGATAAGCCACCATTGAACTCAACCTGTGTAGAAAAATGTTTCAACAAGGTGTTTCTGAAGAATGAAAGAGTTCGTACCATTAGCAATAAAGTAGTCGCCTTCCTTTGGAGTGAAGGATAGTTTGTCATTTGTTACGGTAACCAACTCTTCAACACCGTCTAAGTCAACTTGATAGGACTCGATGAAACTTCTATGAATTCCGTCCTCTTTGCTGCAGAAAAAAGACTCTTTTAATGGTTTGAACTTCAATATTTTAGCAGCTCGCATCTCTTTAACCGGATAAAGAGAGCTGTTTGACTTTGCATAGAACTTTTCAGGAGTCATGGGGCACCTTTAGGGATAGAGTTTAACAGAGCAAGCATCAACATTTCGGAACTTAAGTAAGGGAACATCCATAACTTGGTCAGTTCTTCCATTTTCTCTTCTGAGAAATCAGGCTTATCTACTTCTTGCTTGTAGCCTTTCCAAAGGTTTGACACCATCCAAGAGACAAACCGACGTTCGTCTTCAGTGAAATAGCCTTTCATCGCATTTTTAATGGCGCGAAGTCTAGTGCCTACATAAATTAGGTCTTTTTTAGAAGAAATAATATTTTGATGCCGATTACAAAAAAGATAAACCTTTTTAGAGTTGTACTTATTACCAACATCTTTAGCTGGAAACTTTCCACGCGTGGAGTTTAGCTCTGTAATAATAGAGTCTGGATCAAAACCATCCTTAGTTAAGGAGACTTTCAGAGTTTGGTATTCTGCTTCAAACTCTGAAAGTCGTTTAAAACAAGAGTCATAGTCACGTTGCGCGTCGGCTATGTATAAGTTAACATCAAAGTCTTTCATAACCGACACTCCGCTTTAAAGGTTACTTTTGTCCAAGAACATCTGAACTTAACTCTAATACCGACGACCTAGGTTTTCCATGAGCACGCGGACTTGACCAAGCTGTTCGTTAAGAACTTTTTCAACCGATTGCAGCACTTGCATGACACTAGTAGAGTCTCGGCCTGATAGGTAGGGTCCAGAAGGAGGCAATTGGTCGGCAGGGGTCGGAGTCGATTCTGGAAATAGCTTACCGTCAGCAATCTCGTAGATTCTAGCCGGGTTAGTAGAGAAATAGGCAGATATGTCGTGCTTTCGATCTCCTCGGATCAACATTCCTTTGATTAGACAAGCATCTTGTGAACAACTCCGGGCTAAAGCCCTGGGACTTCCCTCCTCACGGATGGGAAGTTACTCTTTCGACGAGGACTGCTGACCCTATCGGGTAGTCTTACACCCTCTCCAGAGTCGTGAATTACCAGTATACCTCCGGCACCGTTTCAACCACAGGATTATTAGTAGTTGATAGAACTTCAGTCATCTAGGCGCTCCTTTGTTAAGCTTGAGACCACAGTCTATCAGAAAAATCAACAGGTGTCAAGAGGAAAATTACCACAAATCTTCGCTGAACAACTGATGCTTTTGAAACTTTAACTTCTCTATTTGACCAGAAGCTAAAGCTGCCTTAGCCGACTCTACGCGGTCAGCAAACTGGTCGTTAGACAAAAGGAAGCCTTGAACCATTCCAATTTTTGGAGCTTTTCTGTTTACTAGGTTCTTGTTTATCTCGGCTATGATATCACAATGACGTGCCGGTCTAGGCAGGGTGTACAATACATCTTGATAGACTATTGCACACTGTTTAACTGTCAGGTCAGTCATCCAAAAAGTTCCTTCAAAGGGAACGGTGCGGTGATGAACTTAGCGTTTTCCCACTTAACAAGTCGGCCGTCTATGGTGCGAATGTAGAAAAACTCTACGTGGACTTGATTGTCAGGGTCAGTCTCTTCTGGGTTGACTAGTTCAGTTTGAACTTTCTCCAAGACCCCTACGGCATTGATGTCTTTACCGTCCCTACCAGGAGTAGTAGAAATCTCTACAACTAACTGACCAATTCTCGGCTCTTCCATCCAAGACAGGAGATTTTTAGCTTTGCTTCCTCGATTCGGTAACAGAGCACTGTGCAACTCGTCAACCGTCTTTCTCAAACAGTATGCTAGCGTTTTGTAGTCTAGCGGACTTTTTGGTTCGTCCAAACTATCACTTAGTAGGTGTGTTAAGTCAACATCTACTACATTGTCAGGAATTTTAAAAGTCATAGGCGTTCCTCCTTGTCAGGCAATAGAGTTAAACTTTGACTTATCAACAACCGGATGATGACTGTTGTCTTTATTACGAGTGTACCGATCAAGTTCAACACAATTGGGTGCTATATTAGCATCTTCTATGACTAGAGCGAAATCGTCCTGCTCCATATAGGAGTCTTGACAGTCGTTAAAACAGTCATCATAGAAAGCGTTAAGGGTTGTCGCTTTAATGTCACCTTTTATGTACCAGCCACTAGCCATCCGTTTACCTAAACAAAAAGCCTTACCTGTAGGAACATGGACTAGCCACAACATGTTATTTGCCATATGATCAATCCTTTGTTAAGTAGACTCGTCAGTTAATGACACACTCAAACCAGATTCTATTACGTCCAACAAACTGTTAATGTTGGCTATAGCTTCTTTTACTGATTCAGCTTGTTTGGTACCGGGAACAACACTAAACATTTTAACTTTCATCACCTTCAGCCGGTCAACCAACGCGACAAAGTCGGATTCCAGTTTCAACTCGGCACGTTTAACGTAGTGTTGCTCACAGTAATCTTTTATCTGCTTAAAAGAGGAGTTGTTAGAAGCTTCCTCTTTTACTACGTTTTCGTAGACATTGGGTAGAACATGGGCTGTCCAGTAAATGTTAGGGTTACTGATGTCAGAAATTGACCTATAGGAACGAATTAGAAACTTCGTGGCAAACTCCTCACGAGAATAGGAGTTGGTTTGGGAAAAGTTGAAGCCTGTTACCAACCCTTTGTCGTTGACGTTTACCGATTCACAAACAATAACGTAGGTGTCAGTAACATCCATTACTACTAAACAATTCCAGCCGTCACCGACTTCTGGGTTATTAGCGTGCTTTTCATTTAATTCTAGTTGATAGAGTTCAGGTGACCGAGCACTTAAATCTTCACGCTCGGCAGCGGCTAAGCACCAGTCTTTTGATAAGTCAAACTTCATGATAGATACCCCTCAATAAAGCGAGATTATTTCCTGGATTTCTTCTTCGGTTACCTGTTGACAGTTCTCTACACCACACTCATTCAACGTGTAGAATAAGTGACCTAAAGCTTCTTGGAGCCGACGGTTAGCTCTTGCCAACAACTCTACTGTGTCATCTGGTTTGGAGTCTATTAGCCTACGTAACATATGCCCACGAACTGTTAACTCTCTAGCCCGTTTAGCAGCTTGGTTTAGCTTTTCAAACTTGTGGAGTTTGTCTTCCAATTCAATTACATACTTCCTAACCGGATCAACGCCACTACACAGTAGTTCATTGTACTCGGCCAACGCTTTCTCGTGGTCTTCTTGCGACTTTAGAATGTGCTCCTTTAACTTCAATCGGTCAAACTGAAGGTTTCGCTCTTTACCTTCCTCACAAGAAGCTTCTTGAAAACGTTCAATTAGCTGAAAGTAGTAGGACGTTTCTTCTTCAGCCATGATTATTTTCCTTACTAGCTATGTAGTCTTGAATCACTTTCTTAAACTCACGGCTGTAAGCTTTACCTGTGGACGAGTCATCCATGTCCAAACAGCATTCAATATCCTTCAAACAGTCTTTCAACTCTGTTAAAGTTAGCGGAGTGTTAGACAGAAAGTAATTAGCGGCTCGTTTCCCACGAGCCGATTCTTTGCTAATGGTGCTTTCGCAACGCTTAGAAGCCAACTTATCAGTTACCTTTATGATAATTAGAACAAAAGTCGCTGACAAAGCACCGGCTAACACTATAGACACTAGTGCGGAAGTAATAATTCGAAGGTCTTGAGCCTCTATAGGAATCAAGTTAAACAGAAGAGTTATTGAACCAACGTAAAAGGGGGACCGTTAACATTCCTATAATGAATGTGTTTGTCCATTTGTAACTAAACATAGCAAATTAATCCTTCTTGATTTCCAGGTAGTGGATCAACATGACGGCTAACAACATTGACGGTAGTTCGTCCAGTTGTTCTGGGAAGTTACGGACCATGTGCCAATCATGCTTCTTACCCAACTCTGAAACGGCTTCCCTAAGAATAATACCCCACTCGTTGGGGAAAATTTGCGTGATTAACTTTAAACTACAGTCAACCGAAGCGGTAAAGTTAGGAACATTGTCAGAAAGCCAAGGCTCATGGGCTATAAACGCTGACTGATAGTCGTGCTTAGCAGCATGGTCGTAGAAAGACCTATAGAAACTAGGATTGTTGTCAGGATCAAAAGCATAGTTAACTGCTAAAGCTACTAATTTGTCTAGATCACGATCAGGTCCAGTAGCCACCAACAGTCCGGGGATAACAGATTCGGAAACGAAAATCAAGTCCATTTTAAGTGTCTTTCTTTTCTAAAAGGTCAGCGTCACGTTTATCTTTCCAGAAGGCGTAGTTTTCTTCATCTTCTGGATCAACACCGACACCGTGACATACCGGACAGGTCATGTGCTTATTCTCTGTTAAACAGTTCGGATTCAACGAGACGTTAACTAACACCTGACCAAATCCGTTACATTCTTCACATCTTTGCATATCGTCCACATCGTCTAACGAGTCAGGGTACATTGGTGTTATTTGGGAGTAGGTCACGCCAAACTCCTGGAATCATGATAAATAGTCGCTGGAAACCTCCACCTTTTAAGGTGAGGAGGAAAGCGATTCCTTTCTATTTTACACGTTGGGCAAGTTACTGTTGTTGAATAGGATTCCATGGTTAAACTCCTACATACAGACCATACGAGTCGTTGCTCGACTCGTTCCAGTTACTAAACAGCGCCACGCTTCAGCTTTGTCGGGATTAGCCATGAAATCGGACACATTTGAGTATGTGCAACGGAGCGTAGAGCCTTGGTACCTATGGCAAGTCCCTGCATATCCGTACCGTACTTTGTGGAACTTGTTACGTACAGTCCAGTATTTTTTCCAAGACAATACTCGGTCGTAGTCTTTACGACACTCTCTAGCGTTTTTAGATAGCATTGTTAGGTACTTGTCTAACATGCCATCAGTGTCTACGGGTATTCTCAGAGAGAGTCGTTGCTCACCAAGGTCAAGAAGAACGAAATATACTTGAATATCTATTCCGTCAACCCTGTATACACCTTCGTTACATTCTAATACCACACCTTCGTCATCAATGTGGGCTAGAATGGTTTCATCCTCATCAGTATAAGGTGCAGCTAACATTAGGATATCACCAACTTCAAACTTCTTGGTGAAGCCTAACTTCTTACGGATTAACTTGTTCCAGTAATCTACTGTTTTATTACGCCAACATATAACCTTAGTGTCTTTAAACACCAATGGATCGGTAGCTTCTTTTAACAAGGACTTCCTGAAGGCTGTCTCGTCTAAGTCCCAAACTCCACGATCAACTCCGTTGTTATCAGAGTAAATCGGGATATCAGCATCCCAATCACGGTTCTTGATTACTTTACGTATACGCTTAGCCAGTTCCAACAAACTATCGCCGAACCTTACTACTTCGTTTAATGTAGCTTTATTCTCTGAGTTACTTGTTATTTTCCAAACGTCAGATGTTCGGTATCCTATAGGATTCAACTGATAACTGTCACCAGAGAAAATAACTTTAATTTTGTAGAGTTCTACAGCGTCCTTAAGGATTTTCAACAGGTCAGGACCGACCATGGAACATTCGTCTACTGCTACCAAAGTCCCAGGCTTTATCATAGGACGCCGTTTGGGGATAGATAGAACGAGTTTGTCCTCCCTTTGCTCCATACGTAAACCTAGTAAAGAGTGGATAGTCTTTGTTGGAGCCCCGTCAAGGTGTTTACCAAGTTCTTTAGCAGCCTTGTTAGTAGTAGCCGTATAGTTTACAGAAGTTTTATCTAGACTGGCTAACATACGCAATAGTGTCGATTTGCCCGTCCCTGCTGGCCCTTTTAGCACGAAGAAAGGGTCAGTTGAGCTAGTAAAATTTACCCAGTTTTGGATTTTCTCCCAGGCGTTATCTTGATCATTGGTTAGCTTAAACGGCAGGTTTGAAGCGTAATCAAGAGTTTTAGGTTCTGCCGGTACAGTAAGTGCTACAGAGTTTGGAACAACATCAATTACTTTACTGTAACCCATTACGTCTTTAATAGCGTTAGCAGGAATAGCGTCATCCAACCAGTTGTCCTTAGCGTCAACTCCTTGGGAGTCAATTGGTTTAGCCAAACTGAAGTCGAACTTATCCCGGTATTGGACTAAATAGTAAACCTGTTCCCAAATAGTTAGATCGTTACCGTTCTCGTCTTTCTTGGGAACACCTAATCGGTTAAGATTATTCTTGAAATTTAACCACTCAGTTATAGCCATTTTTCTAATTACCTTCTTTTGCAACACCTAAATCACAGCCTATCGGTTTGGTAGTGTTACTATACACCCACGTAGGCTCCTTACGGACAGGGACAAAATAGGGAAGTTGGATGTTACATTTAAAATAGCGTAAGCCGTTTTGGGTGGCATCTTCCTTAAACTTGCAGTCTACACATTTTGTCATTTGTAAAAATCCTACTTTAATACAGCCAGTTTAAACAGGGTAACACATGTAATTAGCAAAGTCAAGAACTATTTTAGCATAGAATTTTATTCTCAGTTTTTGAGATAATCTTAATTTTAAGTTGAGGACAAGTTTTCTAAAAATAATAAGGTGAGAGATGAAACCAATAAAAAGGCTAACCAACAAAACCTATAGGAAAACATTACATAAACGCTACGGAAATACTGTAGTGGTGCTAGGAAAGTTTGTAAATTCTACTACCCCTATAGAGCACCTTTTTCTAGAGTACGGTACGTCTTGGTTTGCCGCACCTAAAAATGTCTTAAACGGTAAGACGTTTGAAGGAAAAGAAAGCAAACAGGTAAAGCACATCAACTATGTACACTCAATATTTCAGCTTTTTGGACCAACAGTTTTAGTAAGAGAAAACTATGTAAATCATCTTACTAAAATCGATCATTTTTGTAGCGAGTGTGACCTAACTTTTAAAGAGCAGCCCATCAGGATGCTTAGCGGTAACAAATTGTGTGGCTGTGTAACCACTAAATTAGGCACTAAGACTCACGAAAAATATCTAAAAGACGTTAAGTATTTACACGGTAACAAGGTTGTACCCTTAGAAACGTACGTTAATAACAAGGTAAGATTGTTACACACGTGCCCAGAAGGACACAAATGGTCAGCTAAACCTGATCATATCTTACGTGGACAAGGTTGTCCTGAATGTCGAACAGCACATTTAATAAAAGATCACGATAGTTATGTCGCTGAACTAGCTACTTTTTGTAAACTTACTCCTTTAGAAGAATTTGTTAACGGAAATACCCCTTTACAGCACGTATGTAAAGGGTGTGGTGATTCTTGGAAAGGTAAACCACATTACCTCCTTTCTAAAAAGAAGGGAATAGAATGTAAATGTTCACCCATAGTTAATACTGATCAAAAATACAAAGATAAAATTAAGCAGGTTCATGGTGCTAGGCTTATAAACATTGAACCATTTGCTGGTTCTAAAATACCTATACTGCATGAATGCCTTGAATCCTTCTGCAAACATCAATGGAAAGCAAGGCCAAACAACGTTATGAGAGGTTCTGGATGCCCGGAACACAGAAAACTAGGTGTTTCTAATCAGTCTAGAGAATGGTTAGACTTGCTGGAAACTAAGTTTGGGATACATACCAAGAAGGAGTTTAAGGTTAAAAATAGTAAAAATGGTCACAATTTCAAAATTGATGGGTTTTCTAAAAACTTCTTTAACTTGTGTGCAGAGTACTACGGCGATTCGTTTCATGGAAATCCTAATGTAGAGCACCCTGCTAAAATTCTCAAATGGTTAAAGAAGACTCCTCAAGAGCTTTATAAACTTGCTCTTAGGAAAGAAGTTTATCTTCTTAAGAAAGGTTATCCTATTTTATTCATTTGGGAAACCGAATGGCTAAACTATAAAAATACTAACACCGGTACTATTGGTACTTTACTAGTGACTAAAAAGACTCCCCCACTACGAGGAACTAATCAAGTGGGCTAAAAGCAACAAGGTTAAAGTTAAGGTTCTTAAAATATCGGTAAGTAGGCTGGTATCGTATACGGTATCTTTGTTTAAACAAGCTCTGCCTAGCAGACAGAAGTAACAGGAGTTTTTAAGATGGGTGGCCCAGTTCAATTCGCTACTAGTGGTTCTGATAACGCTTACAGGCTCCATTCTTTAGTAGGGGCGGGACCTACGTTAGAAATAGGGAAAAGGACCAATACTGCTATCGTAAATAGTGGCTCTGTACTAAAAGTTGCTACTCCTGATGGAACTAGTCTTATTAACATGGTTGGAGCAGACCCTCGTTCTGGGGATATTGGTAGCCAGGACTTCGTCACTAAGCACTATTTGACCCAAGAACTGGCTTCCGGATTGCTGCCGACTAACAAAACAACAATTGTTGCAAACTATGCTGCATTGATTGCTCAGACTGGTATTTATGCTGGTGATCAGACGTTTGTTAATGACGCAAGCGGTGATCCGAACCAGCAAATTGTGTCTGGTGACTGGGGTATGTATCTGTACACAGGCACTCAGTATGACCTGTTGTCAACTGCCGAGTCAGCAGCAGCAGATGCTACTACTTTTACTCGGGTACTAGATGGTACGTCAGCAGCATCGGGAGTAATTGGTACCATTGGTGCTAATACTCGGGTTACTGGAGTAGACGTACAAATTAGCAGTGCGTGTGGTACAACTCCTACTTCACCGAATCTTACTATTGGCGACTCGGGAAGCAGCACCCGGTTGTTTAACAGTGCTACTATGTTAGATTGGACCGATGCTGACCTGTACCAGATGCAGCTAAGCTACAAGTACTCAACTGGCAGCCAGATTCTGTATGCTTTCACTCCTGGTTCCAATGTTACCCCGTGTACTATTACAATTACTGTTTTCCTCGCGGTGTAACGGTTTAACACAGTTGGCTAAGCAAAGCAGGTTAAAGAGTTTGCAACGAAAAACCCGGTGTTAGGAGTTTATCCTAACACCGGGTTTTCTACGTACTAGAACAACTTTTTAAACTTAGTTGAAGGAGATTGCTCTTCGTCAGCAGCCTCTTCAGCTTCTTCAGCCTCAATCTCAGTGTCGGCTTCGTCAGGTTCTTCTACAGGAGTAGTACCGTCAGGGCGGTAACCAGTAGCGTTGGTGTACTCAGGAAGGTACCAAAGGCTCTTGCCTGACTTGGACTTGGCTTCACCCTCGTGACCAACGATACGCTTCATTACGTTGGTAGTAACCTTAACTTGGTACTCTTGAGCCACCAACTCTTCGGATACGATACGGACCAAAGAATCGATATACTGTGGTGAGAAACTCCAGTTGCTTCCTGGGATTATAGAAATGGCACTATTAGTAGGGACGTAGAATACGGACAACCGATAACAATGGTTGTTGTTAATAAACGAGTTGTAGTCTTCAATAGCTTCGGCTGTGAACTGCTTACCTAGCGTCTTCTTACGGAAGGCGTCACGGTTCTTGACTTGCTCGTTGTTAAACTCTTCAACTTCGTCCTTAGCTTGCTCCCAAGCTACATAGCGTTGCCCAAAGTCTTCAGCAGACTCTGTGTCTTCCTGCACAGGTTCTTCAGGAATATCATCAAACGGGTAACGTTTGCTAAGCAACGCCTTAAAATCAGGATTGTTCTTGAGGGATGCTTCTACAGCCCGATGGTTTTTAGCCTCTCGGTCCAGCACAGCGTTATGCTGTACGGCATAGGATTCCAACTCTAATCCGCTAGTAAACGTAGAGAAAACAGGCTTAGATACTACTACCTCGGTAATAGCGTAGTTATTGCAGTTAAACTTCTGGATCGAGTTGCACAACAATACCGCAATTGTACCTTGGTGAGGGACGGGCACAGTGTTGTCAACAAAAGGCTCGGTAGCAGAAAAAGTATCAGTCATAGGAGGTAGGTCCTTCTTGATGGTGAACGTCAGTCTCACGACGGTCTCCTAGGGAGAGGTTAGTTGCAAGTCCTCACTGCAACTTGGTTCCGATATTACACCAACAAAAACGACGAGTCAAGAAGAATCAACTGCCTGAATGACGATTTTTACTCAGGAGGTAGACATGAGAAAAACCCGGTGTTAGGAGTTCGTATCCTACACCGGGTTTCTTTATTAGATAGGTTTGCTAGTTATGAAGTTACAGCCGTTAGATGACGGGCTTCCACTCGTTACTGATGTTGGCTGAACCACCACCGATGAGGATAGTGTCCTTTTCAATGATCTGACTCTCCCTGTCAATAGAGCCTGGCTTAGAATCGATATAAGCCCACATAGCTAAATCTCCTTCAGGTTTGGAGGTTGACGACGAGCATATTACAATAAGGGGAAACATAAGTCAAGCGAAAATTAAGTCTTAGGTTTGTATTTTGGCGGTAGAACGGTAACTTTACCTTGTTCTACCGCTTTGTTAATCAAATCAAGCATATGATCAGGAACTCTGTCTTTTGCAGGTTTGTAGGTAGGGAACATAGAGACAGTCTGGGACGACTTAGGTTTTTGCTTTAAGTTGGACGATGACATCGCTAAACTCTTTGGAAGGGTGTTGAAAACGACAAGCAATTAAAGAGCCTTATCCAGAATAGTTTGAGCCACTACGATTAGGTGTTTGCAATTGTGGACTACAAACTCGTTAGCCGTGAAGTGGTGTACTTCGTCAACGGTTAGGTCGTACACATCAGCGTAACCAGAGGCTATTGACTTAATTTCCACCAACTCCACTAGTCCTTCAGTTGAAGTTGATCTAATCAACAAGTGACCAACTTTCAACGCTGAAGCACTAACCCATGATAGCCCGTCTTCTGAGTCTAAAGAAACAGCGACCTCGTGCTCTGGAGTAACTTCTAAGACAGCACCTGATTCGGTAGTTAATCTTAGAGTAGGAACTAAGACGCCAGTTAATCCTGAACCCAGGACAGTTTTGAACCCGTCTAGCGTCCAAACTCCGTCACCTTGTTTTACTAGCTCAATCGGAATTATACCCTGATCCGTCTCAACTAAGGAACCTTTAGCAACACATAAAAATGGATGCAACCCTGGATTCGTTTTCTCGGGGCTCTCTAAGTTGGAACTGTTTGGTAGAACAGCGCAGCCTTTTCTAGCTAACGCATATTCCGCACGGAAAGTGAAGTCGGAGCAACTGCAGCGGAGAGCAACTGGTGACTGGAAAAACCGTTTCTTAGGATCGAGGCGTACAATGGTCTGATTGTGGTGCTTTTTCTCGGTGAATCCTTTGGTGCCTTCAGTGGTAGACGTACGCATTACATGATCTTCGGCAACTGCTTGACTCATCTTAACAACCCGAACACCGTAGTCAACAGCGTTTTTAAACCGAGAACGGAAGGGACCTTCGTAAGTCATACGTAGAAGGGTTTTGATAGTCAGGCCACGTTTACTACCACCAACGTCAATTTGGCTGGGAGCAGAGTGTTTGTTTCTGGATTTGCTGGCACGGATAGCGTCTTGTAGCTGGGTGAATAAGGCTTTCTGTTGAACAGTTAGTGTTCCAGCCTTAGCACCTTTAGACAGGTTTAAAAGTTTGTTGTAGAGTTCGGCTTGTTGTGGAGTTAGGCCAGCCATCGGAAGGCTCCCTTTGTTCTAATCTTCTAAGAACCTAAAGAATAATGATCTGTCTCAGAGGTGCGAATAAGATAAAAAACAGTAGTTGATAGGTTAATTGACTCTATAGCTCCGGTTACAACACCGATAATATAGTCTAATGTTGGCCGGTTTAAGAGATTAACTAATTCAAGAGAGAAACTACACCTAGTGTCATCCTGGCTAAGCCAGACAGCCTGCTTTCCTTGGTTTCGATATTGACAAACTAAATTCTCAGCAAGAATATCTTTATCAACAGACGAACCGGAAACGATGATGAGCTTAGGCATGGTTTTTTGATTGACCTCAAAAATAGGATGAGGGAAAAGTTAAAACGTTGGGTTATTTGGGTTTCTTCTCGGTCTTAACCGGCGAGGTAGGTTTAGTACGTTGTGGCTTAGGAGTAGTGGTTGAAGAGGATTGTTGATCTCGCAGTTTTGACAACTTGGCTTTGATTTGTCGCTTCAGGGAGTTAAGTGGAGCGGTAGTTGATTGACCGTCAATACAAGAGCTAGTGCAAAACTGACATTGCTCTTTTGAGAAGAAGGCTTTTTTAGTGTAAGAGTCGTAATCCTCCTGGGTTTGGCAAGGACGGTATTTAGCAATGAGGTCTAGGTACTTTTGGACTAATTCTTTGTCATAGGTTTCAGGTGTGAGTAGAGCTAACAACTTCTGAGCAGCACGGAATGATTTAACTGCCCGTTTAACTTGGACTAGGTGTGGCTTCAACATTTCAGTTGTTACTTTAACCACGAAAGAACGGTGGGCTGGAGTTTTACGTCGGGCTAACCAGGAATCTGTTTCTACCTTGCCCGGCTTGTCTCGGGAGAAGTAGATTATTACGTAATGTGAAACGCGAATATTATATAGCAATCGAAGCATCAAACAGTATGTTTCTATCTGTACTTTGTGCTTCTCTTGTGGTAAGTAGTTTCCAGTTACTACCGAGTTGTCGCCAGTAGTTTTAAACTCAAGGGCAACATATCTCAGTTCTTCCTTGTTACCGAACCGTAGTAACATGTCCAAGTGACCTGATAGCACCCCTTCGTATAGGAAGTCTAGCTCTTCGTAGTGCTGAACGCCTTGGGAAAAACAACCACATTTTGGATACTTTTCACACTTCTTTAGCTCATTTGGCATCGGGAGTGCGGGTAATTCTGAAATAAATTTTGCATATTGCTCGGGAGTCTTACCTTTATGATCACACGAGTAGGGCCACTTAGCAATTACGGCCTTTCGTTGGTCAGAAAGGGTAGCAAAGAGCTGGAGGGCAGAATGCACCGATGTACCTATAGAAACATAGTATTTAAAGGCGTAATCGACCTCTTTTGCGTTATTCTTGGCAGTTTGGTAATTTAGGAATTCTGTCAGTTTTAACATTGTGCAAAAAGGGAAACTGGAAACCCGTAGGTCAAACCTAGGTGGCTCCGAGTCTTTGGCTTCGTAGATGTTGTTTAGGAACGATTCTACTTTGTCTGATATCTGGGCGTCTAAGGTTGAGTCAGAATCTGGGAAAAGCATGTTAAGGAGTTCGCTTATAATTGTGATTAAAAATCTAGTCTAGCACTAGAGAACAGGAAAGTCAAGAGGAAACTTTCCTGTTCTCTAGTTATTGGGTTATTTATTGGGTTATTTGGACTTAGGGGTTGAGGCGAACAGATTACGGAGTTTTAACTCCGGTTGTTTAGTGGGTTTGGGTGTTGGAGTAAGTGGAACGGGAACGGGTGGTGGAACTGGTTTGGAAGGAGTCCTTTTAGCCTTTAGCTTCGCTAGGAACGCTTTCATTATCTCAGCAAAGACAACTACTAAACGTTCTGATAACTTAGGTAGCTTGTGCTTTAGGACAGCCTTTAACTTGAAACGCTTAGACGGTTTAGTTTTATTAGTGCAATTGTGGTCACACTCACAATTGGGGTTACCGCAGCAGGTAGAGTCATGGGCGTGAGAGTAACAAGAGTCAGTACTGCTAGAGGATTCGGATTCTAATAAGGCTTCATCCAGAGCTTTTTGCTCTAACTTCTTAGCCTCTCTAGCTAACCTACGAACCTTCCTAGCATGAGACGGGTGATTAGGGTCAGCCGAATTATCGGGCATAGTGGTGTCTAAAGATTCTACCTGAACAGCCACTGACTTTAGACGGCGAGCTAATGTCTCAGCAGCACGTCGTAGATTAGAATCTTTATAAGCTATGTTTGGTGGGTGGTCGGGATTTTTATAGTAATCATTCTCCCAAATCCAAACCGCAATCTTATTAGAATCTAATACCTTATTTAACTTAGTCATGGTTTTAGCGTAAGCGTATTTAGCTAAGTAAGGATCACAGTTATTATCCTTCCGTAGAATATCATCAGGTAGATACCAATTAGGATCACCATGGTAATAACTGCCTTCAAACTCTAAACCTGCGTAGTATTTTTGAATGTAGCCATCTAGGCAGAAACGATCACCAATATCCCACTCACCAGTTAAGCTGTTCTTGGCATGTATAACACGCTCTTTTACTTTCTTAGAGACGAGTTTTAACCAAGACATAGCTACTTTAGAAGTTTTAGAATGACACTTAGAGCAACCACCAAAGTTACCTTTATATGCTTGTTTTAACCTACTTGGAGTAGTTATGAACAAATGACCATCCTCACACCGTAAAGTTACAAAAGATTTATACCTCTTAAAACCAGAAATGTAAGTTAATTCTGGGTAAAACTCTTCTAGAAACTTTAGGAAATCTTCTAAAGGAATGCGTCTAGCTACTGTCTTACAGTAATCACAACCACACATAGAAGAAGCTTTAGCTAATGATATAAGATCACCGCACTCTCTGCACTTTAGTTCAACAGGATGATTAGACGACTGTACAAAGTCAGATAGTACGCTAAGTCCTAAAGCGCCAGCTTTCTCTCTGAAGTTTTTATCAAAAACTTCTTGAGCCTTTCTCAAGTTACAAACGCTATACTTATTTTGTGAACAACTCCGGGCTTAAAGCCCTGGGGCTTCCCTCCTCACGGATGGGAAGTTACTCTTTCGACGAGGACTGCTGACCCTATCGGGTAGTCTTACACCCTCTCCAGAGTCGTGAATTACCAG
>Ga0209083_1001610_pt1 | contig 24840 bp, 15 predicted proteins | sample AM7aDNAmetaG_FD_184132 | JGI IMG/M metagenome (GOLD analysis project Ga0209083, IMG submission 184132) | Freshwater microbial communities from Finland to study Microbial Dark Matter (Phase II) - AM7a DNA metaG (SPAdes) (version 3) | ecosystem: Environmental > Aquatic > Freshwater > Lake ...
CTGATAGAACCGGGAAAATAATATCCCCATCCTATCAGATTCGCCATAAATAATTCTAAAATTGGGGAGTTTTCTTAGAGGCACTAACTATTGGTAACTGACTATTTTAAATATCCCCGCAATTTACAAATTTTCAGTAAGATAGTTGATGACCAGGTTGACACATCCTTCAAGGTCATTTTTGATTTCATGTTCCCAGATACGAATTACGTACCAACCCTGATCATATAAGAGCCGATTGTTTTCCCTATCCCGTTGCATGTTCCTTTCAATCTTGGGGATCCAAAAGTCGCGGTTGGTTTTTATTTGTTCCTTTTTTATTTCCCAGTTGTACCCATGCCAAAACCCACCATCCACAAATACTGCCAAACGTTGTTTGACGTAAACAATGTCGGGGGTTCCGGGCAACTTTTTTACATTCTTCCGGTACCTGAACCCAAGATTCCAAAGTGTTTTTCTTAAGACTAACTCCGGTTTCGTATTCGTTGACCTGATCCTGCCCATCAGCTCGGACCTCTTCTTTGTCGTATAAAAACCGTTGGCTTCATTAAACCTTGGTACAATAATCTGGTTTTCTGAGTACTTTTTCAACGTTGTTAATTGTTGATAAATAAATGCAAAATAACATATTTTAAAATAAAAATAAAATCTTATTTTTGTAACCATGTGTAATGTTGATTAGCATGGTTATATTATGAAGAATTTATATTCTATAGCAGAGGTGGCCGATCTGTTATCAGTAAGTAAAGAAACTCTAAGACGTTGGGATAAAAACGGAAAATTAACTGCAATAAGGGAACCTATGAGCAATTATCGGGTTTATCATAAAGATCAATTAAAGATTTTTGATAACCTTGATTTTTTATTTGCATCATCCGAAAATGAGATTTCTATGGATCCGGTTAGGGATTTTAATTCAATTGAATTGTTTGCAGGTGCAGGTGGGTTAGCCATCGGACTTGAGCAAGCAGGAATAAAATGCCTCGCATTAAATGAGATGGATCATTGGGCATGTGAAACTTTACGCAAAAACCGACCTGATTGGAATGTCATAGAAGATGACGTAAAACATGTCTCTTTCTCAGATTTTCAGGGTAAAGTGGATATTGTAACGGGAGGTTTTCCGTGCCAGGCATTTAGTTATGCGGGAAAAAAATTGGGATTAAATGATGCAAGGGGAACATTGTTTTATGAATTTGCAAAGGTTGTTCAGGAAACTAACCCGGCAATTTGTATTGGCGAAAATGTCAGGGGTTTACTAAGCCACGAAAATGGGAAAACGATCGAAGGAATGATATCCATATTGGATGAAATTGGATATCATGTTATTACGCCCAAAATTTTCAAAACTATTTTTTACAGAGTCCCTCAAAAGAGGGAGCGTGTTTTGATTGTTGGAATAAGAAAAGATTTGAATCACCATCTTTTTGAATTCCCAAAACCTTACAAAAAAGTTTATACTCTTAAAGATGCCCTTAAGAAAGGCGAATTGTTTGATTGTGATGTACCAGAATCTCTGGGGTCTAAATATCCCAAAAGTAAAAAAGATGTATTGGACTTGGTTCCGGAAGGTGGTTATTGGAGGGATTTGCCGGTAGAAATACAAAAAGATTATATGGGGGGCAGTTTTTATTTGGGAGGTGGAAAAACGGGGATGGCCCGACGGATAAGCTGGTCGGAGCCAAGTCTGACATTAACTTGCAGTCCAGCACAAAAGCAAACTGAGCGTTGTCATCCCGATGAAACAAGGCCTTTTACGATAAGGGAATATGCCAGGATTCAAACTTTTCCTGATGACTGGTCTTTCTCGGGTTCTGTTTCTCACCAATATAAACAGATTGGTAATGCGGTACCTGTAAATTTTGCTAAAGAAGTCGGATCTTCAATTGTACAGTTTTTAAATAAAATATTTCCCAAATGATATTGTACTTAATTCCATTTATTTAAAATAAACTTTACTTTTATGGCTTTATTTAATGTACAAATTAAAGCCTATGCCCTGGTTATCATGGATTGATGATTCGGTGATTAAATTTGAAGTAAATTCATTGCTTTCAAATGCAAAAAAAGCTCAAAAGTCAGCAGAAGTTAAATTTGGAAAGAACGTAATTGACCCGTTTGCCGCCATTTTCGAAATGTCTGGTTTTGACATTGATTATGATTCATGGAGAGAAAGTGAAACGACCAGGCAGGCACAGAAAACCTTACAAAATCATGTCGGCAATTTCCACCAAAGAATTCTTGGCAGTTCAAAAGGTTGGAAAAACATGAAGGTTGGGAGTGTAATTGATATATTATCAGAAGAAAACAAAATTCTGGCTGAGGTAAAAAATAAATTTAACACTATATCTGGAGGAAAATTATCAGATTTGTATTATTCCCTGGATAATTTGGTGAGTCCAAAGTCAAGTATTTATAAAGGATTTACTGCCTATTATGTGGCAATAATCCCCCAATACGGGAAGAGATACAATAGACTTTTCATACCTTCGAACAAAGAGAAAGGAGAAAAATGCCCTCAAAATGAACATATTCGTGAAATTGATGGTGCCAGTTTTTATAGCTTGGTTACTGGTTCTGACACCGCGTTAGAAGACCTTTTCGATATATTGCCAGCTGTTATAAAAGAATGTTCAGATGGAAAATATCAGGTAATGGAAACTTTAAAATTGAAGGAGTTTTTCTCAAAAGCCTATAAATAAAAATGTTCCACTAAAATATATTTTACTCAATCTCAGTCCCTTCAAAATTGTATTTCAGTATTTTGACCAATTTTTCCTTAATAAGCCCACCATACACGGCATCACCACTCGAAATATAACTTCTGACTACCCCTCGTTCCGTGGTTGCAGAGCGGACATAAGCAGCATACCATTCATTATCCAGCTCAACTTTTCCATATTGGAATCTTATACCCTTGTAAACTACTGTTCCTTCAAGGTCGATGCCTGTCTCTGAAGTTGTTGTCATGAAGGCCTTATCCGATTTGAAAAAGTCGATCACCGCAGCCATTGCCGCATCAGTTTGCTGATCATCTGCATAGTGAAAATTAAATTCGCCAGATGTATAGATTTGATCCTGCATCTCCCTGACATTTTGTATGATAGACCTTTGATTGATTACAGTCCTCAGAAAAAGAAGAATTGTATAAAGGGAGTTTTCCCCTGAAACAACGAGGTTCCACATACGGAAGCTATGGTAGAAATGTCCAGATTCTTCGGCACCAGCAAGGACACCATTTTCCTTCATGTATTGTTTGATTTGTGAATGTCCGTTGCGGAAAAGGACCGGTTCGACATTCATTTCGGCCCATTTCTCCAGGGCAAGTGGGTTGACTTTCGGATCGTAAAGCACCTTGTGGTTTTCTTCAGTGAATCCATGCTGGTCGATAATCGTTTTGAGGATGGTGATCATCACAAAACCTGCACTGAAAATCCCTTTCTGATCGCCAAAAACAATCCGGTCGCCATCGCCATCAATTCCAATCACCAGATCGGCATTTTCGGCAATGGCACATTGAATGGCACCATCCATCTTGTTCTGGCTTGTTGGATTGGGCGATCCGGTAGGAAAATTCCCGTTTGGTGTCAATCGTAAAGGAATAACATCGACCCCGGTTAAACAAAGCGCACGGTAAAGTTCGGGCCCTGAAGAACCATTGAATGTATCGAGGACAATTTTTAACCCCTTCAAATCCCCAGGGAGGATATTGGCCAGTTTCATCGAATATTGGATATATTGCTCTCCGGGATGTTTGATCACCTCAAGACTTCCACCGGTTTTAATTTCAGGGATGAAAGCTCTTGAATGGTACAGCTCCTTGATTTTGGTCAATCCACCAAGCGGGCCACAGTCGTATCCAATGGCCTCGACTCTGGGAACGGTGAATTTAATCCCGATATATTGTTTTGGGTTGTGCGATGCTGTAATTGTAAGTCCCATTGTCATTGGATATTGCAAATTAGTTTGCATCGCCACAAAATAGGACATTGGTGTACTCATCGGGTCGAAACAGACCAAAACACGGAAACCCGATTTGACTGCTGCCTCGATTCCGATTTCCATCACCCTTGCACAGCCAAGACGGGCATCCCTTGCAAAAACCAGTGTGTCTACTTTTATTAGCCTTGCATATCCAAAAGTTGCTTCAAAAAGTCGAAGTACTTTACTGTCATTAAATTCGCTGACTTCCCAACGGGCGTCGTATGTTTTGATCGGATCTTTCATATTTTAATTTTATCTTTTTTATCGTCAACGTCAACGGATTAAAATCCTTTGTTACAACATGAACCGAGCCTACGGCTCTGCTGCGATTTCACTGTTTTCAACGGATTAAAATCCATTGCTACAATATGAACCGAGCCTACGGCACTACTACGAAATCAATAGCTCTCCCTCCTGGATGCTGAGCGGAGTCGAAGCACCACCCTAAGCCCCTTGCTCCTTGCCCCTTGCCCTTTGCTCAATGGGTTCTTTTGTAAAGTAGAACGCATAAATGGTGACCATCACGAAACAAAAAAGCGGTATCACATAGGAAACCTGCACACCATGATTGTCGGCAATCATTCCCTGGATTGGCGGGAAAACGGATCCGCCAATGATGGCAAAGTTGAGCAGGGCAGAACCTTTCCCTGTAAATGATCCGATCCCCTCAATGGCAAGACTGAAAATGGTTGGGAACATCACCGAAAGGAAAAGACCCAGGCTTGCAAGGATAAATTCGTTAAAACCGGTATTGAACAGAATGGAAATCAGGTACAATACAATCATCCCGATTCCAAAGAAACCAACCAACCGGTGTGCTTTGATGTATTTAAGCATAATTACGGCCAGGATTCCCATTACTGCGGTAAATACATAGTATAGAGTAAGGTAACTAGCTGCTCTTTGATCGGTAAAACCCAATACCGTTTTCAGATATGGGATAAAAAACCCACAGGTACAGGCTTCTGCACCCATATAAAAAAACATCGCGAAGAGACCGAAAAACAAGTGTTTGTGTGCATAACCTTCGCTGATGATCCCTTTCAACGTAAAAAGTTCATCATCACCCGGTTTCATCGAAGGAAGATGGGAAAAAAACATCAGTAGCGCAATCATCAGCAAAGCGATAGCAAGCAACAAATAGGGAAAATGATACCGAATCTCTCCCAATTGGGTATAAATAAGGGTTGTAGCAACAGCGGGTGTGACCGCATAGCCAACACGTGAAAATACCTGCACAAAATTGATGCGCTGGTGGGCACCTTCGGGATCACCAAGCAGGGAGGCAAAAGGATTGGCGGCAACATTGATAATCGTGAGACCGGTAGAGATAATAAATATGGCAGTTAGGACAAGGGGGTAGGAATTGAACAATTTTGCCGGGAGAAAAAAAGCGCAACCAACAGCACATGTGACAATAGCAGTCAACAAGCTGATCTTGTAGCCATAACGATGGATCATCCAGGCTATTGGAATCGGAAAAATAATATAGGTGAGATAAAAGGTGAACTGAATCATCGTGGCTTTCGTATAATTCAGATTGAAATGGGTAATCAGCGATGGGAGCAAAATGTCGTTCATGCAGAAAAGTGCCCCTACCATAAAAAACATGAGCGAAAGCAAAAGCAATGGTTTGTACTGGTGTTTCATCTGATTACATTTTAGTCGTGATGATTAATGAATTGCGAATATCTAAAATTCCAATTGTAATAAAGTCTGAATATTTATCAGATTCACACGGAATATTGACTGTTTAATTTATTGATCTGGTCAAATCACTTTTCTCAAATCCAAAAATAGCTTAATCGTCATTCAATTGTTCTGTTATTTTTCTTCAAAAGTGTTTTGTACTATTAAAATGTCATGGAATTTTAACATTTATGTAATCTTATTTTAACAAAATAATACCTCTAAATCGGTTTAGCATGTGAATTAATGTTAATATTTGATGCAATATGAATAAAATTCTATAAACCTTGGCAGTTTTAATGTATAATCTTTGTTCAGGATAGTACTCGTCAAAGAGTCGCTTTTAAAACTCGAAAAGAAATTGATTTTTTACGAATAGCAAAAATTAAGTATCTATGAAAAGAAAAATTTATCTGATTATGAAAAGAAAGATTCTGCAAATGTTCTTGTTGAGCATGTTTGCACTTCTTGGAAGTGCGGCGTTTGCCCAAACCAAGGTGAGTGGGGTTGTCAAAAGTTCCACGGGAGAGGCACTTCCAGGTGCTGCGGTAGTGATTAAAGGCACAACTCAGGGAGTTGTTACCGATTTTGATGGAAAATTCACCATTTCAGCTCCCAAAGCACAATCGGTACTTGTTATTTCCTTTGTGGGAATGGAAAGTAAGGAAGTGCCTTTGAACGGTAAGACAACTTTTGAGGTGATACTCAAATCGTCAAGCATTGATGTTGAAGAAGTTGTTGTGACTGCAATGGGGATCACCAAAGCGAAAAAATCGCTTGCATTTTCTGTAAGTGATGTTAAATCTGACGACTTGGTGAAGGCAGGAAACACCAATGTAATGAAATCACTTGATGGCAAAATCAGCGGGGTGAGCTTGACCAACTTAAGTAACGACCCGACTTCCTCGGTTTTGGTGAACATCCGTGGTACATCCGTAATGCCACAAACAGGTGATGCCAACGTGGCCGTCAAAGCACAACCTTTGTATGTCATTGATGGTATTCCTGTTGGCAACCAAACATTTACAAATAAAAATGGGATCGACTTCGGGAATATCCTCTCCCAGTTGAACCCTGAAGACATTGAAAATGTGACCGTTCTTAAAGGAGGTAGCGCGGGAGCGCTTTATGGTTCTAACGGTGGTAACGGTGTTGTGATGATCACGACCAAATCCGGTAAAGGCGGCAAAAAAGGGATTGGAGTTTCTGCATCCTTTAGCGCAACAGCCGATTCACCTTATCAGTTTATTGAAGAGCAACAGCTGTATGGCCAGGGTGAGCGCGCTTACGAATGGCAATATGACAATACAGACACTTGGGGGCCCAAATTGGATGGTAAATACTCTGATGCTTACTGGAACACGAAAACCCAAAAATGGGACAACGGCCCAATGGTTTCCTCCAATGAAAACCGTATGAAAGCATATTTGAATGTTGGAACAACCAGAACTACCAACGTTAACGTGAGTGGCAATTATGATAAAGGATCTTTCCGTTTGTCAATGACCAACATGGGGAATTTAGGTGTTATGCCGAATACCAAAACAAATCAGAATTCAATTACCCTTAATTCTGAATATAAACTGACCGACAAGATTAAAGTTTCGGCCAATGCCAATTATACCCGGACTTATTCTCCGAACAAGCAGAACGTTACCGGAAGCAACAGTATCATCAACAGACTTTTGTTTAACTTCCCTGCCAACTTACAACCTTTGTCCGATATGAGAAACTACTGGATGACAGGTTTTGAAGGGATTATGGAAAATGGCGCCATAATGAAAGACAATGGCATCGATGTTTCTGAACCAAACCCATGGTGGTTGACCTATGAAAACATCAACAGGTTCTCACGCGACAACTTTTTTGGTAAAGTGCAGTTAGATTGGCAGTTAACAAAAGAGCTCACGATGTTGCTGCGTTCAGGTATCGACAATGTTGCCGAGAACTATGAATTCAGGAAATCTTTTGGAGGTACAGCTTATGCCAGCCGTGCTTCAGCAGGTGATGGGTCTTTTCAGACCAACAGTTCCAACAGTGTGAGCATTAACTCAGATGCTATTCTTTCATTTAATAAGACAATTAATGATTTCTCTATTTCTGCTATGGCAGGAGTAAACTATGCTTACGGTACTTCAAATTCATACAGTATCAGTGCAGGTTCATTGAGTGTTCCACAATTGTTTACAATGGCCAATTCTTACCCGGGAAAATTAACAGCTTCTTATAGTTGGGGCGCTGGTCCTTCATATAGTTTATATGGAACAGCCGACCTGGGTTGGAAAAATCAGGTATTCATCGGTGTAACAGGTCGTGAAGATTATATCGGAAACCTTGCGGAGGAGAAAATTCATTATTTCTATCCATCTGTTTCTGCTGCATGGGCAATCAATGAATCTGTTAAGCTTCCGGAATCCATCAACTTATTGAAAATCCGTTTGGGCTATGCAAACGTCGGTAACGGTTTAACAAGGGTTAGAAACGTTGATACTTATGGATTTACGACGCCAGACTGGTCAAGTACTGTTAAAACAGCCAATCTTAGCGCTACTTTGGTTGACCCGGATATCAAACCAATGTCGTCAATTACCAAAGAAGCCGGTGTTGACCTCTGGATGCTGAACAAAAGGGTACAGTTCGACTTCACCTATTTTATCAAGGATCAGGTCAACCAGTTGGGCGATATTCCTGTAGTTCAGGGTACAGGTTATACTTCAATGAAGACCAATATCGGTGATGTCAGAAACAAAGGATATGAGTGGGGACTTACATTGAATCCGGTAAGAACAAAAGACTGGAATTGGGATGTAACGGCTACATTTACCCACTATAAAGCAACCATTACAAGCTTATCGAGCAAGTTTGCTCCAAATGGCTATGTATTTGCTTCCTATGATGGAAAAACGAAAGTGAAGATTGCTCAGGGTGAAGAAATTGGTAACATTTACGAAGAGAACCCAATTCTGAGGGTTAAAACCGGTAAATATGCAGGTCAGCCATTATTGGACAATGACGGCAAAATTCAGAAATCATCAGATGAAAGGGACCGTGCCCAGTTGGCCAATTTCAATCCGGATTATATCATAGGTATCAATACAACGCTGAAATACAAAAGACTTTCATTGAATTTAGTAGGAAGTTTGCGTGTGGGAGGACATTATGTATCTGTTAACCAGCAATATATGGACTCAAACGGTAGGTCATGGGAATCTGTTAGTTCAGGTCCCAACAACCGATGGTGGATGGGTGGACGAGATGCTTCACAGGGTGGTTTAAAATGGCCTGCAGTTGGTGCCAGCCAATATGCTGAAATGAATAGCTACAATGACGATATCCGCTCCGATTTCCAGGATGCAAGTTATGCCCGTGGAGTATGGTTGAAACCGGGTGGAAATCCTGCTAACGATGCTGATTACATTGTAAACGGTGCCGATCCAAACAATACTTTCTATGATTATCCATACAATGGATTTGGTGATGTCATCTGGAACTTTACAGCCACCCGCGTTTACAATGCAACCAACTTCAAAATGAGGGAAGTCTCCTTAACGTACAATCTTCCGACTGCAATTTCAAATAAATTGAAATTGAACAATGTGAATATCGCATTTGTGGGCAGGAACATTTTCCAGTGGAATGCCTCAGGCCGTCATGAAGATCCTGAATCTGCATTTTCCGGCGCTGGTGTAAGCCAGGGAGTCCTTAGGGCTACTTTACCTTCTGTACGTTCTCTTGGATTTAAACTTTCATTGGATTTTTAATCATTGACTCTCAGTAAAATAAATATGAATATGAAATCATTTGTAACAAAAATATTTGCAATCGTCTTACTGTTAGGGGTAGTTTCCTGTGGCAAGGATGATTTGCGGCAATACGATGCGTTGCAGTATAAGAACGCAATTGAAAATATGAATGACCCTTATCTCCTATCATCCATATTGACCAAAACCACCCTTTTCTATCAGGATTTGGGTTGGGGTACCACAAGGCTTCCAGGTGCAGTGCAATATACCGAACGGAACTATCAGGGAGGCGACAACTATTATTCAAGTTTCAAATCCACCACCACCGATATGTACGGGGCAATGGATATTCTGAAATTCATTGACATTGCAATACAAAAAGCAAAAGAAAGGGGTTCAAGAACTCACGTTGGTATTTTTACCACTTTCAGGGTCCTGCTTTTCTCGTTCATGACCGATTTCTATGGTGATGTATATTACACACAAGCTTTGCAGGGACGCGAGGGAATCCTCTATCCTACATATGACAAGCAGTCGGATATCTATGCTGGTTTGCTTAAAGAACTGGATGGTGCAAACGCCGATATTGCAGCTGGCACCGAAACGATCAGTACTTCCTATGACCTGATGTTTGGCGGTGATAAAACACAATGGATAAAATTCTGCAATTCGCTAAAATTAAGGCTATTGATGCACGCGTCAGCAAAACTGAGCGATGCAGGTGCCAGAATTACCGCTGTTGCTGCTCTGCCCCTTCTTTCAGCTGACGCTGATGGAAATGCTTCTATTGCCTACGTTGGAACAAGTTCAACCAACTCATGGGTGGGTGGCTCAAATAACTGGGGCACTACAGGTGGTGAATTCGACAGAAGACGTCCTTGTAAAACTTTGGTAGATATAATGGCAAATTACAATGACCCAAGGGCAAGCGTGTGGTTCGCACCGGTGGAAAAACCCTGGACTGCGACTGCTGGCAAAAATGGCACAGTTGTCAACACGATCGATCCCAATGGTTTTACCTATACATCTACATGGGAATATCTTGATCCAGCCATCCCTGCTGTTTACCAATACGCAGCAAATGTTCTTGATAAGGATAAACTCTATGTAGGCTTCATTGCAGGTATGCCTGGCGACTGGAAAAATGGTAACGGACATTATGATACATCACTTGGAGGTGCTTATGGAAACTTCAAAGTTTCAAAATATTCTAAACTTTTCCAGCAAAATGCTCATGCCCTTCTTCGTGCACAGATCATGAACAAGGATGAAATCCAGTTTGATTTGGCAGAAGCTGCCGTAAAATCATTAATTTCTGGAAGTGCAGATACTTACTATCGTGCTGGTATCAGGTCATCAATGAAACGTTGGGGCGTTAGTGATGCAAATATTACAGCTTATCTTGCTCAGGCTTCAATAGCCTTGCCATCAGATAACCCAGGAAAATTGGCAAAGATTGCTGAACAGAAATGGATTGCATTGTTCTCTGTTGCCACCGAGGCATACCTTGATCTTCGCAGGACAAAGCTGCCAAATATTTTTGCCAATGGCAACCTTGGTGGCTATCCTTTCCCTAATCGCTTCCGTTATCCGGGAAATGAACTTGGACAAAACGTGGATGCTTACAACAAAGGCGTTGCTACCCTTGTTCCAGCAACTGATGACGAATTCTCCAAAATGTGGCTTTTACAATAGTTTCAATAATTTTGTTTTTTGATTAGTAAATAATGAAGGGGTGCTGTGGTATTGCAGCACCCTTTTTTTTAAGGATTTCGATAAACAAATCAAAGTTGTGACCGTTACAAAGTGAAAAACATCACATTTTAGGATAAGTAATATTTCAACTTATTTCTATTTATTTCTAAATATTTCTTTTATATGAAAAACCAAATTCAAACGATCACCCTTATTCTGCTGTCGTTGATCCTGATTTCATTTAACCTGAATGCTCAGAAAGCCATTCAGGTACACCAGGATATACCTTTCGTTCAGGAATTCAGCATTAAGTACAATCTTGAAAATAAGGATATTAATCTCCTTAAAGTTGTTTCTGATAGAAATGGTTATATTCAAATCTTATCGACTCAAGGCCTAATGCGTACCCGTGACGGGCAATTCCTGTTTCCCGGTACGCTTGTTAAGGATGTACAAGACAGGCCGACATCCGACAAAAAAATAGCTGGGATCGGAACTTATCAGAATCAATTGGTTTACGTTGACAATAAGGCCGTTCTGAGCAATGCCTGGGCAGGCAAGTTGTTCTTGCAACATCAAATGCCCGATGCCAAACTGTTGGCAGGAGGAAAGGACTTCCTGTTTTTGATTTCCGATGGAAAAACATTGAACCTTTTAAAAGGTTCTGAAAAATTATGGGAAGGAAACCTTACCGGTGAAGAGATCCGCGACATCAAATTTGATGAAGCCAACAATCTCTTTTGGATCTTGGGTAATAATTCAACAATCAGCTCTTTAGCTCCTGATAAGAAGGATTTGAAGCAAGTTTTCAAAGGAAAGGATATCAATTGTATTGAAGTTGCCGGAAATAAGGTCATTGCCGGAACAACGGATGGTTTTTTGGAAATTGACACCAAAACCCAAAAGCAGGTTGGGGACATTAACCGGAAAATGCCCTGTACCAATCTGACGACGGTTAGTGTGATCGATGGGAAAATCTGGTTTGGTTCCACCTCCGGGGCCATGAAGTTGAACGACAACGGCAAATTTGATTATTATGCCTCCGAACGCTGGATCCCTTCCGATCAGGTGATTGGCATCTCGAAAGGTCCTGAAAATTCAGTACTTATCCTGACTACAAAAGGTTTGGGTAAAATTTGCACAGAGAAGATGACCTTGTATGATAAGGCGATGTTTTATGAAAAACAGGTCCGTGACCGCCATATCCGGTTGGGATTTAATGCGACTGTTTCGCGGATGGTAAATGGCGATGTAACGACTGGAAGCATGGAAAATTCCGACAATGATGGGTTGTGGACCTCGATGTACCTTGCTGGTGAGACTTTCCGTTATGCGGTCACAAAGTCGGACGATGCGTTGCAAAATGTCCGCGAATCACTTGATGCCCTGGAAAGGCTCTATACGATCAATCCGATGAAATCGGGCTTTCCATCACGCTCTTTCGAAAGATCCGGGTACAACAAAACCGATTCGCCATGGAGACCGACCCTTGATCCCGAATGGGACTGGAAATCAACCACCAGCAGCGACGAAGCCATTGGCCATATTTTTGCATTTGGGGCTATAGCTGAACTTGTACCGGTCCCTGAATTGCAGAAACAGGCTATCGTATTGATTGATACGCTGATGTCGCACGTTCTGAATAACAATTACTATATGATCGATTGGGATGGCAAGCCAACGCGTTGGGGCCGGTGGAATCCTGAGTATGTGAATGCCCGTCCTGTAAATGTTGGAGACCGGAAAATCAACTCTTCCAACATCGTTTCCATGTTGCAAACTGCCTATCATTTTACCAAAAAGGAGAAATTCAGGACTGCCGCTTTTGACCTGATGATAAAACATGGTTATCTTCAAAACCTGATGCGACCAATGAAATCGGTAGGTATGGCCCCGGCAGATGCTGATGAGCTTAGCAAGGAATTGTCGGATGGCTGGAACCATTCCGATGATGAGATGTACTATTGTGGTTATTGGGGTCTGTACCGTTATGCTTTCAACGATACGCTGAAAACCAAATACAAAGCTGCAATTATCGACCATTTTGAAATTGAACGCCCTGAAAAGGAAGGTCTTTGGAATATTATGACCGCCATTGCCGATACTAAAAACATCGACTTGAACGAGGCTGTCTGGTACCTTCAGAAATACCCACTCGATCTGATCAACTGGACGATTATCAACAGCAAAAGGAACGACATTGAAAAAATAGCCCCCAATTTCAGGAGGCAAACGATAAAAGAGATATTGTCGCCTGCCGAATTGCCGATTTCGCGCCACAATGGCAATAGGTTCGACCTTGATGAACGCGGTGCCGGAAGGTCGGAAAACAGTGCCGGCGATATCTGGCTCCTCCCCTACTGGATAGGGCGTTACCTGAAGGTCATCGGGGAACCGGTTAAGAATTAGGCGGCTGGTAATTGGCAGCTGGCTACTTGCTTCTGGCAGCTAGCTTCTGGCAACTGGCTTGGGGCATTTAGAAGCAGTAATTCCCCCTCGTTGGAAAAAACTCCCCCTCGTTTTTAACGAGGGGGTAATGGTTTGTCGTTTGCAACGATTGTTCAACAAATGGCTTAAATCTTTCAAATGACTAAATATTAACTATTTATATTGAATTCTCTTCTTCCTCCCTTTAATGAAAGGAATTCTTTCAAATGAATTTTTCATTCTTTAAGAATGAATTGGATCACAATTTATCAGTCTATCTTGATTTAATCCGAACAACCCATTATTTTCGTACTTTTGGTTTTTATGGTTACGTGCTTGTCGAAGATAAGTCCGATAGGCATTTAATGCAAGTTATTAATTGTTAATAGAATGGGTATAAAAAATATCATTTTCGACTTTGGGGGTGTTGTAATCGATTGGAATCCAAGGTATTTATACAGAAATATCTTCTCTGATCCATCCGAAATGGAGTATTTCCTCACGAATATTTGCACTTCCGCATGGAACGTGCGGCAGGATGCAGGATACCCAATCGCCGATGCCACTAAGGAGCTTCAAATGCAATATCCTGAATATACAAACGAAATCGCTAAATTTTATGGTGACTGGATTCAAATGATCAGTGGTGAGATTGTTGAAAATACCAGGCTTTTGAAACCGTTAAAAGAGAAGTACCGTCTGTTTGGACTGACCAATTGGTCGGCAGAAACTTTTCCAATCGCATTTGAGAAGTTCCCATTTTTTCAGATTTTTGAAGGGATCGTTGTTTCAGGAGAGGAAAAAATAATAAAGCCGGATAAAGCGATATTTGAATTCCTGCTCAATCGGTATCAGATAAAAGCTGAAGAGACACTGTTCATTGATGATAGTTCAGAAAATATCCTGGCAGCCAGGAAAATGGGTTTCAACACCATCCATATCAGGGAAGGTATCTCATTACAAGATCAACTTATTGATATGGAATTAATTAGCAATTAAGTACAAATTGGTTATGCAATATAATAAACTTAGGTTCCGATTGGGGATTGTTCTGATCTCGATTTCAGTGGTCGTTTTTCTTACATTGTTTGCATTGCCATTTGTTTCGATGGATGCAAAACTCAAAATAACACTGGGTACGATATTCATTGTGATAGGGGAAGTACTATTCTGGCTGGGGACTATTCTGATTGGCAAGGAGGTTTACAAAAAATTCATGGCCATGTTAAAGTCTGGACAGTGGCTGAAGAGGAAGGAGTGAATCCGATCTTCAAGCGGAATTGAAGGCTTAGTATCCGATCAGTTTTTAAGAAGTTTTTGATCACATGCGGCTAGTGGCTGGCAATTGGTTACTTCAATGTTTTATTATTCTCCAAAATTTTGTTTATGGAATTACAATAAATAGAATTGACATTTATATATTTTACAAAGTTTAGATCATCATCGTAATGCACGGTCAAACTTTGAACGAGCGCCAGTCGCGAGTTGCCAACAGCCAGCCGCAAATGGCTCTTATGTGACGATCCAAAGTTTTTTTTACCTTTACCCTATCAATAAAAATGTGCCAATGAACGACAATCTTTTCTCTTTTGCATTGCTCTGTTTTACTTCCTTCTTCACACTCCTTAATCCACTTGGAGTGATGCCACTTTTTATGACCATGACCAAAGATTTGGAAATCGTTTACCGTCGTAAAACAGCATTAAAAGCAATCGTGGTCGCTTTCTTTACGATCATAGGATTTGCCCTTTCGGGACAACTTCTGTTTAAGTTCTTTGGTATCTCTGTCGATAGCCTTAGGATAGTTGGGGGCGTGATCTTTTTTATCATGGGCCAGGACATGTTACAGGCCCGGCTTGGGAATACAAAAATTACTGCGTCCGAGATGGAAGAGCACGTCACAGATATTTCGATAACCCCGTTGGCCATTCCAATGATCTGCGGACCAGGGGCAATCACCAATGCCATTGTTTTAATGCAGGATGCCGGTACTTTGGAAATGAAAGCGATCCTCTTTGGGTCCATATTTGTAATCTGCTTGATCACCTATCTTGTTTTGCTGACCGCTTCACCGATTATGAAAGTCCTTGGAGATACCGGGAACAAGATTATGCTTCGCCTGATGGGATTGATCATGATGGTCATCGCAGTCGAATTTTTCTTTGCCGGATTGAAGCCGTTTGTTGTGAATATGATGAAGTAGGGGGAAATTTCGAAATAAATGGAAATATTGGAAAATTTTGAAATAAATTGGAAATAAAATTGAAATATGAAATTAGCGACATGACTTATTGTACCTATAAATTGATAGATAGCTAATTATGAATAATCAATTGAAATATATTGTCTTTCGAATCTTTAAATAAACACCTTGCACGACCAATACACCGTAGGTGTTAAAGTATTGTAGAAAGGTATCATAAAAAGGAGAAGCGGTGCAATCAGGATTTTCATTGGAACGCATATGTTATCTGCGTCGCCACAACGAATTTTATCTAATTTTGATTCGTAAACAAATCACATTTCGAATATCTAATAACCAATACCATGAATTACAAACCCATCAAATTCGCCACCATATTCTTGCTCGTCTTTTCCATATTAGCACCCAATGCAAATGGTCAGGGAAAATTCGATGAAGTGGCACGACTGCTCAAATCAAAACGTGCGGTATTGGGTGGGAATGTTTGTATGCTTGTTTCCAAAAACAATGAAATCGTGTTTGAACAAAACCTCGGTGATTACAACAGGAATACCCCTGAACGGATCGCCAGTTGCAGCAAGTGGCTGACTGCTGCACTCATCGCCACCTTTATTGACGAGGGTCGTATTTCGCCTGATGATTCCCTTGGCAAATTTCTCCCTGATTTCTCAAGTTACAGTAAAGGAAGCATCACGATTGGTCAGTGTATGAGCCATACCACAGGGATCGAAAGTAGCGAAATCACGATCCGGTCCCTTCTTGAACGCCGGAAATTCAAATCGCTCGACGAGGAATTGAACAGCTTTGTGGTTAGACCAATTGCAGGGAAACCGGGTAAAGTATTTGCATACGGTAATATAGGCCTTAATATCGTGGGGCGTATCCTTGAGCTGATTTCGCATAAGGATTTTGAAACCCTTTTCCAGCAACGGATCGCTAAACCTTTGGGAATGAAAAACACATCATTTGCAGCTGATAAGGTTGTGAATCCCTCTGGTGGTGCAGTTTCCACACCGATGGATTACATGAACTTCATGAATATGTTGCTGAATAAGGGTGAATATATGGGTAAACGGATCCTCAGCCCGGAAGTAATTTTCCAAATGCAACGCAGTGGTACGGATAATGTGAAAGTTATTTATCGTCCCGCAGAAGCCAAATACCTTGATTACGGCTGGGGAGAATGGATCCTCGAACGAAATGCGGTAGGCGAAAGCACCGTTTTAAGCAGTCCAGGATTGTTTGGAACCTTTCCATGGATCGATACCCAACGAAACTATGCAGCGATAATTTTTGTGAAGAACATCCATTTTAAAGACCGCCAAAAAAACACAGAGGACGTTCGGGTGGCGGTAAACAAGGTATTTAAATGAATTATCTGGATATGATTGAATTGATATAATTCTATGTAGAGGCTTCTCTTTATATTCTGGTAATTTGACCGAATGACAAATTTTACAATATTTGTTAAAGTTTTGGTCTACAATGCACCCCATCAACCTGTATTCTACACACCAGCGCAGCATATCAATGACACTGATATTTGAACCATAAGATACTCCATTTCTTTTGTCCTGAGGGAGAAGGCCTGGTTGAAAAAACCATTACTTTTGTCCGTGCTACCTGAATAGTGCTAAATGGGTAATTTTGAAATTCAATAGAATTTAATCGTGTCAAAAGCATAAAAATGAATGGAATCCAACAAAAACTGAAGTCATTTGTCCTGATTATTGGACTATTAGGAGTGATTGCTTCTTGTTCTGAAAAGAAACAACATTTGGATCTGACCAAATACGTCGATCCGCAGATTGGTTCGGTTCATGGCCGATGGTTTTTCTACACACCTGCTGCCGTACCGTTTGGCATGGCCAAGCTGGCACCGCACACAAATGCCTATGGAAGTCAGGGTAGTTGGGGGCCATGCGGATACGACGATCGCCATGCTTCGATCGAGGGTTTTGGCCATTTTCATGAGTTTCAGGTGGGTGGGCTAGTTTTTATGCCAACCATTGGTGCTTTACAAACTGTTCCCGGTAAACTCGAAAATCCGGATGGTGGCTACCGTTCGCGGTTCGACAAAACAACAGAACACGCCGAACCCGGGTACTATTCTGTATTCCTGAAAGATTACAACATCAAAGCCGAAATTACCGCAACCGAACGGGTTGGATTTCACCGCTATACTTTTCCTGAAACCAAACAGGCCCATCTGATTATTGATATTGGTCACCGTCAGGGCGAAAGTAGCGGAGTGACCGATGCCTGGGCCAAAGTTGTCAATGGCAATGAGGTTGAAGGATACATTGAAACCTATCCTGAATACGCCAAATTTTGTGATCCGGGTAAAAAGGTGAAAATGTATTTTGTAGCTCTTCTAGGCAAGCAACCATCAGCCACAGGTGCTTTTATCGATTCTGTTCAAACACCCAACGTTTCTGAAACCAAGGGTATTGGCAACGGCTTATTCCTGAATTTTGACATGAAAAAAGATGAGCTCTTGGAAATAACCACAGGATTGAGCTACACTTCAATCGAAAATGCCCGGTTGAACCTGAAAACAGAAGCTACCGGAAAGTCATTCGATCAGGTCCGCGAACTAGCACACAAAGCCTGGAACGAAAAACTGGGACGGATCAAGGTTGAGGGGAAGGATAGTCTCAACAAGGTGAAATTCTATACCGGATTGTACCATGCCCTTCTCGGTCGCGGCGTTTCGAACGATGTGAATGGGCAATATCCGATTGTTGATGGTCGCATCGGGCAAATTCCGCTGAACGACAAGGGAGAGCCAACACGCAGGCATTTCAATACCGATGGCATTTGGGGCGGATTCTGGAACCTAAGCCAACTTTGGGCACTGGTTTATCCCGATTATTTCAGTGAATACATCCAATCGAACATCGATTATTACAAAAACCGCAGCTGGCTTCATGATGGGGAAGCTGCCGGGATCTACACCAACGGTGTACAAACAAATTTTCAGGGATTGCTGATCGCTTCGGCTTACAACTGCGGAATCCGCGATTTTGAAGTGGATAAAGGTTACGAAGCCGCCTTGAAGAACGAAGTGGAATACCATGGCCGCAATCTTGGAAACGGCAAGTACGACCTCAACTATTTTGTCAAAAATGGCTACGTTCCTTATAAAGATACGCTCATAGCCAATGGATGGGTGTTTAATTTCGGATCGTCGCACACGCTCGAATATGCCTTCAGTTCGTATGCAGTAGGCCAAATGGCCAAAGCGCTCGACAAGGAACAGGATTACGAAAAACTCACAAAGCAGGCCACCTATTATAAAAATCTGTTCGATTTGGAAACCAAATTCATGCGGCCTAAAAAACTTGATGGAACGTTCATTTCAAAATTCGATCCGATGAAAGCCTGGGACGGATTTCAGGAAGGAAATGCGTTTCAATACACATGGTATGTTCCACACGATGTGGCTGGGTTGATCAACCTGATGGGAAAGGACGAATTTAACAACCGGTTGGGCAAAGTATTCGAAGATGCTCAAAAAGGCAAGTTTGGAGGGAAGTCGGATCAAATCGACAGTTTTTCGGGAATTGATATGCAATACAACCATGGAAACCAACCTTGTCTACACGATTCATGGTTGTTTAACTACTCCGGACAACCCTGGCTCACGCAGAAATGGACCCGTGCGATCTGTGATGAGTTTTATGGAACCGAACCTTTGCGTGGATATGGCGTTGGTCAGGATGAAGATCAGGGACAATTGGGCGCGTGGTATGTGATGTCGGCGCTCGGATTGTTTGATGTTCAGGGACATGCTTCGATGAACCCAACTTTCCAGTTCGGCAGTCCGCAATTCGACAAAGTCATTGTTCAACTTGATCCCAAATATTATTCAGGAAAAGAGTTGGTGATTGAAGCCAAAAACAATTCAAAAGAGAACGTCTATATTCAGTCGTTAAGCTTTAAAGATGAGAAGATTGAAAACTGCTGGATCGACCGTGAAAAGCTGACCAAAGGTGGGACGTTGACTTTTGAAATGGGTGCCCAACCGAAGACCAACTGGGGGGTAGCGACTCCTCCTCCCTCCATGTCAACTACAAAATAATTAAAACAGAAGGAACGATTTACTGTAAAAACTTAAAATAATTCCGTGATGAATCAAAACCTGTTATTGCTCATTTTCTCCCTGATCGTCAGCTTTTTTGCTTCTGCCCAGCAATCTCCTAAACCTCCTATTGGTTACCCCGATCGCTCTGCTGGATTGGATGTTTTGCCAGGTTTTATTCATCCACCAAAAGGGTATGGGGATGTTCCATTCTATTGGTGGCAAGGCGATACCCTTACCCGTGAACGCCTGACATGGCAATTGGATCAATTGTCAAACAAGGGCATTTCGAGCCTTCAGATCAATTACAGCCACCAGGATTCGGGTGGCATTTCGTATGGCTGGTCCAATCCGAGTAAACCTGCACTTTTCACTCCCGAGTGGTGGAAGTTGTTCAAATGGTTTGCCATCGAAGCCCAGAAAAGGGGCATGTCGGTCAGCCTTAGCGATTATACCATTGGGATCGGACAGGGTTTTTCGATGGACGAAGCAATTGCGCAAAACCCCGATTTAAATGGTTCTGTATTAAAAAACACTATCAATATCCTTAACGGGAAAGGTGACCTGAAGTTGGCCGACAACCTGCTTACCCTTACCGCATTAAAACTTAGGGAGGATTCTTCTTTGATCGTAGAATCCAGAAAAGATTTGTTCCCACTTGTAAAAAATGGAGTGCTTACATACGACTTTGGGTCGGAGAATTGGAAAGTCATCGGTGTTTACGCTGAGCGTTTGTATCCATCCTACGATCCCATGCACCCACTCAGCGGAAAAGCTTACACCCATTTTTTCTTCGAAAAGTTTGAAAAGGCACTTGAAAACAATGGTGGTGGTGCGCTGAATTTCTTCTTTTCGGACGAACTGAATTTCAGGGTAGGCGGGAATCTGTGGGACAGCTATTTTGCAAATGAGTTTAAAAAACGGAAAGGTTATGACATTGTCCCATATCTGGACGCATTGTATGTCAACATTGGGGCAATCACCCCAAAAATTAAACTCGATTACAACGATGTGATCGTTTCGTTGAGTGAAGAGAACTTCTTTAAACCGGTTTACCAGTGGCACCAGGACAGGGGTTTGATCTATGGCTGCGATCATGGTGGGCGTGGCAAGGATGTGGCTGAGTTTGGTGATTATTTCCGTACGCAACGGTGGAATCAGGGGCCCGGCTCCGATCAGCCGCACCTGTCAAAAGACATTATCAAGGCCAAAGTGGCATCCTCGATTGCCCATTTGTACGAACGTCCACGTGTGTGGCTCGAAGGTTTTTACGGAAGTGGCTGGGGGACAACCTCATCGGACGTTACGGATGCCATTTTTGGCAATTTTGTGGCCGGTTACAACCTCTTGTCTTTTCATGGCCTCTATTATTCGACCCAGGGAGGCTGGTGGGAATGGGCACCCCCGTGCAACCATTTCCGGATGCCTTACTGGAACCAGATCGACCCATTAATGAATTGTGTGTCACGGTTATCCTATTTGTTGTCGCAAGGAGTTCACAATTGTGATGTGGCCATTCTGTATCCGACCGAGCCGGTAATTGCCGGACCGGATGGCAAAAAATCGGTCAAACTGGCTTTTGACACCGGTGAAGAGCTTTACAACAAAGGGATCGACTTCGATTTTATCGATTTTGAGTCTCTCCAACGTTCGGAAGTGAAGAACGGTGAACTTCAGGTTTCAGGAGAGAAATACAAGGTGCTGATCGTCCCATCGATGAAGGCAATCCGTTTTGCTTCGCTCAAAAAGATTGATGAGTTTAAAAAAGGAGGAGGAGTGATCCTGAACATTGGGGATGTTCCCACTGCAACAGAAAAAAATGGCGAAAATGATGCAGCAACCACCCAGCTTGTGGCTACTATTTTTTCAAAAAATCAGAACCTGATCCAATGCGAAAGTTCAAAAAGTGTAATATCTTCTATTTCAGATAAATATGTTCCTAACTTTAAATTACTTACCGACCAGAAAGATCGTCCTTATGTGACGCACCGTGTCATTGGGAAACGCGATATATATGCGCTTTACAACTTTCAGGAAGGGAGCAAATGTTTCTTTAAAGCAAAGGGGGCAGTTCAGCTTTGGAATCCCTGGAATGGTGAAACTTCATCACTTTCAAAATACGCAATTCAAACCAGTGAAGGGACTAAAGTCACCTTACCACTTACAAAATCGGAAATTCAGATCATCGTATTTGATCCGGAAAGCAAAGCGTTGCCTAACGTGGTCAAACCACAAAGCATTGTAAAGCAGACCGATCTTGGAAATACATGGCAGTTTGAACTTAAGCCATCAATGGACAACCAATGGGGCGATTTTCAGCTTCCTGCAAAGAAAGAAATGCTTGGTGCGCAGATCCGCGAGTTCCATTTTAAAGAAAATACAAATTACACAGGTGGGAAGCTTATCCTTGATAATTCATGGGAAAGTGTCACCTGTGCGTTTGGGAAACAGTTTCTGCAACTTGGAGCATTACAAGTTGCCCCGACCGATCAGGAGTTGTCGAACATCGTCAATCCAAATGAAAAGGATGCGATAACAATTTCGGGTAAACAATACCAATGGAAAGAGTATGGCTTTTCGTGGAAACAAGGGGTGGAAGGTGACCCTGGCCATCAGGGATACCATGGTTTGAAAGGGGCGATGTATGATAACTTCATCAGATTGGGTATGTTGGCCTCAGTAAAAATGTCGATGAAGCGGGTTGATGATCCTGCCGGAAACTACTATTTGCTTTATTCAACCGTTATTGCGCCCAATGATGGCACTTTCGATTTGCTAACTGGCGACGAAAACCCGGTCGCGATGTTTGTCAATCGTGTAAAAACTGACATCAACAGCAGGTCTGTGGTATTAAAGAAGGGTTCAAATCCGCTTTTGTTGATGTACAATAAAGCTTGTGAAACCTATCTGGTAGTTCGCCAGCAAAATTTTCCACGTCCTGAAAAGCAGCAGGTGGCCATGAGCTGGTACAATGACTATGGCGTATTGCCATTTGATTGTTCTACTGCATCCAATTCCTCTGGTTTATTTACTTTTGAATCGGCACCAGGTCTTCAATCCTTAACTTTTTCAGCTTACGGAAAGGTAAAACTTTGGGTGGATGGTATTCAGTCGCAACTTGTTCCGGGGAAAATGCAGCCAGATGGATTAACCGGTTATACGGTGAAGGTGAAAGATACTAAGCTGACCAGCACGCAGGTCGTTTTAAAAATCGATTATCAACCAGGATATTGTGGGGCAGCAGCTTTGCCCCAATACATTGAACAACAATGTGGCATAAGCATGATTAATTTGGGTGATTGGTCAAAAATTGATGGTTTGAAAGCCTATTCTGGTGGTGCCTGGTATAGGAAAACAATCGATATCGCCAGTGAAGATTTAAAAAACAAACTTATAATCGACCTTGGCGATCTTGTATCTTCTGCCGAATTATGGATCAACGGAAAAAGTGCAGGGATTAAGCTTTCTCCCCCCTGGACATTCGACATAACAAAACTGGCAAAACAAGGCAAAAATAATTTGGAAGTATTAATATACAATACGATAGCAAATAACTATACGACAGTTCCAACGATGTACAGGGGCGAAATCAAATCCGGATTGATTGGACCTGTAACCTTAAAAGTGATGAAATGAATTTAAAACAAAGTGGCACAAAGGACAAATAAATTGAATGTGGAATAGGGGAGGTTTAAACCATCTCCTCTATCCATTCCACAATATTTCTTTTCTTTTTCGAAAAATGAATATCAATCAGCGGAATGGGTGTTCCATCCGAAGAATACGACGTTGCATATCCTTTTTCTTTAAATGATACATACTAAACCGCTTTTTTTGCTTAAAATCGAAATACAAAGAATAAGTATTTGGGTGGGTTTTTATATAACTGTTCCCAACTCGCTTTTGAAACCTCAAACTTTCTTATCTTTGCCACAATACTCATGCAAAGGCATTTATGAAGATTGGGAATTTGGTTATAAAATATCTGCTACTTATTGTAATTCTTTTAATTGCAGCTTTTTCGTGCAATAAAAAAAGTGAAATTACCGACACTGGTGTGTTAAAAGGTAAAATTACCATCGGCCCTCTGTGCCCTGTCGAAAGGATCCCTCCCGATCCGGCCTGCCTTCCGACTGCTGAAACCTATAGGGCATGGGCAACAGCGATCTTTACAGTGAAAGAAAAGCTCAAATATGCAATTCTTATTCCAAATTTAGATGGTACTTTCGAAATAGAGTTACCCGTGGGTGACTATTTTATTGATTATAGTGTTGTCCGTTTCATATGGATTGGTAAAAGTAATCTTCCTGCTACTTTTTCAATCACCAAAAATGATACAATAACTTTTAACGTCAATATCGACACAGGGATACGGTAAATCCACCCTGATGATATGTCTGCAATTTCAACAACAAATTTCAAATGAGCCCATTACTTCTATTTCTGATCATCCTTGTCTATTTTTCGATCCTGATGGTGATTTCTCATGTTGCTTCTCGCCACGTTCACGACACCACATTTTTCGATGGTGACAGGAAATCGCCATGGTTTTTGGTCGCATTTGGGATGATCGGATCGGGTATATCTGCTGTTTCGCTGGTTTCCATCCCAGGAAATGTGGGGAACAACAACCTTTATTATTTCCAGTTCATACTCGGCACCATTGTTGGCTACCTTTTTATTGCGTTTGTGTTGACTCCCATCTATTATAAGATGAAACTTGTCTCGATCTATACCTACCTTGATAACCGGTTTGGGGGAGTGACTTACAAAACAGGCTCGTTATTTTTTCTGGTTTCACAATCATTTGGTGCTGCACTTCGGTTATTATTGTCAATTAAGATTTTGCAGTATGCATTTTTTGATTCGCTCCACATCCCTTATTTTATGACCATTATTGTTGTACTTGTGCTGATTTGGCTCTATACCAATAAGTCAGGCATCAAGACCATCGTTTGGACTGATGCATTACAATCCTTATTTTTAATTACGGTCATTATCATCTCGATTGTTAC
>Ga0209083_1001611_pt1 | contig 24818 bp, 22 predicted proteins | sample AM7aDNAmetaG_FD_184132 | JGI IMG/M metagenome (GOLD analysis project Ga0209083, IMG submission 184132) | Freshwater microbial communities from Finland to study Microbial Dark Matter (Phase II) - AM7a DNA metaG (SPAdes) (version 3) | ecosystem: Environmental > Aquatic > Freshwater > Lake ...
CCATCCCCTTCCGTCCGGTTGCGCGTTTAGCCTCCGCATCAACGAGCGGCGAGAAGGCGGACATGGCGCGTCGCGGCTCCCGCGGCCGCCGGAACCGCCCGCGCGAGCGGCGCGCGGGGTAGTGCTGAGGGGGAAGACAAGGATTCCTTGTCTTCCCCCTCAGTAAGCGAGCCTGCGGACGGCCGCGTGCGACGCGAAAGTCAGGGAATCCTTGTCTTCCCTTTTCGCACTACCCGGCGCCGCAGCCGCCGCGGTCGGCGCGAACGCCCGCGCTGTCGGCTGCGCACTCGCCGGGCGCCCCATTCTTGGCTCACCGGCGCCTGAGCAAAGGGGATGGTCATGTTTCTCGTCTCATGGTGATAACGTGTAGACGTCATGTGATTACACTTTGGGGTGACGATATGGTGCGCACGCAGATCCAGCTCAGCGAGGACGAGGTCGAGGCTGTGAAGAAACTGGCCCGCGAGCGCTCGGTGTCCATGGCGGCGGTCATCCGTGATGCTGTCGACGAGTACATCAGTCGTGAATCGGGACCATCGCTTGACGAGCGCTGGCGGCGTTCACTGGCTGCCGTGGGCGGTTTCCGCTCGGGCCGAAGCGATCTCTCGCAGACGCATGACGACGAGTTCGCCGCCGCAGCCTCGGAGTGAGCGTGTTCGTGGACACGTCGTTTCTCGTCGCGCTGCTTGACGAGGATGAAGACATGCACGGCGATGCCATCGCGCAGTGGCGATGGGTGGCGGAAGGGCGCCTGCCCGTGCTCACCAGCAACTACGTCGTCCTGGAGTCGTGCGCGGTGCTGCAACGACGCCTGGGCGTCCCGGCCATGCGCAAGCTCGTGCGCGACATCCTCGAACCCGTGGCCCTCGAGTGGGTCACGAAGGACGATCACGAAAGCGCCGCCGAGGCTCTGCTCGTGGCCGATCGGCGCAACCTGAGTCTTGTCGACTGCGTGAGCTTCGAAGTCATGCGCCGTCTGGAAATCCGCGAGTGCCTCGCCTTCGACCAGCATTTCGCCGATCAGGGATTCTCGCCGGTCGGCCACCCGCCGGTGCGGTAGAATAGCCGGCATACAGCAGACCGGCGGCGCGGACACCCGAAGAGCAGCCTGAGCGCCTGGCCCGCGCGCGAAGCCCCGAAGGGGGCGCCCCGCGCGGGTGACGAGGTGGAGGTTCATCGAAAGACTCGGCGGATGCCTCCCGGCCCGGCACGGTCGTTATCGGATCCACAAACCCCGTCGGCAACGACGGGCACAAAGGGATCCCGAAAGTGCCGTTCGCAGCCTGCCCGCCTGCGCCATACCCCGAGAAGGGAGCACGCATGTGCGGCATCGTAGGCTACGCCGGGCGACGTCCCTGCAAGCCCATCATCCTCGACGGCCTGAGACGGCTCGAATACCGCGGCTACGACTCGGCCGGCATCGTCCTCATCGAGGATGGCGAGCTGACGACGGTGCGCGCGGTCGGCAACCTCGACGCGCTGTTCGCGGCCGCCGGAGAAGACGCGTCACCGGCGACCGTGGGGCTGGGGCACACGCGCTGGGCGACGCACGGCCGGCCCAGCCACGAGAATGCGCATCCACACGACGACTGCACCGGCCGGATCTCGATCGTCGTCAACGGCATTGTGGAGAACTACAAGGAGCTGCGCGCCGAGCTTACGGCGCGCGGGCATGAGCTCAAGAGCGAGACCGACGCCGAAGTGGTGGCGCACCTCATCGAGGAGCACATTGGTGAAGGCCTCACGGCGGCGGTGTGCGCCGCGGCTCGTGCCCTCAAGGGCCACCACGCCTTTTGCGCGGTCTCCGCCGACCAGCCCGACATCGTCGTCGGCACGCGCAACCAGTGCCCGCTCGTGGTCGGCGTCGGCGACGGCGAGATGTTCTTCGCCTCGGCGATCCCCGCCTTCATGGCGCACACGCGCACGGTGATCGTGCTGGAGGACGGCGACGTCGTCACGCTCCGCGCCGAAGGCGCGGTGCTCTGCGACGTCGCCGGCCGGCCACTCGTGCGCGAGCAGACGGTGGTGCCCTGGGACGACGCCGCCGCCGAAAAGGGCGGCTACGAGACCTTCATGCTCAAGGAGATCCACGAGCAGCCGGCGGCGCTACGAGATACGCTCGCCGGCCGCCTGCGCGAAGACGGCACCGTCGACCTCAGCGAGGTGGGCATCGGCGACGAGATGCTGCGCCGCCTGCGGCGCATCTTCATCGTCGCCTGCGGCACCTCGTATCACGCGGGCCTCATCGTGAGCTACGCCATCGAGCAGCTCGCGCGCGTGCCGGTGCAGATCGACGTGGCCAGCGAGTTCCGCTACCGCGAGCCCGTCTTCGACCCCGACACCCTGGTGATCGGCATCACGCAGTCGGGCGAGACGGCCGACACGCTGGCCGCGATGCGGCTTGCCCGGGAGGCCGGCTCGCCGGTGCTCGCGCTCTGCAACGTCATGGGCAGCCAGGCCACGCGCGAGGCGGACTACGTCCTCTACACGCGCGCCGGCCTGGAGATCGGCGTGGCGGCGACCAAGACGCACACGTCCCAGGTCGCTGCCCTGCTTTTGCTGGCCCTGCGCCTCTCCTGGGCGCGGGGCGCGCAGAGCGAGGCCGAGCTCAAGCGGCTCGGCCACGAGCTGCGCGCCGTCCCTGAGCTCGTCCAGCAGCTTCTCGAGCGCGACACCGCCGTCGAACGCATCGCCGAGCGCTACCACGACGAGCGCTTCTTCCTCTACCTCGGTCGCGGCATGGGCTTCGCCGTGTGCCTCGAGGGCGCCCTCAAGCTCAAGGAGATCAGCTACATCCCCACCGAGGCCTACGCCGCCGGCGAGATGAAGCACGGGCCCATTGCCCTGCTCGACAAGGAGTCGCCGGTGGTCGTGGTCGCCGACGACGGCCCCGTGTTTCCCAAGCTGGTCAGCAACATCGAGGAGGTGCGCGCCCGCGGCGCCGACGTGATCGCCGTGGCCACCGACGGCAACGAGGTTATCGGCGAGCTGTCGCGCGACGTGCTGTGGGTGCCGAAGTGCGACCATCACCTGGCGCCGATCCTCACCGTGGTGCCGCTGCAGCTCCTGGCCTACCACATCGCCGGGATCAAGGGCCTCAACGTCGACCAGCCGCGAAACCTCGCGAAGACCGTGACCGTGGAATGACCTTCCCCGCCATCCCGCCCGGCGGCCTGCTCTTCGGCCTCGGCATCGACGCCGTAGAGGCGGCCCGCATCCGCCGTCTGCTGGAGCGGCTGCCGCGCGCCTACGAGCGGCTCTTCAGCGAGCAGGAGCGTGTCTACTGCGACGACTATGCCGACCCCTTTCCGCGTTACGCCGCGCGTTTCGCCGCTAAAGAGGCTGTGGGCAAGGCTCTCGGAATCGGTATCATCGGGTTCGTGTGGCGCGACATCGAGGTACTCTCCGGAGGCAAGCCTCTGATCGCGCTGCACGGCGACGTGGCGCGCATCGCCGCCCATCTGGGGGTCACGCGCGTCGAAGTCTCGCTGAGTCATACCGGCGGCATGGCCTACGCCGTGGCCGCCGCCCTGAAGGAGGACGCCGATGGATGAATCTCTGCTGCTCGGCCTGTACACCGCCGACGCGATGCGGCAGATCGACCTCATCGCCATCGAGGGCATCGGCATCCCCGGCGGTCACCTGATGGAGCGCGCCGGGCTCGCGGTCGCCGGCGAGATCCTCGAACGGTACGAGCCGGAGGAGGCTGTGGTCTTCGCCGGCAAGGGCAACAACGGCGGTGACGGCTTCGTCGTGGCGCGCGAGCTCTTCAACGCCGGCGTCGAGGTCACCGTGCTCACGCTGGCCCCGGCCGCCGAGTACTCCGGCGACGCGAAGCTCAATCTCGACATCCTCGGCAAGCTCGGCGTCGACGTTCGCGAAGTGTTCGACGCCGAGGGCGTTCCGGCGGAGCACGCGATCATGCTCGTCGAGATGGCGGACGTCGTCGTCGATGCCATCTTCGGCACCGGGTTCACCGGGGCGGCCAAGGGTGCCGCGGCCGCGGCCATCGAGCTCATTAACGAGGCCCCCGGGGCGGTGGTCAGCGTCGACATCGCCAGCGGCGTGGGGGCAAGCAGCGGCTCCGTTCACGGCCCGGCCGTCTTCGCCGACCTTACGGTGGCGCTGCACGCCGCCAAGATCGGTCACTTCGTCACGCCCGGCGGGACGTTCAGCGGCGAGGTCGTCGCCACGGCGATCGGCATCCCGCCGCTGTGCGACCGCGACGCCGACGTCTGGCTGCTCACCGAGGAGGGTCTGGCACCGCTCCTCGTGCCCAAAGGCGCTCTCGACCACAAGCGGTCGGTGGGCACCGTGCTTGTGGTCGGCGGCTCCAGAGGCATGACCGGCGCCGCCCACATGACGGCCATGGCGGCGCTTCGCGCGGGGGCCGGGCTGGTGCACGCCGCCCTGCCGCAGGGGGCAGGCGGCGAGAAGCCCTTCCTCGAGGTCATCACCGTCGAGGTGCCCGGCGCCGCCGGCCAGTTTGCGGCGGCGGCGCGCAGCGCCTTGTTCGAGCAGGCCGCCGGGCTCAAAGCCGTGGCCGTGGGGCCCGGCTACGGCCGCGCCGAAGAGGCGCAGCTCCTGGTGCGCGAGCTGCTCGGCCTGGGCCGGCCGTTGCTTCTGGACGCCGACGGGCTCTACGCGCTCGGCGACCGCCCGGAGCTTCTGGCCGACCGCAAGCTGCCGACGGTTCTCACGCCACACGAGGGCGAGCTGGGCCGCCTGCTCGGCCGTCCGGCCGAGGAGGTGGCGGCCCAGCGTCTCGAGTGCGTGCGCTCCGCCGCCCAGCGCAGCGGCGCGACCGTGCTCCTCAAGGGTGAGGCCACCATTGTCGCCGACCCGTCGGGACGGGCCTACGTCGTCCCGACCGGCAATCCCGGCCTGGCCACGCCGGGCACGGGCGACGTGCTGAGTGGCGTCATCGTCGCCCAGCTTGCCAAGGGTCTCGGCGCCACCGAGGCGGCTTGCCTGGGCGCCTATCTGCACGGCCTGGCCGCCGACCTCGCCGCCGAGAACGCCGTCGGCACCGAGGGCATGATCGCCGGCGACGTCATCCAGTTCCTGCCGGCCGCCGTCGAGCGGCTCAAGGCCGGCCCACAGGAGGAAACGCATGAGCATCACTGAGCAGCCGGCCGAGGGCGAGGCCCTCGCCCGCGACATCATGACCACGCCGGTCATCACCGTCGATCCCGAGCTCTCCGTCAAAGATCTCGCCGCCCTGTTTCGCGAGAAGCGCATCGGCGGCGTGCCCGTGGTGCAGGACGGCAAGCTGGCCGGCATCGTCACCGAGGGCGACCTCATGGCCCTCGACGCCGACGTTCAGTACCCGCACTACTTCGAGCTGTTCGACAGCATCATCTATCTGGGCAGCCAGAAGAAGTTCAAGGAGCAGCTCGAGAGGGCTGCCGCCGCCAACGTGGCGCAGCTCATGACCCACCGTGACAAGGTGAAGACCGTCGGCCCCGACGATCCTGCCCGCACGGCCGGGACGATCATGTCGCGCCACCATTTCGACCGCGTGCCGGTGGTCGACGAGAACGACGCGGTGGTCGGCCTCATCACGCGCCACGACATCATGAAGCTCCTGGACCTGTAGATGCTGGCCGGCCGTCACCGGGCGCTGGCCGAGATCGATCTCGAGGCCATCCGCCACAACGTCCGCCGGCTGAGGCGCGGTCTGCCGGCCGGCGCCGTGCACTGCGCCGTGGTCAAGGCGAACGGGTACGGGCACGGCGCGGTCCCCGCGGCGTGCGCCGCCCTCGAGGCCGGGTCAACCTGGCTCGGCGTCGCCGCCGTGGCCGAGGCGGAGGAGCTGCGCGCGGCGGGGCTTGCGGCGCCGATCCTCATCTTCGGCCCCATGACCGGCGCGGAGCTGGAGGCCGCCGTGGTGGCCGGCGCCGACGTCGTCGTCTGGTCGGCGTCGTTCCTGGCCGCGGCGCAGCAGCTCGGCGCCCGTGTCCACGTCAAGTTCGACTCCGGCATGGGCCGTCTGGGCGTCACCGAGCAAGAGGCCCGCGTGCTCTGCGCCGGCGCGGCGCAGGACGGCTTGCTGGTGGGGCTGATGAGCCACTTCGCCACGGCCGACGAGGCCGACACGGCCTTCTTCGAGTATCAGCTCGAGCGCTTCGCGGCGCTGGCCGGGGAGCTCGGGGCTCTCTACCCCGGCCTGCTCTGCCACGCGGCCAACAGCGCCGCGACGCTGCGCGCGCCGCGCGCCCATTTTGGCATGATCCGCACCGGCATCGCCATGTACGGCCTGGCTCCGGGGAACGACGACCCGTTCAAGGACGACCTGCGGCCGGCGATGAAGGTCTGCTCCTACGTGGCCGGCGTGCGCGAGGTCGCGCCCGGCGAATCCGTGGGGTACGGGCGGCGTTTCGTCGCCGACGCGCCGACGCGCATCGGCATCGTGCCCATCGGCTACGCCGACGGTGTGCGCCGGCTGCTCACCAACTGCGGCGATGTGCTGGTCGCGGGTCGCCGCTGCCGCATCAGCGGCACCATCAGCATGGACCAGCTCACCGTGCGTTTGCCTGACGACTGGGGCGGGCCCGGCGACGAGGTCGTGCTTTTCGGCGCGGCGGGAGACGGCGTCGACGGTCGCCCCGGGGAGTCCTGGACCGCGGCGAGCGGCCCGCGACGCGACGCCGCCGGCGCGCCGCGCATCCTCTGCGAAGAGGTAGCGCGGTTGCTGCAGACGATCAACTACGAGGTCGTCTGCGACGTCGCGCCGCGGGTCGTGCGCCGCTACCGCGGCGCCGGGCCCGCGGCCTGAAGCGCCGGTGAGCGGCCGTCCTCAGGGGAGCGCTTCACGGCCGTCGCCCGACGAGGTTACCGAGGCGGCTCGCTCCGCCCTGGGACCCGGCGAAGCCGGCTGGCTCGTCGGCGGTTGCCTGCGCGACGAGCTGCTGGGCCTGCCGGTGCGCGACGTCGACATCGTCGTGGACGGCGCCGCCGAGCCGTTCTCGAGGAGCCTCGCGGAACGGCTCGGCGCCGCCGTGTTCGCCTCGTCGGATGCGTTCGGCACCTGGCGGCTCGTGCTCGGTGACATGCACGTCGACGTCGCTCCGCTGCGTGGCCGCGCGGCCCCGCCTGCGGCCGGGCCGCCCGACCCGGCCACGCGAAGCGCCCGCCTGGAGGCTGATCTGCGCGCCCGCGATTTCACGCTGGACGCCATGGCCCGGCCGCTCGACGGTGACGAGCTCGTCGATCCTCTGAGCGGTCTCGACGACCTCGCCGCGCGCCGGCTGCGGCTCTGTTCGTCCTCGGCCCTCAGCGACGATCCCCTGCGAGTCGTGCGGCTCGCTCGTCTGGCCCGCGGGTACGATCTCGTGCCGGACGCGGCCGCGACCGTGGCGGCGTCCGGCGCTGCCTCCCGCCTCGCGGCCGTGAGCGGCGAGCGCCTTCGCGACGAGCTCTCGACGGTGCTGGCCGGCGGCGATGCCGCGGCGGCCTTTCGCGATCTCGCCGTGTGGGGGGCGCTCGCGGCGATTCTGCCGGAGCTCGATGGGCTGCGCGGCGTTGAGCAAAACCCGTACCACCACCTGGACGTCTTCGAGCACACGCTCGAAGCGCTCACCTACGTGCGCGGCGTGGTGCAGCAGCTCGGGGGCGCCGAGCACCTGACGTCGCCGTTCGACGCCGGCCTGCCGGGGGTGGCGCCGCTCGTGCCTGCGTCGTGGGCCGTGCTCCTACACGACATCGGCAAGCCGGCGGCGCGCAGGGTCGACGACGAGGGCCGCGTGCTCTTCTGGCACCACGACGAGATCGGTCGCGAGATGGCTGCCGCCATCGCCTCCCGCCTGAGGATGAGCAAGCGCTTCGCGGCCTACCTGGGCACGCTCATTCGCCAGCACCTGCGCCTCGGCTTTCTTGTGCGCGAGCAGCCGCTCACGCGGCGCGCTCTCGCGCGGTACCGCCGGGACGTGAGCCCGTGGGTGTTCGAGTCCGTCGTGGTCTCGCTGTGCGACCGGCTCGCGACCCGCGGCGACAAGACGTCGCCCACGTCCATGGCGCGGCACTACCGCGTGGCGCGCTCGGTCTGGACTGAGGTCAACAAGGCCCCAGTGCCGCAGATGCTCAGCGGCCACGAGGTGATGGAACTGCTCGGGCTCGAGCCCGGCGTCGTGGTGGGGCAAGCGCTGGACGCCCTCGACGAGGAGGTCGAGGCCGGCGAGATCACGATGGCCGCTGAGGCTCGCGCCTTCCTGGAGGATTGGTGGGGCGCGCGCGAGGACGTCGACGCGGAACCGCCGCCGGCGCGTCCCGGAGACGACTGATGCCGGAGCTGCCCGAGGTCGAGACCGTCCGCCGCCGGCTGCTCACCTGCTTGCCGGGGCTCCTGGTGCGCGACGTCATCGTCAACGACGCGACGGTGAGCGCGCAGAGCGAGGCGGAGCTGCACGCTCTGCTCGCCGGCCGTCGCGTCGTCGGTTTGCGGCGTCGCGGCAAGTACCTCATCGTCGACCTGAGCGCGACGCCGGGTGTGCCGGCCGGGGCTCCGCAGCCGGGGGGCGGCCCGACGACGGCCGTCATCCACCTGCGCATGACCGGCCAGCTGCTCTTCAAGCCGGGACCGGCCGAGCGCCCGCCGCGTTTTGTCTGGCGGCTGGACCCGCAGACCGAGCTGCATTTTCAGGACGTGCGCCGCTTCGGCCGCCTCTGGGCCTTCGACCCGGCGGCCGAAGAGGAGTTCTTCGCGGCCATGGGCCCGGAGCCTTTTGGCGACGCTTTCAGCGTCGCCTACCTGCGCGGGGCCCTCGAGGGACGATCCGCGCCGCTCAAGTCGTTCCTCCTCGACCAGCGGCGCATCGCCGGCGTGGGCAACATCTACGCCGATGAGGCGCTGTTTCGCGCGCGGCTGCACCCGCTGCGCGCGGCGGGGAGCGTGGGGCCGCGTGAGGCGCGGCGCCTGCACGCGGCCCTGCTCGAGACCCTGCAGGCCGGGATCGACCACGAGGGCTCGTCGATCGAGAGCTTCATCGACCCGGCCGGGCGGCGCGGCAGCTTCCAGGAGATCCTGAGCGTGTACCAGCGCACCGGCCAGCCGTGCAGGGACTGCGGCGCGACGGTGCGGCGCCTCGAGGTCGGCGGCCGCGGCACGCACTACTGCCCCTCGTGCCAGCCGCGGCGTGGCGGCATGTCGCGCGGCTCGCGGCGGCTGCGCGGCAGCCCCGTGCCGCCGCGCGCGGGCAAGCCCCCTGACGGTGCGCCGTCGCGCGGCTGAGGCAGCGTTTGTGAGTGACGGCGCTCCGCGTCTGTACGTCGTTCTGACCTACGTGCCGCGGCGCACCAGCGTGTCGGTCGGCGCCCTCGGCGCTGTCGCGTTCGAGCGCGGCTGGTACGCCTACGTGGGCAGCGCCGCGCGGGCGCGCCGGGCGCGCATCGCGCGCCATCTCGCGACGGGCAAGCCGCTGCGCTGGCACGCCGACTACCTGTTCACGGCGTTTCCGGCGCGTCGCGCCTGGCTCGTGGACGGCGCCGCCGGCGAGTGCGAGCTCGCCGGCGCCCTGGCGGCGCTGCCCGGCGCTGCGCGCCGCCCGCAGCGCTTCGGCGCCGGCGACTGCCGCTGCGCCGGGCATCTCGTGCGCTTCGGCCGCCGGCCTCGTCGCGCCGACGTCGCCTCTGCCGCGGGGAGCAGCGGCGCGGTGCATGCCTTCGGCCGTCGGCCGCCCCTGAAGCCGGCCCGCTCACGCGACTGAGGCCGTTTGCCCTCACGGTCTGCCGCGCATGCCCATGTGGGTCGGGAAGCGCGAACCCGATGGTTCTCCTAGACGGATGTACTACGACGCGGGCGCCGCCGGCGCCCGCGAAGGGGGTCTTGGAGCACCACCATGGACGGCACGGCGACACAGAGCAGAGCCAGGGGGTTCCGCATCGTGGCGTCGCCGTTCGGCGTGCTGGTGGCGGCCGGCGTCTGGGCCGGCTCCGTCGCGTTCGACCGGACGGCGGTGAAGACCGGCTGAAGCGCCGCCGTCCGGCCGGGCGGAGAACAAGGCTTTTGAGATCCACTTGCCGCCCGGCTGGCCCGCTCGCCCAGCCGGGCGGCGTCGGTTCCCGGCGCGCCGCCCGCGCGGGCGCGTCAGCGCCCGAACCAGCGGCGCAAGGTGGCGCGCACGCCGCCGAAAACGGTGCTACCGCCGATCCCAGCGGCAGGAAGCGTCTGCGGCGGACTGTTCGGGGCGCCGGCAAACGTCCTTACTGTGAGCGCCTGAGTGTTGGTCTGGTCGCCCGCCGTGAGGGTCGCCGAGGTGTTCGTGGTCTCGGCGACCGCCATCCCGGTGAACATGGCGAACGCGGCCATCGCAAGGGCGCAGAAGAGAACCAGTGCTCCCTTGTGTTGTCCGGTAGCGTGCTTCATGTACACGCTCGTCGCGCCTTGTGGGCTGAACCTGTCAACGGATGCCAGCTTTGGCGGCGATGCGGTGGAGCGAATCGGCCGATGCTCCCGAGCTGGGATGGCCGAGCAGCTGTCTTTCGGCCGAAGGACAGAGGGGCAGCGCTAGACGAGCTGCTCGCGCACGGCAATCGCCGCAGCCTCGGTGCGCGTGGCGGCGCCGAGCTTGGAAATGATGCTGCTGACGTGCGTCTTGACCGTCGAGAGGCTCACGACGAGGCGCGCGGCGATCTCGGCGTTGGTCAGACCCTCGGTGAGCAGGCTCAGGACCTCGCGCTCGCGCGCCGTGAGGAGGACGCCGTCACTCGCCGGTGTGGTGACGGCGTCGATCAGGACCTGGGCGGCCTCGGGAGCGAGCGTGGAGAGCCCGGCGTGTGCCCGCCTGATGGCCGCCGCCAGCTCGTCTCCGCTGACGCTTTTGAGAAGGTAGCCGATGACGCCGGCACGCAGAGCGCGCTCGATCAGGTCTGAGTCTGAAAAGCTGGTCAGCGCCAGCACCTTTGTGCCGGGGGAGCGCAGCAGCAGCTGCTCCGTCGCCGCCACTCCGTCCATCCCCGGCATGATCAGGTCCATGAGCACCACATCGGGGTGCCTGGCAGCGCACAGCGCGACGGCCGCCTCCCCGCTGCGTGCCTGGCCGACGAGCTCCAGGTCGTCGTAGAGCGAAAGGATGCTCTCCAGCCCGCTGCGCACGAGCTCGTGGTCGTCGACGATCGCCACCGTGATCCGCGCCGAGATCGTGTGCGCGTTGGCCATCCCCGCTCACTCCTCTCCACCGGGCCACTCGATCGTGACCAGCGTACCACGGCCGGGTGCGGTCTCGACCCGCAAGAGGGCGCCGGCCGCACCTGCCCGCTCGTGCATCATCTGCAAGCCGAGCTGACCGGGGCGCGCGCGGCACGGATCGAACCCACACCCGTCGTCGCCGACCACCAGCTGCACAGCGGCCGCCGAGCAGCGCAGGTCCAGCCAAGCGCGCGTCGCCTGAGCGTGGCGCACGACGTTGTTGAGGGCCTCCTGAGCGATGCGGTAGAGCGCGAGCTTCACTTCGGGAGGGAGCATCGGTCGGCCGTGCGTGGTGAGGGACACGATGATGCGTGCGCGGCTCTCGGACGCCCTGGCAAGGTGGCGCAGCAACTCGTCCAAAGGGACCTCGCTGAGCGCGTCCGGGCGCATCTCGAGCAGCAGAGTGCGCATCTCCGCGAGGGCGCCGCGCGTGAGCCGGTGCAGGTCGGCCAGCGTTTCCGCGGTCTGCGGCGTGACCAATTCGACCGACCGTTGCAGGACCTCGCACTTGAGGGTCGCCGCGAAAAGTGCCTGCGTGACCGAGTCGTGGAGCTCGCGCGCCAGGCGGGAGCGCTCGGCCGCCACGGCGACAAGTACGGCCTCCTCGCTCTGGCGCAGGGCTTCTTCGGCCTGCAGGCGGCGGATCTCTGTCTCGGTCTGCCTGAACCCGGTGATGTCCCGGCTGGTTCCGATCATTCGCGCGGGCCGCCCGGAGGCGTCGCGCTGCACGAGGGCGAGGGTGCGGATGATGTGCACAGTGCCGTCGGGCCAGAGCACGCGGAAGTCGGTGTCGAGCTCCTTCTCGCCGCTCAGCGCCATCTGGATCTCGTCGTCACTGCGCTGCAGGTCATCCGGGTGGAGCCTCGCCCTCCAGGCGTCGTAGGCTCCGCCGAACCGCTCGCGCGTGATCCCGTAGAGGGCGAACATCTGCTCGTCCCAGGTGAGCGTGTCGCTCTGCACGTCCCAGTCCCAGACGCCGACGTCGCCGGCCCGCGTGGCCAGGGTGAGGCGGTCGGCGGCCTCGCGCAGAGCTTCTTCCGCGCGCTTGCGCTCGGTGATGTCTCTGTCCACGCCGCGATAGCCCGTGAGGTTCCCGGCGTCGTCCAGCACCGGCACGCCGTTCGTGAGCAGGCAGAAGCGCTCGCCGTCGGCGTCGAGGTTCCAGTTCTCGAGATCGACGATCGGCGCCTTCTTGGCGACGATGTCGGCGAACAGCACCGCGAGGCGCGCCGCTTCATCCGGCGGCATGAAGTCGAATGGCGTCTTGCCGATGACTTCGCCGCGGGACCGGCCGAACAAGTGAGCGCTCGCCTGCGAGCTGTAGGTGTAGACGCCGGCCTCGTCGGTCTCCCAGACCCAGTCGGCCATGGTCTCGACGATGTCTCTCAGGCGCGTCTCGCTCTCGCGCAGTTCGGTCTCGGCGCGGAGGCGCGCCGTGATGTCAAAGCTGACCCCGACCAGACCGATGACCTGCCCGGCGGCATCCCGCAACGGGGCCTTGTGTGTGTCGATGAGCACGCGGGCGCCGTCGGGGTACTCGATCCACTCCTCGTTGTGGCGCGGTTCGCCGAGTGCCATCATGATCTCGTCCTGCTCGCGGAAGAAGTCGGCCACCTCCGCGCCGAACAGGTCGTGATCCGTGCTGCCGACGATGCCGGCGACCTCCCGGCCGGCAAAGCGCGCGAACGCCGGATTGCAGCCAAGGTAGATGCCCCGCGTGTCCTTGAAGAATACGATGTCCGGGATGGAGGCCAGCAGGCCGGAGAGCAGCGCCGTCGTCTCACGCACCTTCTCCGCCTCCCGTCGCTGCTCGGTGATGTCCCAATTGGTGCCGATCATGTGCGGGGCCTGTCCGGAGGCGTCGCGCTGCACGAGGGCGAGGGCGCGGACGTAGTGGATGGTCCCGTCCGACCAGAGCACGCGGAACTCGGTGTCGAACTCCTGCTCGCCGCGCAGCGCCGCCTGGATCTCGGCGTCGCCGCGCTCGCGGTCGTCCGGGTGCAGCCCCGCCTGCCAGGCCTCGTAGGCGCCGCCGAACTGCTTGCCCGTGATCCCGTAGAGGCGGAACATCTGCTCGTCCCAGTGCAGCGTGTTGTTGACAGGGTCGTAGTCCCAGACGCCCACGCCGCCCGCGCGCGTGGCCAGCGCCAGGCGGTCGGAGGCATTCCGCAGCTCCTCCTCCACCTGCTTTCGCGCGCTGATGTCGAGCTGCGTGCCGGTCATCCTCAGTGGGCACCCGTCGTCGTCCCACTCTGAGACCTTGCCGCGGTCGAGCACCCAGACCCAGTGTCCGTCCTTGTGGCGCACGCGTGTCTCACATGCGTAGATCTCAGACCGTCCGGAGAAGTGCTCTTCGAGCAGCTCGTCCGCGCGCCGCAGGTCATCGGGGTGGCAGAGGTCTCGCCAGGTCTCGATGGAGGTCGGGGCCAGCTCGGCCAGCGTGTAGCCGGCGATCTCGGCCCAGCGTTCGCTGAACGTCTCTTCACCCGTCTGGGGGCGCCAGTCCCAGAGCCCGACTCCGGAGCCTTCGACGGCGCTGGCGAGTTGCTCCTGGCTCTCGCGCAGCGCCTCCTCCGCCAAGACCCTCTCGTGGACGTCCGTGAAGGTCAGGTGGTAGCGCAGCGGCTCGCCGTCGGCGGCGCCCTGCGGCGGCGACTCGAGGAGCGCCCAGAAGGGCTCGCCGCCGACCGGCTGGAGACGCAGCTCGCAGGTCTGCGGCGCCTCGGTCTCCACGAGCTTGTGGAGGTGCATGTAGTACGCCTGCCCGTCGGGCGCGAAGACGAAGGCGCTGAAGGGCTGCCCGAGGAGGTCCTGCCGTGCCACGCCCAGCAGGCGCGCGGCCGTGAGATTGGCCTCGCCGACGATGCCCTCCTCGCTCAGGGTGAGGTAGCCCACCGGCGCCAGGTGGAAGAGCGCGAAGTACTCGGCGCGCTGCGCGTCCAGCTCGAGCTGGGCATGGCGCAGCTCCTCGTTCTGCATCTCGAGCTCGATCCGGTGGACGCGCAGCTCGTGCAGGAGGGCGCTGGCCTCGAGCAGCGTGGCCGGCTCTGCCGAGACCGCCTGCCCGCTCAGGAGCTCCTCGGCGCGACGGCGCATCTCGGGGTCGGGAGCGGGAGTCTGCTGGTCTGGCGTCTCGGAATCCAAGTCGTCTTCCATCGGTCCAGCATAGCGCCAGAAACGGGATTCGCCACACGGCGGGGCGGCCGCTGGAGTCGCGCCGTCAGCCGGCGAGTCCGCGGGCGGGCGCAAGAAACATCGTGGGGTGCTGCAACACGGAGGGCAACAAGGCACAGATCTGACCCACCCGCCGGTCTCCGGTCACGTTCCACGGGCACGGCGCCGAAACCCACCACGGGCAGGTAGTCGGCGTTCGTTGTCATCGGCAGAGGACGCACTCGTCCTCAAGCCGCATGGTTCGGGAGCGCGGCCGGCTCCGGCTTAACCGGGCACCGGCCGCGCGGCCTGTGCGGTCCGCAAGCACCCCCAGGGGTATCCGCCTCTGCGGCCAGGAGCCGCCGGCCCGTCAGCATTCGCGGAACCACTCGCTGTCTGTGACATCGGGATGTCCCGTCGGAGCCTATCGGGGCTCGACTGTCAGGCACGCTCTCAACGCTGGCCCTCAGTCACTCGGCCGAGTCGCAAATCAGTTGCTCGGCCATGCCAGATCGGGACCATCGGCCGATTCGCTCCACCGCGGCGTCGCCTAGGCTGGTATCCGTAGACAGGTTCCTAGGGCCGGGTCACACCGGTCGGACAGGGTTTCGGATCGTGGGCGCCAAATCGGCGGACGGTACGAAACCAGGATGGCGCTCAAGTGAAGGCACGGGACACAGGAACTCCCGACAACAGGCCGGGTCATGTGAGCGAGGCACTGATGGAGGTACGGTTATGAAGCGTGTCAAGGTTCTGTTCGGCCAGCGGAGGTTCCAGATTCTGGCCTCGATGGCGGTGCTCCTGCTGGCCGCCGGCGTGGTCGTCGCATCGGGGGCAAGCTTTACGTCCCAGTCGGCCAACGCCGCAAACGTGTTCTCGGCGGGGACGCTGGCGATGACCAACACCCCCAACGGCTTCACGGCTAACGTCTCGCACATGGTCCCCGCCGACTCCTACACCGGCACCATCACCATCCAGAACACAGGCACCGTGCAGGGCCACTTCTACCTCCAGCCGGTCACGATCACGGGTGACACCCTGGGCTTCGCGCAAGACCTCCAGCTCCTCATCACGGACGGCGCCACGCAGGTCTACAGCGGCTCGCTCTCGGGGCTCGTGCAGGAGGACCTCGGCACCTGGCCTGCCGACGCCTCGCATACGTACACCTTCAAGGTGACCTTCCCGGACGGGAATGCCGCCGCGCCCATCACGATTGGTGACGGCGCCGACAACGCCTTCATGGGCGCCACCACCACCGCCGACTTCAACTGGACGACGGTCAGCGTCTCGAACGGCAGCCTTCCCAACAACAACTGATCCTCTGACTCCGAGGGGCGGGCGGGGCCGGCGAGCCGGCCCCGCCCCTCCTCTTCCACGAAACGACTGGAGACACCTTGAGCACCATGAGCAGCATGAGCAGCATGAGCCGGATCCACAAAGGACTCCTCTCTCTGGTCGTGCTCGCGCTGCTCGCGTTCACGCTCAAGGCGGTAGTCTTCTCCGGCGCCAGCTTCACCGCCAGCTCCGTTGACCCGGCCACCGTGTTCACCGCCGGCATTCTGTCGCACACCAACGACCAGGACGGCGTGGTGATGATCGCGGCGAGCGGCCTCGTGCCGGGCGCCAGCAGCACTGGCTCGCTGGGGCTCACGGACGGCGGCAACGTACCCGGCAGGTTCACGCTCAGCGCCTCGGGCCTGACGGACACGCCGGGCGCTCCCAGGCTTTCCGACGCTCTGACCCTGACTGTCGAGGACGTCACCGGGACGGCGACGACCCTGTATCAGGGGTCGGTGGCGGCCTTCTCCGCGGTTGACCTGGGGACCATCTCCCCGGGCGACGCGCGCTCGTACAGCTTCACGCTCGCGTACCCTGAGGGCACCGCGGACGCCGCCTTGCAGGGCGCCGCGATGACGCTGGGTCTGCGCATCACGGGGGTATCGCTATGATCCGCATCATCAAGACGGCCGTCACAGTGCTATGCGTCGCGGTCGCGGCTCTCGTCGTGCTCGGCATACTGCTGCCGGCCGTGCTCGGCCTGCAGCGCTACGTGATCACCGGCGGGTCCATGACCGGTACGATCAACAAGGGCTCTGTCGTCTACTCACGGCTCACCCCCGTTGGCCAACTCAAGGTGGGCGACATCATCACGTTCGTCCCCCCCGGCTACCCGAGCCCCGACACGCACCGCATCATCAGCATTACGCCGGGCAAGGGCGGCCAGCGCGTGTTTCGGACCAAGGGCGACTTCAACAAGACCGCCGACCCGTGGCAGATCACCTTCCCCCAGGCCATGCAGGCGCGGTACTTCTACCACATCCCTTATCTGGGCTACTTGCTGGCGGTGCTTTCGATCCGCGCCGTGCGCATGCTGCTCATCGGGTTGCCGGCGCTCGTTATCGCCCTGTCGCTGCTTTGGTCGCTGTGGCACTCGGCCGGCGACGAGGTCCGTCGTCAAGAGGCTGCGGGCTCGGCTATCCAGAAGACCTCCGCGCCGGCAGGGACGGAGTAGGCCATGATGCGCCGCCTCCTTATTCTCGTCGCCCTGGCCATCCTCGGCGTCGCCGCCGCCGCCGGCGCCTTCTCGGCCGCCTTTTCGTCCGCCTCGTTCACCACCAACAGTTCGACGACGGTCCAGGCGTCCACCGCGCAGCTCAGCGGCGACGGGCTGCACGTGAGCGGCGGCAACGGCCAGTCGGCCGCCGTGGGCACGGCGGTGGCCATCGCCCCGAGCGTGCTCGTCACCGACTCCGGCAACAACCCCGTGTCGGGCGTCCTCGTCACCTTCGACGTGGTCTCCGGCGGAGGGTTCGTGAGCGGCGCCTCGGCCACCACCGACGCCTTCGGCATCGCCGCGGTCGGCAGCTGGACGCTGGGCACCAGAGCCGGCGCCAACGGCCTCAGCGCCACAGCCACGGGCCTCAGCGCCGCGCCGGTGACCTTCACGGCGATCGGCGTCGGCGGCGCCGCAGATGCCTCCCGATCCACGCTCTCGCCGGCCAGCGCCAGCGTCACCGCCGACGGCACGAGCACGCAGGTGCTCACCGTGCAGGCCAAGGACGCCGGCGGCGACTACCTCACGAGCGGCGGCTCCACGGTCACGATCAGCCGATCCTCGGGCAGCGGCAGCGTCGGCGCCGTGACCGACCACGGCAACGGCACGTACAGCGCCACCGTGACCGCCCCCACCGCCAGCGGGAGCGGCGTCTTCGTCGCCACCCTCGACGGCAGCGCGGTCATGAGCGGCAGCGGCAGCCAGACCCAGGCGATCGTGACCTTCGTGGCCGGCCCGACGATCAGGTTCGCGGTCAGCATCGCCGACGCGCAGGCCAACGGCGCGGCCTTCACGGGCGTCAACACGGTGACCGCGCAGGACGCCAACGGCAACACGGTCACTACCTATAGCGCTCTGACGAACAGCGTGACGATCAGCGCCAGCCCGAGCACTGGCACGATCACGGGACTGGGCAGCGCATCCGGCAGCGTTCTCAACCAGACCCTCGACTTCGTAGACGGTGTTGCCAGCCTGACGGGCAAGATGGTCTTCGCCGGCCCTGCAGGCAACTACACTTTCACTGCCACCTCGTCGAGCGGTGGCTACACCGGCACCTCGCGAAGTGTGGCCATCGCCGTGGGCGCCGGCAGCAAGCTGGCGATCATCACGCAGCCGGTGGGAGGCGCCAGCGCCGCCCTTCTCACCACCGCGCCGGTTGTGAAGGTCGAGGACGTGGCCGGCAACATGGTCACCACGAGCAATGCCTTGATCACGGTGACATCCTCAGGGACCAGCACCATCGGCGGCAGCCAGGCCACGGGGCTCGCCGCGATCAACGGGGTCGCCACCTTCACGAACCTGACTCTGGCCGGGACGGTGAGCACCAGCTACACGCTGACCTTTGCCTCCAGCGGCCTGACCTCGGTCACCTCGACCAGCGTCCAGGTGACCGTGGGCGCCGCCGGCAAGCTGGCGATCATCACGCAGCCGGTCGGCGGCGCCAGTGGCTCTGTGCTCGTCACCCAGCCGGTCGTCGAGATCGAGGACTCGGCCGGCAACCGCACCGCGAGCACCGCCTCGATCAGCGTGACGTCTTCGGCCGGCAGCGCCATCGGTGGCAGCCAAGCCACCGGAAAGGCCGCGGCCGGCGGCCGTACCAGCTTCACCAACCTGACCCTCGGCGGCACGGTCGGCACGGACTACACCCTGACCTTCGCCTCGAGCGGTCTCACCTCCGTCACCTCGGACAACGTCCGGGTGACCGTCGGCGGCGCCAGCAAGTATGTCGTCACGTCGAGCAGCTACTACCCGAAGATCAGCACCGGCGTGACCATCAGCGCGCAGCTGACGGACGCCTACGGCAACCCCGTGGGCACGTCCGGCCTCTCGGTCACGTGGAGCAAGACCGGCAGCGGCGGGACGCTGCCCTCCAGCACCAGCACAAACGCGAGTGGTCTCGCGACCGGGACCTTCACCACGGGCACGACCGCCGGAACGGCCTACACGGTCACGGCCACCAGCACCATTCCTTCGACCAGGACCGGTACCAGCGCCGCCATCAAGGTCGTCGGCCCGGCCAGCAAGATCGCCCTGAACGCCGGCAGCGGCCAGTCCGCCACCGTGGGCACTGCGGTCACCGCCGACCCGAGTGTGCTCGTCACGGATTCGTTCAACAGTCCCGTCTCCGGCGTCGCCGTCACCTTCGCCGTCTACTCCGGCGGCGGCTCGGTCAGCGGCGGCTCGGCGACCACCAACGCCTCCGGCATCGCCACAGTCGGCAGCTGGACACTGGGCACCACATCCGGGGCCAACACCCTGAGGGCCTCGTCCGGCACCCTCAGCGGCTCGCCGGTGACCATCACGGCGACCGGCATCGCCGGCGCCGCGACGCAGCTCGGCATCGAGACCGCCGCCGACGGCAGCGGCACAGCGATCGACGTCAAGGCGGTGACGGCCGGCAGCAGCTTCACCGGCTACGCCATCACGCGCGACACCTACAACAACTTCGCGGGCAACGTCGCCGCCACCTGGAGCCTCTCGGGCAAGACCGGCGGCGTCGTCGACGGCGACCTCGTGGCCGCCGGCAACGGCCAGAGCGCTGTCTTCAGCGGGCACATTGTCGGGACCGCCTCCGTCCAGGCCGTCTGCGGCACGCTCTCCGACAGCAGCGGCCTGGTGACCGTGAACATCGGTCCCGCCAGCAAGCTCGCCCTGAACGCCGGCGATGGCCAGTCGGCCACGGTGGGCACGTCCCCGGCAACCGCCCCGAGCGTGCTCGTGACCGACGCCGGCGGCAACTTGATCTCCGGCGTCGCCGTCACCTTCGCCGTCTACTCCGGCGGCGGCTCGGTCAGCGGCGGCTCGGCGACCACCAACGCCTCCGGCATCGCCACGGTCGGCAGCTGGACACTGGGCACCACAGCCGGGGCCAACACCCTGAGGGCCTCATCCGGCACCCTCAGCGGCTCGCCGGTGACCATCGCGGCGACCGGCATCGCCGGCGCCGCCACCAAGTACCTCGTCACCGCGGGCAGCTCCAGCCCGGTCGCCGGCGCCGACGTGACCATCAGCGCCCAGCTCGTGGACCACTATGGGAACGCGGTCTCCACGTCCGGCGTCGCGGTCGCCTGGAGCAAAACCGGCAGCGGCGGGACGCTCCCTGCCGGCAGCGCCACGGACTCGAACGGAATCGCGACGGTCGCCTTCACGACGAGCACGACCGCCGGCCGGACCTACACGGTCACTGCCACCGACGGCAGTTCCCGGACGGGCGCCAGCACAGCCTTCACGACGACCGCCGGCCCCGTCGGCAAGATCACCGCGAACGCCGGCGGCGGCCAGGCGGCCACCGTGGGCACGGCAGTGGCCACCGACCCGAGCGTGCTCGTCACCGACGCCAACGACAACCCCGTCTCGGGGGTCACCCTCACCTTCGCCGTCGCCTCCGGCGGCGGCTCGGTCAGCGGCGGCTCGGCGACCACCAACGCCTCCGGCATCGCCACGGTCGGCAGCTGGACCTTGGGCACCGCGGTCGGGTCCAACAGCCTCACGGCCACGGCCGCTGGCCTCTCCATCTCGGCGGTAACCTTCACAGCGAACGGCACCGTCGGCGCCGCCAGCCAGTACATCGTCACCGCCAGCAGCTACAGCCCGATGCACGGCACCGCCGTGACCATCACCGCCCAGCTGGCCGACCAGTACGGCAACCCCGTGAGCACGTCCGGGACGACAGTCATCTGGAGCAAGACCGGCAGTGGCGGATCGTTCAGTCCCACCTCGTCGAGGACAGACTCGAACGGCGTCGCTACGACCACCTTCACCACGGGAAACAGCGCCGGCAGGACCTACACCACTACCGCGACCAGCGGGAGCACGACCGGCACCAGCGCTGGTATCGTCACGAAGTAGGCGTCGCCGACGACAGTGCGACGCGGCGTCGCAGAGCGGTCGGCCGAAGCGCCCGCACCCCCTGAAGGGTGCGGGCGCTTCGTGTTGGCGAGAGGCTGGAGGCGGCGACCGGAGGCGGACCGCTGATGATCGTCCCGCAGTCCACCGGGGCGCGCTGACGGCGTATCCGCGACGGTGCCCGCGTCCGGGCAGGCGCCCGTCGAACAAGCCCGCCGCCGCCGCGTAGTCCCCCGAGGCGTCGCGGCTTCACGCTGTGGCCGCGCGAGGAGCTCTCGCCGGGGCCTTCGTCCACGCTGCCCGTGCCAGTCGACGTCTTGCCTGCCCGCCGTCCGCCGAGCCTCGCTGCTGCCGTCTTCCGGTCTTTGGAACCGCATGCCTGCGTCGCTGGCCCTCGATACCCCTACAGTTTCGGAACCTTCGTCCCGATAGAAGTCGTAGATCGAGTTTCTACGATGCGGCCGCCTCAGGCGTTCGCGAAGGGGGTCTGGGACGGGAACCATGGATGTCGTGGCGAAGCGCAGCAGGGTCGGGGGGTTCCGCATCCTGGCGTCGCTGCTCGTCGTCCTGGTGGCGGGCGGCGTGTGCGCCGCCGCGTTCGCGCAGTGGTCCGCGGCCTCGGCGGCGCTGCCCGACAGCATGTTCTCCTCCGGTTCCCGCGCGATCGCCGGAGGCTCCGTCGTCATGGGCTCCCACCAGTTCGTGCCCGGCGACACGATGACCGGCAAGGCCGTGGTGACCAACGAGGGCGACGCGCCGGGCCGCTTCGTCTTCGGGACCGACTCGCTGGTCGACCGCCCGGGATCTGGCGGGGGCAGCCTGGCGAAGGCGCTGCAGGTGACGCTGACGGATGTCACCGACAGCGGCCACCCACGGCGCGTCTACTCCGGGGCGCTGTCCGGCCTCTCCGGCATCGACCTGGGTTCGTTCGCTCCCGGCGCCACGCGCACGTATCGCATCGCGGCGACCCTCCAGCCTCAGACCGCAAGCAGCACCGCCTACGCCGACTGTTCACTGGCCTTGAGCTTCCAGTGGACGGCGGTGACGTCAGGCTGACGGCCTCTGACAACGGAGAGCGGACCTGCTCTTCCCGGATCCGCCGACCGCCCCGCTGGACTACTCGCCCAGCCGGGCGGTTTCGGTTCCCGGCGCGCCGCCCGCGCGGGCGCGTCAGCGCCCGAACCAGCGGCGCAAGGTGGCGCGCAGCCCGCCGCCGGAGGCGGCGGGCTCGTCGCCGGCGTCGCCCTCCTCGAGGGCGTGGCTCTTCCAGGAGTGATCGTCGTGCACCTGGATGCCGGCGCCGTCGTCTTTGGCGCCGTGAAGGGCCGAGGCAGAGAGCCTCGGCCCGGCGGCGCCCATCCCGACAGCGCCGCTGAGGTACGTATCCTCCAGGAGGCGCTCCGACTTCTCGCCGGCCTCCCGGGCCCTCTTGTTCTCGGGGAACTCTTCGCTCACCACGCTCCTCCTCGCCTGCCGACGTACGGAAAGTACCCGTTTCTGAACGCCTCTCCCATGTTCGGCCGGAGGCGATCGCGCCGGGCGTCCTGTCAGGGCGTGGATCGGTCGCCGCCGCGCTCTCAGGCAGACTCGGATTCATGTGGAGCGGCGCCGATGCCGAGAAGTGCGAAGACGCCGGTCGCGGGTTCCTCGGGAAGGACCCGGGTAGCGAGGCCGGTCGGGCCACAACGGAGGGAGACATCGACATGGGGAAGCTTGAAGGAAAGGCGGCGATCATCACCGGCGGCTCGAGCGGCATCGGTGAGGCTTCTGTGCGCCTCTTTGTCGGGGAAGGGTGCCGGGTGGTCATCGCCGACCGCGACGCTGCCGCCGGCGAGCGCCTGGCCGCGGAGCTCGGCAGCGCCGTGCTCTTTCAGCGTACCGACGTCACCAGTGAGGATGACGTCAAGGCGGCCGTCGAACGTGCCGTCACCGCCTTCGGCCGCCTCGACTGCATGTTCAGCAACGCCGGCGTGTCGGGCGACCTGCGGCCCATCGAAGAGGTCACCGTCGAGGAGTACGAGCGTCTGACCTCGGTCAACCTCAAGGGCGCCTTCCTCGGGATGAAGCATGCGGCGCCGGTGATGAAGCGCCAGAGGTCCGGCAGCATCATCACCACCTCGAGCATCGGCAGCCTGATGGCCGAGAACGCGCCGCACCTCTACTGCGCCGTGAAGGCCGCCGTGAACCACCTGACGCGCTGCGTCGCCAACGAGCTCGGCGGGAGCGGGGTGCGCGTGAACAGCGTGTGCCCCGGCGCCATCCTGACGCCGATCTTCACGCGCGATCAGGGGCTCTCCGAGGCGGAGGCGATCGAGGCCCTGAAGCGCGTCGAGGAAGGCCTCTCCGGCTACCAGCCCATCCCGCGCGCCGGCCTGCCGGACGACATCGCCAAGGCTGCCCTTTGGCTGGCGAGCGACGACTCGTCGTTCGTCACGGGCGCCAACCTGGTCGTCGACGGCGGCAAGACGTGCGGCGAGAACTGGGCGATGATGCTGGCACAGCAAGAGGCGATGTGAGGCCTTTCGACGAGGAGGACAGACCATGAAGACGGCAGTACCCAGAAGCCTGACCATGCCGACGCTCTTCCCCGCCAACCCAATCTGGGGCGACCAGCGGACCATCCACTACAAGGAGAACACGAGCTTCACGATCACGTTCGTGACGGAGAAGGCAGCCGTCGAGCCGTACATGCCTCCGGGCATCGTCGTGCCCGACGACCCCCTCGTCATGGTGACTTACTGCATGTGCCGCGGCATCACGGAGATGGGCGGCACGGGCTACAACCTCGTGAGCGTCAGCGTCGCGGCCAGGTATGAGGGCGCGGTGGACACGTTCGACGGCGACCTGTCGCTGGTCATCTGGGAGAACAAGTTCCCGCCGGTTGTGATGGGCCGGGAGTTTCTCGGGTACCCCAAGCTTGTCGCCGAGATCGACGACCCGTGGATGGGGGAGGATCGCTGGGGCTGGCGGGTCTCCGAAAACGGCACGTGCTTCCTCGAGGCCGAGCTGCATGACCTGCAGCGCCTCGGCGACGAGGAGTGCCGGGCGCTCAGCGCGAGCTCGGTCTCCGACTTTGACAGCGGGGCACTGCACATGACCTACAAGGTCGTGCCCGGCCCGAATTACGACGACGAGCCTGTGACCGCTCATGTGGTCGGCGCCGTGCACCGCGACGACTTCAAAGAAGCGTGGGCCTGCAAGGGCAGCCTGGCCTGGCGCCCGGTGACGCCGCAGAGCTGCTTTCTCTGCTACGGGATCATCGAGGCGCTGTCGAAGCTGCCTATCGTGCGCTACGGCGACTGCCTGATCACCAAGGGTCCCCACGTCATCGAGATGGGCAATAGCCGCCGGCTTGTTTGACGATGGGGTAGTCGGCTCTTCCCGCGACGGGCCTCGAGCCGGTCGCGGCGGCGCCAAAACGCGATGGGCCGGGGTCGACGTTCTTCCCGGGTGCCCCACGACCCCTCGTCGACGGGGCGATACTGAGGCCCGACCTGCTACCCTCGGGTCTTCGGCCCAGCAGCTGCAGTAGGTGCAGGCTCTGGGGCTCAGCAAGGAAGCGCTGTTGAGGAGAGGCGCAGCGGCGCAGGGCTATGCGGGGTAGGCGGTGAACCCCGCTCTTCGTGGCTGCAGGCGCGAGTCGCAGCCGCACCTCGGCTCAGCTGCGGCAGAGCGCTCCGGCGACCACGCCCTGCCTCGATCAGGCGAGAAGATGCGCGGCCCACGACCGCTGAAGGGGCGCCTGCCACAGCGCAACCTCAAGGCCCCACAGCAAGACTGCGGGCGGAAGGGAGCGAGCCCTGCCGGGCGCCCAGGGATCCGGTGCTTGACTCGCGCCCTTGCCGGTTCCAGCAGACAAGGCATCACAGGCGGAGCTGAGCGACTGCCGCCTTCAGGAATTGCTCAGGAAGTGGCCGTGTTGGGTGGGGAGTGCGTGCTAGGATGCTCTGCATACCACTGCGAGGCGAGACGGCGCAGCGGAGGGGACCGAGGGACGAGGAGGCACCATGCTGTCGGACACTCATCCGTTTTCCCGTACTCCTAGGGAGCGCCGCAGGAGGTGGCGCCGCGCAGCCGTCG
>Ga0209083_1001612_pt1 | contig 24799 bp, 17 predicted proteins | sample AM7aDNAmetaG_FD_184132 | JGI IMG/M metagenome (GOLD analysis project Ga0209083, IMG submission 184132) | Freshwater microbial communities from Finland to study Microbial Dark Matter (Phase II) - AM7a DNA metaG (SPAdes) (version 3) | ecosystem: Environmental > Aquatic > Freshwater > Lake ...
AGCGGCGAGGTACTTCTCCAGGTTGCGCATGTGGATTTCAACCAGAGCGTCAAGGAAGCGATGGGCGCGCTCCGGCTCACCGGCCAGCATTACCAGGAAGTTGTCCATGCGGTAGTAGAACTGCCCCATCTCGAGCAGGTTTCCTCCGAACAGGCCGATAATGGCGCGGTCTGTGCCGGCGCGGAGGGCGCGTGCTCCAGCGGCAAGTTCTTCACTGTTTGAAACCGAGGGTCCGGGCGGTGAGGCAACACCGGTCCACATGTGCTCTGGGTATAGCGGCTCGATTTGCGAGAGGTCTTCCTCGCCGTCGAGGAAGGGCCAATAAACCTGGTCGAAGTGGAGCGATCCGGCAGGCATCCGGGCCATGACGCGGCCACTGGGGGCGCGCAGATGCCACTCTTCGCCGGCGCGCTCGGGCAGAGCCCAGACGGGCATGCGGCACGGGGTTCCATCGGGAAGAGTCCAGTCCGCCCACCACTTGTCTTCATGGCAGAAGCCGCGGCCCAGTTCGATGGTGTCAATGCCAAGCAGGTCAAGAACATCGTCGTGGCAGATGGCGAGTTGCTGCACAGGGTCATAAACGTCGATGGAACGCGGCGCGAGTCCAAGGGCGGCGCGGAGCCGCGGATAAGCAACGGCGGAGATGCCGGAGGAGCGGTAGCCGGACAGGTCAACAGCGACCCGATCAGGCTGTTGATGATTCAACGAAGCAAGTACACGTTCCCGTGATGTCATTGCAGTCTCTTCAACCCCGTTTCGTTTGTTCCTTTATCGATGCAGTACAGCATAAACCAGCAGATATACACCTCGTGTAAAATCCTTGTTCATCAGCTTGGAGGGCAGCATTGATGGATCGCAGGGAGTTTGTGAAGACCGGCGCGATGGTGACGGCGGGCGGCTTGCTTGGAACGCGCATTTCCGCAGCGGAGACCACGGGGCGAAAGGGGATTGCAATCCTCATGCAGTGCAGCGAGAGCGTGAAGACGCGGCTGGCCGCAAGGGAACTCATGAGCGGCCTGCGCGGGTTGAGAGTGACCGATGAGGTAGCGCAAGCCGGCGAACGCGGTGCGGCCGGCGAGGTGGTGCTGACGCTGGCGGTAAATGCGGCGAGGTTTAAAGGGACAGAGGAATACACCATCCGGCGGGCTGGCGAGGGCGCCACCATTTTCGCGGCCAGCGAACAGGCATTGCTCTACGCTGTGTTCGATTTTCTTGAGCGGCAGGGCGTGGTCTTCGGGATTGACGGCATCAGCTTGCCGATGGATCGCAGCGGGGCACTGCGGCTGCCGGAGCCGGAAGAGACCTGGACCGCCGCTCCGCGCTTTGCCGTGCGCGGACTGCTGCCGTGGCCGGATTTCCTTAATTGCATCAGCATTTATAACGACGAAGATTTCAAGGCGTACTTCGCGGCCATGCTGCGGATGCGCTTCAACATGTTCGGCATGCATGTGTACACGGAGAATCATCCGGCGCCGATGGCGGAGTCGTATCTTTCGTTCGACTTTGCGGGCAGCGGACACCGGGCGGCCCTGGAAGATACGTCGATGGAGAGTTGGGGTTATCTGCCGCAGCGGACATCGACATTCAAGATGGGAGCGGCGCGATTCTACGACAGCGAAACGTTCGGCGCGGATGCTACACGGCTGGGTGCGGATAACTGGGACATCGCCAGGCGAACCACGGAGATGATGCGCGCGGCGTTCAGTTTTGCGGGGGACCTGGGAATTCGCACGGGCATCGGGTTTGAGCCTTACAAGAATCCGGCGGAGATTGTGCAGGCGCTGCCTCCCGAGGCGCTGAAGCATCCGGGGGGATTTGTCGAGTCGCGGACCGGACGGGACCTGCTGGAGCGGCGGCTGGCCGACTTGCTGGAGCGGTATCCCATGGTGGACTACGTGTGGCTATGGCAGGACGAGGGCGCCAACTGGGACGGGCGCACAAAGAATGTGCCGCTGTCGACAACGCCGTTCACGCAGGCGCACGATTTCCTCAAGCGCAACGCGCCAGGCAAGCGCTTGGTGGTGGCTGGGTGGGGCGGCGTAACACGCTATTTCGAAAACCTGCACCAACGCCTGCCGGAGGATATTGTCTTTTCAGCATTGAGCGACACCTTGGGTTGGGACCCGGTAAATGAGGCGTTCGGCAAGCTGGGGAGCCGCGAGCGCTGGCCGATTCCTTGGATTGAAGACGATCCTTCCATGTGGTTTCCGCAGTTCCGGGCCAGCCGCTTCGAAATGGACATGAAACGGGCGCAGGATTTCGGATGCCAGGGCATGCTGGGGATTCACTGGAGGCATCGGGCAATCGACCCGACAGCGACTTATCTGGCGCGAGCGGGCTGGGACGCGAAGCTTACGGCGACCGGGCACTACAAGAATTTTTCCGCGACGCAGGCTTCGGGAGAACGGGCAGATAAACTTGCCACCCTGTTGGACAATTGCGACCGGAAACACGCGATCTCCTCCACGTTTCTGGGCAGCTACGACAAGGACGGGTTTGCGAATCGCGTAGAGCTGACCGGGGACTACTCGGAGGCGTTCAACTATGCGCGGTCAGAGCCGGAGTTGGCGGTTTTGCCAACGCAAAAGCAAACGGCAGAGCGGTTTAAGCAACTGGCGGCCGAGGCTGCATCGCCGCTGGAGAAGAACAGAATTGAGTACTTCGCGGGGTTTGTGGGGATGATGGTTCCCTACTGCGACGCGTTTGAGACATCAACTCGACGCGGTTCTAAAGCAGGCGGTGGAGTTGCGCGCCGCCGGCAAAGAGAACGAAGCACGGACGGAGGTGGCGGAGCATGGGGTTCCGCTGTGGCTCAAGATGGCGCCGCTGGTGCGGGCAACGATGGTGGAATTTCAGGCCGTGGTGGCCACACGTAACGACCTGGGACAACTGGCCTCGATGCAGAACAAGCTAGTCCGGATTGCGCTCGAACGGCTGAGGCTCTCAGTAAAGGAGTTCATGGGTGAGTTGCCTGCGGAAATGGAAGCGGCCTATGCTGCTGCGATTGCCGCGGACGGAGCGAATCAGGCGCGGGTGTTTATTCCAACCCGGCCAACGCTCATCAAACCGGGCGAGACCCTGCGGATCTTCATTAACGCTCCGGGCCTAGCTGAGGGCGGCGAGGTCAGGCTGCTAACCCGGCGCGAAGGCGCGCGGGAATGGCAGAAGGCCGCGACGTGTTCACAGCGCAACTGGGGCCGTTTGCTGTGAGCGACGGAACGGTGGAGTATTTCGCGACGGCCACGGGGAAAGCGTCGTTGTTGAGCGATCCACCGCAGGCGCCGGAGAACGTTTATACGGCGAGTGTGTTGGCCTGAGAGCGAAGTTCCGAGACGTGTTTTCCAGAACTGCCGGCGAGTCAGGCGAGACCCCATCAAGATATGATGAGAAGCCGGAAGAGGTAGTTTTTTATTCTCTCGAGGAGAGGGCGGGCACGTGGCAGGCAAGCTGGAACTGATGATGGGGCCGATGCGGAGTAACAAGACGGCAGAACTGCTGCGGCGAGCCGAAATGCGCAGGCAATATGCGCGCCAATATGTGCTGGTGCTCAAGCCGAGCGACGACACCAAGGGCGGTCCCGGCGTGGTCGAAAGCCGGAATCCGAACGGGCACGGCAAAATGGATGCGCTGGAGTTCAAGTCGAGCAATCCGTGGGAGGTTCTCGAGGCCATCGCCGTGCGCGAGAAAGAGATCGGCAAGAAGGTGGAGTGCATCGCCATCGACGAGGGACAGTTTGTGGATGAACTGTTTCTGTTCACGCGGCACTTGCTGGACGCGAATCACGACGTGCTAATCGCGGGGCTGGACCTGGATTTCCGTGCCATTCCCTTTGGCGAAATGCTGAACCTGACCTGGCTGGTAAATGCCTACGGCGGCAGCATTACCGAGTGTATGGCCTACTGCAGTTGCGGAACCCGGGCGCTTTACTCGCAGCGGCTGATCGAGGGAATTCCAGCAGCGTACGACAGCCCGGTGAAGATGCCGGGGGACTCCTACGAGCCACGCTGCGCCGAGCATTTTGTGCTGCCCGGCAAGCCGCACTGACGCGACGCGCCTCCGCTGCTAAACTGAAGACTCATGATTCTCCCGTTTGTCCGCGAGATTTTTGCGGAGCTGGAGCACTCTTCTGGCTTTGAACGCGTTCGCAGGCACCTGAGCCTGGGTACGGGGCGGAGACGTGTGTCCGGGCTCACCGCCACCGCGCGGGCGCTGTATATTCCGCTGATGGCGCGGGCGGCCAAGCAGCCGGTCATCGTAGTGGTGGCTGACAACAAGGCTGCCGAAGCGCTGGAGCCGATGCTCAGGGCCGGCTGCGAGTTGACCGGCGCAGTGGACCCGTTGCGCGTGGTGCGGCTCCCGGCCCACGATGTGCTTCCTTTCGAAAACCTATCCCCCCATCCCGACGTGCAGGAGCAGCGTGCGGCGGCCCTGTGGAAGCTGGCCACCGGAGCGGTTGAAATTCTCATTGCGCCTGTGGAAGCGGCGGCGTTGCGCCTCTTTGACCGCGACTATTATTCGGGCCTAGCGGTTACGCTGCGGCGCGGTGAAGAGGTGGACGTGGAGGTGCTCACCGGGCACCTGGCCGCGGTGGGCTACACGCAAATGGACCTCGTGGAGATGCCTGGGCAATTCACGCGGCGCGGCGGAATCCTCGACGTGTATTCGCCCGAGCAGGACCGGCCAGTGCGCATCGAGTTCTTCGGCGACGAGATTGAGACCATTCGCAAATTCGATCCGGAGACGCAGCGTTCTCAATCGGGCCTGGACGAAACGCAGTTGCTGCCGCTGACTGAAACGCCGGTGACCGAGCGGCTGCTGGCCGCGGTGCATGGGCGGCTGAGCCGGGCGCGCGTGGAAGTTGAGGGCGAGGGCGACGACGCGGCCCGAGAGATGGAGATTGAGGCTGCGGCGGCAGGCGGCGTCAGCGTCTTTCCAGGTTGGGAGTTTTTCTCGGCGGTAGCCGGTGCCAACAAATCATTGCTTTCGCTCGCACCCAAGTGCGCGCTGTTTGTTGACGAGCCGGCGATGGTGCGCAACCAGATCGATCGCTGGTGGAACAAGGTCGAGCAGCGCCATGAGCGGTCCGGAATCGGGTCGCTGATCGGCCCCGAGGATATCTATCTGCGGCCTGAGGTGCTGCAGGCGCAGCTTGAGTCGCACATGGGTCTCGACCTGGATCAACTGGGCGCGATTGACGTGCTGGACGTGGACCGGACGCTGGGCGAGATCGAGCTGAACACGCGCCCGACTCTGCGCTTTCATGGATCGATTCCGGCGCTGACCACGCAACTGAAGACCCTGATGGAGGTGGAGACGCGCATTGTGCTTGCGGCTCCGAACCAGGGCGACGTTGAACGGCTGGCGACAGTGCTGCGCGAGTATCAGATTCCTTATCGCCTGGGCAGCCGCACCATTCGGCCCGGCGGCGAAACGGTGCTGGACGAGGCGAGTTACATGGCCGGCGACCTGCGCGTGCCGGTGATTGTAAGATCGCCGCTTTCGGCGGGCGTGAGCTTTGCCGACGCAAATCTGATTCTGTTCGGAGCCAACGATCTTTCAGACGACGCGGACGTGGCGGCGCGGCCCGAGCCGAAGCGTTCAAAGACAGCTGCTTTTGTCTCCGATTTCCGCGACCTGGGCGTTGGCGACTACGTGGTCCACGTGGAGCACGGGATCGCGCAGTATCAAGGGCTGAAGGAAATTGAGCAGGATGGACTCTCGGTCGAGTTCATGATCCTGGAGTTTGCTGAAGCCGCGAAGTTATATGTGCCGCTTACTCGATTGGACTTGATTCAGAAATATCGATCGACAGACGCGGGACCTGCGCCAGTACTGAACAGACTCGGTTCGCAGCAGTGGGCCAAGACCAAAGCTCGGGTTCGCAAGGCCATGGAAGACATGACCGCCGAGTTATTGAAGTTATATGCCCAACGAGCCACCGCAGGAGGAACGGCCTTCTCAAAGGACAACGAGTTCCAGCGCGAGTTTGAAGGCTCGTTTGACTATACGGAGACAGAGGACCAGTTATCGGCAATCCGGGCCATCAAGTACGACATGGAATCGACTACGCCGATGGATAGGCTGCTTTGCGGCGATGTAGGTTATGGCAAGACTGAGGTCGCGATGCGTGCGGCGTTCAAAGCGGTACAGGACGGCAAGCAGGTGGCGGTACTTACACCGACGACGATTCTCAGTTTTCAGCATTTCGAGACATTCAAAAAGAGATTCTCGCATTTTCCCATCAATATAGAAATGATTTCGCGATTCCGCTCGGCAAAAGAGCAGAAACTTATCGTCGAGCAGGTGGAAACAGGGCGCATTGATATCTTGATCGGGACGCACCGGCTGCTTTCCAAAGACATCAAGTTTCAGGACCTGGGCCTGCTCGTCGTGGATGAAGAACAGCGGTTCGGTGTGCGCCACAAGGAGCGCCTGAAGCAGATGCGCAAGGAGATCGATGTGCTCGCGATGAGCGCCACGCCCATTCCGCGCACGTTGCACATGTCGCTGGTCGGGCTGCGAGATATGAGCGTCATCGAGACGCCGCCCAAAGACCGCATGGCGATTCAAACGGTGGTGGCCAAGTTCGACGAGAAAATTGTGCGCTCGGCGGTCGAGGTGGAGTTGGAGCGCGGCGGGCAGGTCTATTTCGTCCACAATCGCGTTGAGTCGATCTACGAAATTGCTGCGCGCATACAAGAGTTAGTGCCGGGGGCGCGGGTTGCGGTGGGTCACGGACAGATGGGCGAGACGGAACTCGAACGAGTTATGCTGGCCTTCATGCGCCACGAATACGACGTGCTGGTGGCGACGACGATTATTGAAAACGGGCTGGACATTCCGCTGGCAAACACGATTCTAATCAATCGCGCGGACCGGCACGGGCTGAGCGAGTTATACCAGTTGCGCGGGCGCGTGGGCCGGTCGAACCGGCGCGCGTATGCGTATTTACTCATTCCGCCGGAGCAGGAACTGACAGAGATTGCGCGCAGACGGCTGGCGGCCCTCAAGGAATTCAGCGACCTGGGCGCGGGCTTCAAAATCGCGGCACTGGACCTGGAGTTGCGCGGTGCGGGCAACATGCTGGGCGGCGAGCAGAGTGGACACATCGAGGCGGTCGGCTTCGAGTTATACACGTCGATGCTCGAAGCCGCTGTGAAGGAAATGAAGGGCGAGAGCAGCGAAGAGCGGCCGGCCACGCAATTGAACCTGGGCATTGCGTTACGCGTGGACGAGAGCTATGTGCCGGAAGAAAATCAGCGGCTGCGCCTCTACAAGAAGATTGCGGGAGCAACCAGCGAGGCCGCCGTGAGCGACGTGCGCACCGAGATGGAAGACCGCTATGGCGCGCCTCCGGATGCCACCGTTTACCTGCTGGAAGCGGCTATGATTCGCCTGGAATGCGAGCGGATGGGGATTGCGCAAGTTGATCGGCGGCGCAGCGAGTTGCAGATACGATTCATGGAAAATGCAAAGGTCGATCCGCAGCACTTGATGCGACTGGTAGCCAAGAACGCCAAGCGGGGCGCGCAGTTCACGCCACAGGGGCTCTTGAAATACCCGCTGAATGCGGTGCGGCCGGATGAAGTTCTGCTGGAGATTCATGAAGTGCTTGAAAAGCTGGCGGCGGTGCCGGTAAGTGGATAGTGTGGTGACCTTGAGAATGAAAAGAGATGCGATGAGAAGGACTCTTGCGATAGTTGCGATGGGAGTGTGTATGTCGTTTGCGGTAGCCGGACATGCGGCGGATGCGGCGTGGAAGCTGAAGTTTCAGACGGTCTCGGACGAATATCTTGACAGCGTGTATTTCCACTACTCCCCGACAAGCGGAACGCTGGCGGGCTATCACCAATACGACACGCAACTGGAGAACTACGCACGCAAGAATATCGACGCGGAGATTGTGGCGCTGAAGGATTTCGAGAAGCGCGTGGAAGCGGTTCCGGCCGGCGAACTCGACCAAACGACACGCGGCGACAGGGAAATCGTACTCGGGAACATCCGCTCCGCGCTTTTGACGTTGGAGACGATTCGCCCGTGGGAACAGAATGCCGACAACTATTCGAGTACCTGCGCGAATGCGGCGTTTACGCTGATGGAACGCAAGTTCGCTTCGCCCGATGAGCGGCTGCGGTCGCTGATTGCGCGCGAGATGCAGATGCCAGGGCTGCTGACGAATGCGCGCGCGAATTTGAAGAATCCGCCGCACATCTTTACTGAAATTGCCATCGAGCAGTTGCCGGGAATTGTCAGCTTCTTTGAGCACGATGTACCGCTGGCTTTTTCCGATGCCAAGGACCCTGTGCTGAAAGTGGAATTTGCGCGGACGAATGCGGCGGTCATCGCGGAACTGAATAGTTACCTGGGCTGGCTCAAGACGGATTTGCTCGCCAAGTCCAATGGCGACTTCCGCATCGGCGCGGAGACCTTCTCGAAGAAACTGCAGTATGACGAGATGGTAGGTCTGCCGCTGGACAAGCTGCTCGAGATTGGATGGGCGAACATGCGGGCCAACCAGGAGCACTTCAAGCAGGTGGCCGCGGAGTTGGAGCCGGCAAAGACGCCGGCCGAAGTGCTGGAGCAACTAGGCGGAAATCATCCTGCGCCGGATAAGTTGATGGATGCGTTTCGCGCGACGTTCGACGGGCTGGTGGGCTTTATCCGCTCACATCATATTGTGACCATCCCCTCGGATGTGCGGCCGATTCTTGAAGAGACCCCGCCCTTCATGCGCGCCATCACCACGGCCAGCATGGACACGCCGGGGCCATTCGAAACTCACGCCACTGAAGCCTATTTCAACGTGACGCTGCCCGATCCAAAGATGACGCCTGCTGAAGTCGAGGGTTACATGCACGGCTTCAACGTGGGCACGGTGGTGTCAACCGCAGTGCACGAAACCTATCCTGGTCACTATATTCAATTCCTCTGGGTACCGCAGGCGCCGAGTCGCGTGCGCAAGCTGCTGGGCGCGAACACCAACGTGGAAGGGTGGGCGCACTACACCGAGCAGATGATGCTGGACGAGGGCTACGGCCAGCCGGGTACGGGCGCGAAGGATGCACGCGAATCGAAGTTCCTGCGCCTCGGGCAGTTGCAGGATGCGCTACTGCGCAATGCGCGATTCATTGTCGGCATTCAAATGCACACCGGAAAAATGAATGTCGAAGAGGCTGAAGCGTTCTTCCAGAAGGAAGGCTACCAGTCGAAAGAGAATGCGGTAGTGGAGACGAAGCGCGGGGCAAGCGATCCCACTTATCTCTACTACACGCTGGGCAAGCTGGAGATTATGAAACTGCTCGAGGACATGAAGAAGAAGCAGGGCGCGGCGTTCTCGCTCGAGAAGTTCCACAACGATTTTCTGCGGCAGGGATTTCCGCCGGTAAAGATTGTGCGGGAAGCGATGCTGGGGGATGGTTCGCCGGCGTTGTAATCGTTCGATAAGACAGCTCTTGTAGTTTCAGATCAGAAGAGCGAGTCGGCAGTTACTCTGCCGACTCGCTCTTTTTTATACCTTCCACTTGATGTTGCAGCCTATCGATGGCCGCTGATCCGCGGGAACGGGCTTTCCGGCGAGAACGGTATCGATGGCAATGCGGAGATCTTCGCCGCTGACAGGTACACCGTTGCCGGGTCGGCTGGAATCGAACTGGCCACGGTAGACGAGCTTGAAATCCGCATCGAAGAGGAACAGATCCGGGGTGCATGCGGCCCTATAGGCGCGCGCGACAGCCTGGGTTTCGTCATAGAGGTACGGGAAAGCAAAGCCGAAGGTCTCTGCCTGCTGCTTGAGTCCGACGGGGCTGTCGGAGGGGTGCGTGTCCACATCGTTTGCGCTGATGGCAACAATGGCGATGGGCTGCCCGGCATAGTCTTTGCCGAGCGACGCGAGACCCTGATTGATGTGCTTGACATAGGGACAGTGGGCGCAGATAAACATGACCAGCAACGCCTTTTGGCCGCGGAAGCCGTCGCGATGGACAGCCTTTCCCGTAACAACATCGGTAAGTGCGAAATCCGGCGCAATGGTGCCAAGCGGGAGCATGGTGGATTCAGTAAGTGCCATAAGAAACTCTCCTCGATGGTGCGGTTCTCAAACTCAAAACAAGGGCGCCTGGCGGCCCGGCATGGTCAGGCCGAAATGTTCGTAGGCGAGGCGGGTGGCGACGCGGCCTCGCGGTGTGCGGTCAAGAAATCCTATCTGAATCAGGAAGGGTTCGTAGACCTCTTCGAGAGCGTCTTCTTCTTCGGCGAGAGTCGCAGCCAGGGTGCTGAGGCCGACGGGACCGCCATCGTATTTCTGAATGATGGCCAGCAGCAGCTTGCGGTCAATTTCGTCAAAGCCGTGCGCATCCACTTCCAGCATGGTGAGGGCCGCGTTAGCCGTGGGGCGATCGATTACGCCCGATGCGCGCACCTGCGCGTAGTCTCTTACGCGGCGCAGCAGGCGGTTGGCGATGCGTGGTGTACCCCGTGACCGAAGCGCGATTTCCGCAGCGCCGTCCTCGTCAATGGGAATGCCCATGACCTCTGCGGATCGGGTGACGATGAAGCGGAGATCTTCTTCCGTGTAGAACTCGAGGCGCAGCAGAATGCCGAACCGTGACCGCAAGGGCGAAGACAGCAGGCCGGGTCTCGTTGTGGCGCCGATGAAGGTGAAGGGGCGGATCTCCATGACGTGGGTGCGCGCCGCTGGGCCCTGTCCGATGATGATGTCGAGCTTGTAGTCCTCGAGGGCGGTGTAGAGTTTTTCTTCCAGCACCGGCTGCATGCGGTGGATCTCGTCGAGGAAAAGCACCTGGCGCTCGCGCAGGTTGGTGAGGATGGCCGTCAGGTCGCCTTGAATCTGAAGGGCGGGGCCTGAGGTCTGCTGGAATCCTACATCCAGTTCATTGGCAATGATGGTGGCGAGGGTGGTTTTGCCCAAGCCTGGGGGGCCAAAGAGGAGCACGTGGTCGAGAGCCTCGCCGCGGGATTTGGCAGCCTCAAGCGCTATGGCGAGCTGCTCCTTGGCTTTGGGCTGGCCGATGAACTCGCCCAGCCAGCGGGGACGGAGTTTGAGTTCAAAACCCTGCTCTTCGTCGGCGCGCGCGGCGCTTACGAGACGTTCCGGAGTGTTGTCGCGGGCGATTGCCATGCTGTGGGAAGTGTAGCGGGGCAGGGTTGCAGGTGCAACCGGATGAGCGATGGCGGCTGATTGTAAACACAAGAATCTAGGCGGCCAGATGCGTGTACTGCAGGTTACACCCGCGTAGTTTGCGGCGAATTCACCTGGCGGATTCTAAATCACTTAAGCAAGATGAGGATTGGCCTTGAACTTGCAGCAGTTTTGGATGAAAGTTCATTTTGCAATTCCAGGCGGGACCCGATTCGGTCCATCGCCATCTGTCTGTCCTGGAAGAGTTTTATTGACTGACTTGATTCCGTAAGCAGGAAGATGTTCTCGCGGCAACGGTGCCGGTTGATCATTGAACTAACATCCGGCACCTAAAACGTGTACATGGCTGCGTCAGCGGATGGGGCGAGTAAAGTCAGCCACAAATGCATGGAGGCTAAACATGTTCGGTCGTGATTGCCTGAGGGCGCTGGGACTCGTTTGCGTAATGCTGCCAATTGCCGGTTGCGTCAATAACCAAGTAGGCTACATCCAGATCACCCCGACGACACAGGCTCTAACGGTGGGCCAGACCGTACAGTTTACCGCGAATGGGATCATCGGCCACGGGAGCCATCCCACCACTTCTCAGGACGTGACGACCCAGGTGACCTGGACCTCGAGCACGCCTGCCGTGGCGACCGTGAGTTCTTCCGGACTGGCCACCGCGCTTTCAGCAGGCACATCTACCATTACGGCCAGTATGGCCGGCTCCAGCAGCGCCACTGCGATGCTCACCGTTACTGGCAATTCCAGCAGTTCGGGAGAACCGCTGGCTTCGCTGGCCATCGTTCCCTCCTCGCAAACGGCCACGGCGGTTAATCAAACGGCCCAGTTCATCGCCATCGGCACCACGGCATCGGGCACTACGGTGAACCTGACCAATCAGCCGGCAACGATCAATGGGGTCACGATCAAGGCTGCATCGTGGAACTCGAGCGTCGCCGCAGTGGCCACGATTAATCCAGCCACCGGGCTTGCCACGGCGGTCGCCTCAGGCACAACCACCATTACAGCTGTCGCCACAAATCCGGATGGGACAGTGGTAGCGGGAACTGCAACCTACACCGTAACCACTACTGGCTCACCGGAGCCGCTGGTATCGCTGGCCATCGTTCCCGCCTCGCAGACCCTCACGACTGCCAATCAGACCGCTGGGCTCATCGCCATCGGGACCACGGCAAGCGGCACCACGGTGAACCTGACCGGTGTGCCGGCGACCATCGGTTCGGCGACGATCAACGCGGCAGTGTGGAACTCCAGCGTTCCCTCGGTGGCCAAGATCAATTCAGCCACCGGAGTCGCTACGGCTGTTGCCAACGGCACAGCCGCCATTACGGCTATGGCCACGAATCCCGACGGCTCAGTGGTTACAGGAACGGCAACCATCACCGTGAACATTCCCACCACAACGGAGCCGCTGGTATCGCTGGCCATCGTTCCCGCCTCGCAGACGCTCACGGCAACCAATCAGACCGCAGGGTTCATCGCCATTGGCACCACGGCAAGCGGCACGACGGTGAACCTGACCAATATGCCGGCTACGATCGGTTCGGCGACGATCAATGCGGCAGTGTGGAACTCCAGCGTTCCCTCGGTGGCCAAGATCAATTCAGCCAGTGGAGTCGCCACGGCCGTTGCTAACGGCACCACGGCGATCACGGCCGTCGCCGTTAATCCAGACGGCACGGTAGTGACGGGAACAGCAACGCTCACCGTGAACATTCCCACCACACCGGAGCCGATCGTGTCGCTGGCCATCGTTCCGGCCTCGCAGACGCTCACGGCAACTAATCAGTCCGCCGGGCTTATTGCCATCGGCACCACGGCAAGCGGCACGACGGTGAACCTGACCGGTGTGCCGGCGATCATCGGTTCGGCGACGATCAATGCGGCAGTGTGGAACTCCAGCGTTCCCTCGGTAGCCAAGATCAATTCGGCCAGCGGAATCGCCACGGCTGTTGCCAACGGCATAACGGCGATCACGGCAATTGCCTCGAATCCAGACGGCACGGTAGTGACAGGAACGGCAACGCTCACCGTGAACATTCCCATTACACCGGGGCCGCTGCTCTCGCTGGCCATCGTTCCCGCCTCGCAATCGGTGGCTGCGGCCGGCCAAACCACCCAATTCATGGCAATCGGCGACTTCTCGTCGAGTTCATCCACACCGGGCAACCAAAACATGGCGAACGTAAGCGGCTACAGCGTCAAATGGGGTTCCAGCAACACGCAAGTCGCTACCATCGACCCCAATACAGGAATTGCCACAGGGGTTGGGCAGGGCGCGACGGCTATTACGGTCGTCGTCACCAATAACACCGACAAGACTGGGGCGACGGCTACGGCGACCTTTACGGTGACCGGACCATCCACTTCGACGATCTCGGCGCTGTCAATTATTCCCGGTTCGCAGGCTGTCACCTTGCCGACGATTGGATCGACCCTTCAGACCATTGGTTTTGTCGCCATCGGCACCAATAGCAGCACAGGCCTTGCGGTGAACGTGACCAGCCAAGTTGTCTGGAGTTCCTCCAACTCGCTGGTTGCCACCATCGATTCCGCGGGCATCGCCACGGCGCTAAGCCAGGGCCAGACCACGATCACGGCCATCGCGACGAATCCGGATTTGAGCGTGGTGCCGGCGACGGCAACCCTGACAGTTGCTGGCGTAGCATCGGAGCCTCTGCTCTCGCTGGCCATTATTCCTGGCTTTGAATCGGTTGCATACCCTGGTCAAAAGGGTCAATTCACCGCTATCGGGACATTCTCGACCGCGCCCGCCACACAGAATCTCACGACCACGGCCACCTGGAGTTCCAGCAATACGAAAGTTGCTACTGTGGGCGCTTCCAGCGGGCTTGTGACCGCGGTGGGCCAGGGCACCGCTGTCATTCTGGCCATCGCCTCGAACCCAGACACGAGTGTGGTAACGGCTACCGCAACCTTTACGGTCGTAAACGCCGCATCAGAACCAGTCGCGTCGCTTGCTGTCCTTCCGGCCTCCCAGACGGTGGAGATGAATCAATCCGGCCAATTCATTGCGATGGGCACGGATGGAACAACCGGTCTGCAATCGGACGTGACAACAGCAACCAACCTTACCTGGAGTTCCAGTAATACGAAAGTTGCCACGGTTGGCCTCCACACCGGGCTTGCCGCGGCTCAGGGTCCAGGTACTGCAACTATCATTGCCGAATACACGAATTCAGCCACAAGCGTGGTAACGGCTACCGCGACCATCACGGTACCGGCTGCGACATCGGCGCCGGAGCCTCTGCTTTCGATTGCCATCTTGCCTGCCTCTCAAACGGTTGAATCGCTGAATGAAACCGGGCAATTCATCGCCATCGGAACATTCTCAACCACTCCAACCGTCCGGGATCTGACAAGCACGGTCACCTGGAGTTCCAGCGACACAAAGCTTGCCACCATCAACGGTTCCGGGCTTGCCACGGCACTGTTCCTGGTCCAGGGATCCACGGCCATTATCGCCACGGACACTACCTCGAACCCAGACGGCACTGCCGTGACAGGGACCGCGTCGTTTAGCGTTATCCCAGTTGCAGGCCCGATCGGAACAGGGTTGGCGACGCTGACTGTCGAAAACGCCGGCAGGAACACAACCACCTGGAGCGTAACGGCTCCTTCCGCCACGGGCGTTGTGGATACGATCCATTGCGACTCCACTGGCACCTCCGTGTGCGTGGCGACTTATCCGATTGGCACCACGGTGACCCTGACCGCAACTCCAGGAGCGAGCGGCACCTTCAATGGATGGTCCTCAAACTGCGCACCAGTTGGAACCGTTAGTCCGAACGGGCCAGACAAGTGCATCGTCTCGTTGGCCAACAACGATACGGTCGCAGCCATCATCAACTAGACAGCAACCCTTGCAAGAAATGCCGTCCTTCGGGGCGGCATTTCTGTGTTTAGAGGCAAAAGTTTAGGAATGCTGGGGAGATCCACCCGCCGCTTGCGGACCTGCAAAGATGCAAAAGCGGATTACGACAGGTATGGAGTGGGGCGTTTAGACTGGAACCTGTCCATTTGAGCGTGATGACCCACCGGTTCGGAATTCTTCGCCGCTTTCGCTTCAATCTGCCGCAGCGCATTGCGGCTGGGTTGCTGGCGCTGTTTCTCGTCCAGGGGCTTTGGCTTACAGGGCACCAGACGCTCACCGATCGAGACTACCAATATGCGCGTTGCGGCCGCGAGACCTGGGAGCGGCCATCTGCCCTGTCCGGGTACTTTACGACGTGCGGGAACATCCACGACGGGATTCTTGCTTACCGGATGGCGGGGTTGCCCCTCACTCTGAACCTGCTCGTTGAGAAGGGGCTGGACCGGTTCCGCAAGCCTGAGGACCGGGTTTTTCAGGATGCAGGGGGTGAGGTAAGGGCCTCTGACCTGAGTACCTGGGAACTGCGTCACCAGATGCCCTATGTGCTGCTGCTGTTGAGGCTGCCCTTTCTGCTGGCCGGATGCGTGCTGGGCGGATGCATCTGGTGGGTTACGCGGCGGCTCTACGGGAACCTCGGTGGCTACACGGCTCTGTCGCTCTACTGTTTCTCTCCGGCGGTGCTCAGACTGTGCGTGGCGCCGAATGCAGAGGTGCTGGCGGCGCTTGGAGTCTATGGGGGCGTGTACACCTGCATCGGCGTGGCCCACGCAATGCAGGGTCCGAGACGCAAGTGGCGGCCCCGGATCGTTCTGCTGACAGTCGCCTTTGGCGTGGCTGCGGCCTCACACATTGCCGCTCTGCCGGTGGTAGCCCTGTTAGGGCTGGCGCTGATGCTGTGGGTGGCCGAAGGGCGCAGAAGCCAGGTGCTGCCGGTGGTGCTGGCGGCGGTGGCCGGGGCGCTGGTGATGATCTTTGCCTGCTACGGGTTCTCTCCGGACGCGTTCAGCTACGCCTTCCGGTCGCAGGCAGGGCTGCTGTGGTTCTCTTTGGATCCGGCGCGAAGGTTCTTCAGCACGCTGGGCAATGCGGGGATAACCATAGCCGCAGGCGCGGCGCTGGCGCTTTATCTGGGACTTAGGCGGTCACGCTATTTCGGCAATACCACTCCGCTGATCTGCTTCGCGGTGTTGATTGTGCTGGTGATGACGGGAGCGCAGGGAAGTCCCTGGCTGTGGGCGCTGCCGTTCCTGGTTACGTTTGCCGGTGGTGTGCTGGCGGATGCGTACGAGGGTCCGCGAGGACGGCTGGCGATGGCGGCAGGCGGAGCCATCCTGGTGCTGCAGGCAGTGTTCTGTTTGTTGAGCTTGCCGGGATTGCTGTAGGAACGGGACAGGCTAAGTCGGTAGGGAAAGTAAAGTAAAATTGTCGCTTCTCGAACTTCGCACCGTTTTCAGCGTCCGGGATGATTCTATAAATATGCGCTTGAAGACATTAGGCATTCTGGAGCATAATATGAGCAAGCAATGGAAGGTGGCGTTCCACGACGAGTTTCTGCCTGAATTCAGGGGATTTTCGGAACAAGTCAAAAGGGAGCTTGCTGCGCGGCTGGAGCGATTGCGGGATCAGGGTTCCTCGCTGGGGAGACCTTATGTGGGCACATTGAAAGGCTCCAAGCACGCGAACATGAAGGAACTGCGTTTTGAGACCGACGGCGGTGTTTGGCGAGTAGCATTCGCATTCGATCCCATGCGAGATGCCATCTTGTTGGTCGGTGGGAGCAAGTCTGGTGTTTCCAAGGGCCGATTCTATCGAGAATTGATAAATAAAGCCGATAAACGCTTCGCGCAACACTTGATCGGATTGCACGAGCAGCAACAGACGAAGAAGGAGACGAAATGACCGTTCCTTACGAAGAAGTCTTCAAGGAGTTTTCCGCAGAGGATCAGAAATGGATAAAGCAGCGCGCCGAGGAGTTGAGGGCTGAAGAGCTGAGCCTGCGCCAAATGCGTTGCATTCGTAAACTTACCCAAGCTTCTCTGTCAAAAAAGCTCAATATCGGGCAAGAAGGGATTTCACGCATCGAACGACGTACCGACCTCTACATTTCCACGCTTCGCAGTTACGTGGAGGGTGTGGGTGGTGAACTGACGCTTATGGTTCGATTTCCCGACCGCGCAGCTGTTGTTCTGTCCGGATTGGGCGAAGACGAGGACGCAGAGAAGGGCGAGTTTGAGTTGGCTGATGCGACTCCGAGCCTCGGGATTGTAACCGACATGACGTTCTCAGTTTCAGGTGAGCGAGAGTCAGTTATTAATGCTCCGGAAGGGCTCCGCCGCAGATCGTCTTAGATTCCCATAAAATCAAGCAAAATAAGGACTTATTTATATGTTTTTACCTTGCTGAAACGGACTTTGGAAGCGTAAAATAGAACCATAGCTCGCGGACCCGGCCTCACTCTTTTCAGGGCCTTTTTGCCACCTCCTGGCGGGCTAAGAAAAACCCTATGGCAGACGATCAGAATCCACAGCTCCCCCTTGAAGGCGGCACGCCGCCCAACAGCGGTACGAACCTCATTCCAATCAACATCGAAGAGGAGATGCGCCGCTCCTATCTCGACTACTCGATGAGCGTAATCATCGGGCGCGCGCTGCCGGATGCCCGCGACGGGCTGAAGCCGGTGCATCGCCGCGTGCTCTACACGCTGAGCGAGATGGGCCTGCAGCACAACAAAAAATACACCAAGTGCGCCAAGGTCGTGGGCCAGGCCATGGGTGTGTACCATCCTCATGGCGACTCGTCCATCTACTACACCCTGGTGCGTTTGGCGCAGCCCTTTTCCATGCGCTATCCCATGGTCGACGGCCAGGGCAACTTCGGCTCCGTGGACGGCGATCCGCCCGCGGCCATGCGTTATACCGAGTGCCGCATGGAGCGCATTGCCGGCGAAATGCTCGCTGACATCGACATGGAAACGGTGGATTTCGTTCCCAACTACGACGAATCCACGTTCGAGCCTTCGGTGCTGCCCACGCGCATACCCAACCTGATCGTCAATGGATCGAGCGGCATCGCGGTCGGCATGGCCACCAACATTCCGCCGCACAATCTTACCGAGGTGGTCAACGCCACAATTGAGCTGCTGCAGAATCCCGAGGCAGGGCTTGCCGAGGTGCTCAAGTACGTAAAGGGCCCCGACTTCCCCACGGGCGGCTTCATCTACGGCCAGAGCGGCATCATCCAGGCTTACAAAACCGGGCGCGGGCGCTTCATGATGCGCGCCAAGGTGGCCACGGAGAACCTGACCAAGGAAAAACAGGCGATCATTGTCACCGAAATTCCTTACCAGGTAAACAAGTCGGTACTGATCCAGCGCATCGCCGAGCTGGTAAACGACAAGATCGTGGACGACATCAGCGATGTGCGCGACGAGAGCGACCGCGACGGCATGCGGATTGTGATCGAGCTCAAGCGCAGTGCGCAGCCCGAGATCGTGCTCAACCAGCTCTACAAGCACACGCAGATGCAGGAGAGCTTCTCCATGATCTTCCTGGCTGTGCTCAACGGGCAGCCGCGGGAGTTGGGTCTGGATGAGGCGATCCGCTGCTTCATCAACCACCGCAAAGATGTTGTGCAGCGCCGCACGCTGTTCCTGCTGCGCAAGGCGCGTGATCGCGAGCACATCCTCGAAGGCCTCAAGATTGCGCTCGACAACCTGGACAGGGTGATCAAGATCATTCGCGCGTCGGGTTCGAGGGCCGAGGCGAGAGAGAATCTGTACGCGTGGAGCAAGGGCACCGAGATTGTCATCACACTCGACCGGGTGAGGCTGCCGAGCGAAGAGCGCGGCCTCACGCTCAAGCAGATCGACGCAATTCTCGAGTTGCAACTCTACCGCCTCACCCAGCTTTCCATTGACGAGATCCTCACCGAGTTGAAAGAAATCCTCGCCAAGATCGCCGAGTTCGAATCGATCCTTGCCAGCGAAATGAAACTGCGCGCGGTGATCTCAAAGGAACTCGAAGAGATTCGCGACAAGTATGGCGACGCGCGCCGCACGCAAATTGTGGACGAGAGCGCGGAGCTTCAGCTTGAGGATCTGATCGCCGACGAGCAGGTTGCCGTCACCGTGAGCCACCAGGGCTACCTCAAGCGCACGCCCATCAGCATCTATCGCCAGCAGCGGCGCGGCGGAACCGGCCGCACCGGCATGAAGACGCGCGATGAGGACTTTGTCTCGCAGTTGATTGTGAACTCGACCCACGCCTTCCTGCTCTGCTTTACCAACACCGGCCGCGTGTACTGGCTTAAGGTGTACGAGATTCCCGACGTAAGCGCGGCGGGCAAGGGCAAGTCCATGCAGAGCCTGCTGAATCTGCAGCAGGGCGAGAGCGTGCGCACCATTCTCCCGGTGCGCGACCTGGAAGAAGAGGGCAAATTCATCTTCTTCGCAACGCGCAACGGCATCGTCAAGAAGACTCCGCTCAAGGACTTCAGCAATGTGATGGCGCGCGGCATCATCGCCATCGCCATTGATGAGAAGGTCGACGACCTGATCGACGCGCGCATCACCGATGGAAAGCAGACCATCTTCCTGGCGACACGCGAAGGCATGGCCATACGCTTCAATGAAGAGTATGACCCGGATGGCAGCGGGTCCGGCCTGCGTCCGATGGGCCGTAACGCCGCTGGCAACAAGGGCATTTCGCTCAAGAAGAACGATCAGGTCATCGGCGTCGCCATTACAGACTCCGATGAGACGCGCGACCGGAATCGCGATGAGTGCGCCGCGAACCTCGGCCTGACTGCCAAGCTTACGACCCTGAGAGACGCCCAGGCGAGCGCCAAGGAAGCTCTCCACAAGGCGCGCGAGGACAGGAGAAACGGATCTCCGAATGACGAGTCGCTCAAGGCTGCGGAAAAGGCCGCGGAAAAGGCTCTCGACCACGCGGAAAAGGCATTGAAGGGTCTGGACGAGCGTCTCGGAGTAAGCAAATTCCTCATTCTCACCATCACCGAGAACGGCTTCGGCAAGCGCACCGATATTGACGAATACCGCCTGACCGCGCGCGCTGCCCAGGGCGTGAATAACCTGAAGGCAACCGCCAAAGTAGGCAAGTCGGCGTCCATCCTGCTGGTGGATGAGACCTCGGAATTGATGGTCATCAGCCAGTTCGGCAAAATGATCCGCATCGACACCAACTCCATCCGGGCGGCGGGACGCTCCACCCAGGGCGTGAAGTTGCTGAATCTTGAACTCGACGACAAGGTAGCCGCTGCCGTCATTATTCCGCCGGAAGAGCTGAAGGACGACGAGCCGATGCTGTTGCAGTAACGTGCGGATACCCCAGGCCTCGAACCAGAGGCCTGGGGTGCCCAGTTAAAGAAGTACGACGAACCGATACGGTTCCCGTTTAGGCTGGCCCTGGAATGACTCCAATCAACTTCGACGCGGTCTGGGATCGGGTGATCAAGGATTTTCAGTGCGATCTTGATTCGATTCACGGGCCGGCACACTGGCGGCGCGTTGAACAAAATGCTTTGAGGATTTCCGCTACCAATTCTGCAGTCGTCGATGTGGTGAGACTCTTTGCCGTCTTTCACGATTCGCGAAGGGAATCTGATTCTTTTGATCTTGGACATGGCGAACGCGGGGCAAGATACGCTGCTGAATTACGCGGCGACCTTTTTGATTTGAGTGATGTGCATTTTGAGCTATTGCAATTTGCCTGCACCTGGCACACGCACGGAAAGTTAAGCGGGAACCCTACGATCGGGGCATGCTGGGATGCTGATCGCCTTGACCTGACCCGCATTGGCGAAATGCCCAATGCAAAGTACATGAGCACCGAGCTGGGGCGAAGCCTTTCCTCAATCAAGTAGGCGCCGGATGCACAGGCTTCGCTTTTGGGCCTGAGATTTACGAGCCGGGTGCCCCAGGTCTGGATTTTCAGACCTGGGAGCCTAGGAGATTACGAATCGATCTCAGAGCCGATGGACCCGCCGGATCGTCTTATCCATCGGCTTGCTCGGGTCGTAGACAACGCCTATCTTCGCCCACGCCGCCACGCTCAACTCGCGCGTTAGATTCAAGCGCTCGCCGACTGAAAGATTCCTCCAGTTTCGGACCTTCTCCACCAGGTGCTCCGGCACATAGGTGTAGTCAAATTTCGATTCGTCCACACTCATAACCAAATTGTATTCCGCTCCGAATCATCTACATCGACCAATCTTCGACGATCAGGCCTCTCACCCTCTCGAACTCGCGCGTATTGGCGGTGACCAGAATCAGGTTTCTGCTGAAGGCTTGCCCTGCAATCAGAGTGTCGTACTCGCCGATGCGCTGGCCCTGACGTTCAAGTGCGGCGCGAATCTCTCCTGCGGCCTGGGCATCCTTCGCACTGTAGTCGAGCACATCGACAGCGCGACCCAGGAAAGCGGAAAGTCGATTGGCATTTTGAGCCACGCGGCCACTCTTGGCAACGCCATACCAGAGTTCATGTACGACTATGGAAGAGGTCGCGGGAATGATTGAACGCCGCGCTGCCTGGAGGTAGCGCCGACGAACCTCATCCGACGTTCCGTTGATGAGCGCGATGCAGATGTTGGTATCGAGCAGGAAGTTCACTTGAAATACTCACGAATGGGTGCGAGGTTCTGTTTGCGGCCTTCGGGAAAGATCGGGTCGGCTCCCATGGCATCCATTCGAGCAAACAAGTCCTCCATTGGCTCCTTCGCGGCCGGAAGGACGGGCTCAAGCAAGATGCCGGCGCCCATGCGGGTCACGCGTACCCGGTCGCCCTCAATGCGGAACTCTTTGGGCAGGCGCACTGCCTGGCTCCGCCCGTTCCAGAAAAGCTTGGCGTCCGTTTCCTTCGAATCTTTTGCTCCCTTTGCGGCCATTGAGCCCTCCAATAAGTATATATCAATAGTATATATCAAATTTAGACTTAAGATAACAACTATCCCGATTGAGCCTTGAGGCCCGAATGAAGAAAGGGTGATTAGGACGGGATAGGATGGAAGGGCGGGTGATATTCGAATTGGCCTGCAATTTCTCGACATGTACGAGGTAAGCCACCTATGCCGGCAACTGGGGCCAAACCGATCGGTGCGGAAGACGAGGCTGGCGCGGCCCAGGCCGTGCGCCAGATGTTCGACTCGATTGCGCCCAAGTATGACCTGCTGAATCACGTGCTTTCGGCCAATGTGGACCGTCTCTGGTGGTGGCGGGCGGCGCGGCGCTTCCGGCCCATCCTTGCCAATCCCGATGCGGCGATTCTCGATATCTGCTGCGGCACCGGCGACATGACCATGGCGCTCTTGAAGCACCGCCCCGCTGGATCGCGGCCCATCCTGGCGGGGGATTTTGCGCGGGGCATGCTGAGCCGCGGTGCTCTCAAGTTCGGCGGCCCTGGCGTAGGCGCGCGTGAGCCGGGCAAGTCATACGCGGTGGCCCTCGAGGCTGACGCCCTCCACCTCCCGCTCAAATCCGCATCGCTTGACCTGATCGTCTCGGCCTTCGGTTTCAGAAATCTGGCCAATTACGAGGCCGGGCTCCGCGAGTTCGCGCGCGTTCTGAAGCCCGGCGGCCAGTTGGGCATTCTTGAATTCAGCGAGCCGGGTGGCCTCATGGGCAAGGCCTATGCCGTCTATTTCCGCCGCGTGCTGCCCGCCATCGGGCGCATCATCTGCGGCAAGGACGGCCCCTACAGTTACCTGCCCGTTTCGGTGGGGAATTTCCCGCCTCCCGCCAAGATGCTCCAGCTCATGCGGACCACTGGATATGAGGCGTGCGCATGGCAGCCTTACACCTTCGGAATCGCCGGGTTGTACACGGCCAAGCGTGAAGCGATAGCCTAAGAGCCTGATGACTTCCGCCATTTCCAATGAACCGGTTCCAAGCCAGGCTGAGAATTCCGCTGCCAAGCGGAAAGTGGCGCTCAACTCGATGCTCGCTGCGGCGGCAATGACAGTTCTGAAGCTGGTGACGGGCCTGATGTCGGGGTCGTTGGGCGTGCTGTCGGACGCAGCCCATTCAGGGCTGGACATGGTGGGCGCAACGCTGACATTTTTCTCGGTCCGCGTCAGCGATCTGCCGGCTGACGAAGACCATACCTACGGCCACGGCAAAATTGAGAACCTCTCCTCCTTCGGCGAAGTCATCCTGATGGCCGTTTCGAGCGGCTGGATCATCTGGGAAGCAGTGGAACGGACGCTGCACCATTCCGTCGAACTGCGCCACTCGGTGTGGCCGGTGCTGGTGGTCGTGAGCTCGATCGGAGTGGACTGGTGGCGTTCGCGGCAACTGCTGAAAGTGGCCAAACAAACCAACTCGCCGGCCCTGGCAACTGACGCCTTCCATTTTGCAAGCGACATCTGGTCTTCACTGGCCGTGCTCGCAGGGCTGGCGGCTAGTTGGGTGGGCATGCGGTTCGGAATTCCCATCCTGCGCTATGCTGACCCCCTGGCGGCGGTGGTGGTATCACTCATGATCCTGCGACTCACGGTGCGGTTGGGCCATGAAGCGGTAAGCGCCCTAATGGACCAGATTCCGGCCGAAACACGGCACCAGATCATGAACGAGGTAGAGCGGGTGCCGGGCGTGCTGGCAGTGGAGCAGGCGCGCGTGCGACGCTCGGGAGCCGGTTACTTTGCAGACCTGACGGTGGCTCTACCGAGACGCTTTACGTTTGAGCACACCGGAGAGTTGGTGCGGGCAACTACCGAGGCGGTACGCCGCACACTCCCCACCGCCGATGTGGTCATTCACACGGTGCCGCGCGAGGCCAGGGCGGAGAGCGTCTTTGACCGGGTGCGGGCGGTCGCGGCGCGCAACAACGTAAGCGTTCATGATCTCAGCGTGCAGTCGCTTCATGGCCGCTTGCGCGTAGAGCAGCACCTGGAACTGGACGAAACTTTGTCCCTGATGGCGGCCCACGAGTTTGTCACGGCGCTCGAGGCGGAGATCCTGCGCGATGCGCCCGAGATTGATTCCGTGCTGACGCACATCGAGAGCGAGCCGGCCACCATCGAACAGCCGGAAGAGATGGTGGAAGAGGACCGCAAGATCGAGTACGCCCTGCGCGCTGCCGCGCACCTGTTTCCCGAGATTGTGGACGTGCACGAGATCAAGGTGGGACGCGCGGGCGAACACACCTCTCTCTCCTGTCACTGCACGTTGCCCGACGAATTGACCATGCAGCGCGTGCACGTGGTGATTACCGCGCTCGAGGACCGGTTCAAGCTGGCGTGTCCGGAGGTCCAACGCGTGACCATCCATCCGGAGCCGGTGACGGATAATTTGCGGTAGGACGCATAAGGGTGTTTCCCCGGCGTGGAGCGCGAGAATGAACAGCACTTCGATTGTGAATTTCTTCCGTGTGGCGTCCCTGCTGATGGTGCTGGTGGCAGTGGCGCTGCTGTCCGCCATTGCGACCATGCACTTTGCGATTCACGGGGCAGAGGTGCAAATTCCTGCGCTGAAAGGGATGACTGTGGCCGAAGCGCGCAGCCAGACCTCCGGGCTGGGCCTGAACCTTGACGTGGACAATCGCTACTACTCGGGCGATGTGGCCATGGGGCACATTCTTTCACAATCCCCCGCACCGGGAACGGTAGTGCGCCGCGAGTGGCAGGTGCGTGTTTCAGAAAGCCTCGGCCCGCAAAAGGTGGACGTGCCGAATACGGTGGGACGCGAGCAGCGGGTGGCCGAGTTGACCTTGCGGCGTGTTGGCCTTGAG
>Ga0209083_1001613_pt1 | contig 24766 bp, 21 predicted proteins | sample AM7aDNAmetaG_FD_184132 | JGI IMG/M metagenome (GOLD analysis project Ga0209083, IMG submission 184132) | Freshwater microbial communities from Finland to study Microbial Dark Matter (Phase II) - AM7a DNA metaG (SPAdes) (version 3) | ecosystem: Environmental > Aquatic > Freshwater > Lake ...
TGAAGAGTCACTCCAGATAAAACAGAGTGACGTGGATTTCTGCCATGCGTTTGAGCTTTCAGTGAGTGAAGCCTTTACGAACTCAGCTTCTTATGCGGATCGATCAAAAGAGGATAACATGATCACCCTGAGTTTCAGTTCGGATAACAATAAGCTTACAGTGAGTATCAGTGACAGTAACCCTCCTTTTAACCCTGACCCCACACCAGTGGATATAACTAATTACCCTGAAAAAGGATTTGGACTGTTACTGATTCGTCAACTTATGGACTCCGTATCTTACTCGAGAGAGCAAGGGACAAACAGGATTTCAATGACAAAACAGAGTGGTATTACAGAGTACCACAATCCATAACAGAATAAACCCCAGGGGCACTATGGTATCCGTTGTTATTGTCAGCTACAACACGCAGGAAATTCTTCGAAACTGTCTTGAAGCGCTTTTTGAGCACAGTAAGGGAGTTGCAATGGAAGTTTTTGTCGTTGACAATGATTCCCATGATGGTTCTGCTGCTATGGTAAAAAATGACTTTCCATCCGTCATGCTGATTACAAACCATGAGAATCTCGGGTTTGCTGCAGCAAATAACCAAGCCTTTGCTCTTGCCCGGGGCCGATATATCATTCTTTTAAATCCTGATGCGTATATCAGACCGTTATCACTTGAACACTCTATTGCGTTCATGGACAGGACTCCAATGTGCGGGCTCTGCGGTGGAAAAATAATTTCACCGGAAGGCAGACTGGAACCTTCGGCAAGACGCTTCCCTTCTGCCCTCTCCAAGCTGTTAACAATGTCGGGATTGCGTGGCACGTTTGCTCATTCTCCCATAGTAAATTATCATGAATTTGGTGGTTTCGCGCATGATAAACCTATGGAAGTCGACTGGGTGCCGGGAACTTTCACCATTGTTCGCAAAAAGATGCTTGATGAAATAGGTTACTTCGATGAAAGGTTTTACATCTATTACGAAGAAACCGATCTTTGCATGAGGGCAAAAAAGGCTGGATGGACAATCTATTTTATCCCTGATGCAGAAGTGATGCATATAGGAGGTGCAAGCAGTAAAACAAGAAAAGATAAAACGTTTGATAATAAAGCCGCTCAAGTGCTTATCTTCCGAATGCGGAGTGAGTGGCTCTATTATCGTAAAAACAAGGGCCTGGTTGCAATGTTGGCCGCTGCATACGTTGAATTGCTTTGGTATGCCCTGCGATATACCAAAAATCTGCTTTTGCCTTCTCGGGAAGGTGAAAAAAAACGCATTGCAGCACTTTTAATCATTAAACAAATAGTCTCATCACTTCAGGATACAAAATTCGGTAGCTTTTCACCCCCAACCCCCTGGTAAAGCATCATGAATCTGTTCCAAAACATAAGGGCTGATCTTTCAACCTATGAAGGTAAATGGAGCAGTCAGGGATTCTGGGTTATGATCGTCTATCGTTTCGGAAGGTGGCGTTACACCATCAAAAGCGGTATAGTTCGTAAACCTTTTTCCCTGCTCTACAAATTCTTTTACAAGATTGTCCAGATACTGACAGGTATAGAGCTCCCTTGTGAAGTTCCTGTCGGCAGAAATTTCCGTATTGATCATTTCGGGGATATCATCATCAGCGGATATGCAAGTTTCGGCGATAACTGTATTATCCGTAACGGGGTAACCATCGGATTGAAAAATATTTCAGAAAAAGCAGCGCCATATTTAGGCAATAATATCAGTATCGGAGCGGGAGCAAAAATTCTTGGGAATATCACCATAGGTAATAACGTTGATATCGGAGCAAATGCGGTAGTACTTGCATCAGTCCCAGATAACTCCATTGCTGTGGGAATTCCTGCTAAAATTATCGCTAAAAAAAATACGCACTCATGATATTGCGAATCCGCAATCATTTCAAACTCATGATAAGAGCTATGAAATGCAATTCATTTTACTATTAAAAGGATAACCGAATATATCAGCGCTAATAACCCGTTGTAATTTTAGTTACCTTTAAAGAGTACACTGTATAGTTTTCTTACATAAACTAATGATTAAAGCACCGGCTAACATGTACAGAGCTTCTGCATGCATCGCAAATTATCCGATTGTTGATTATCACCGTATGGTTAAATCCATGGCGATTTTCTGTATTGTTTCGTTTTATGTTTTGCTAACAGCCTGTGGCAGTATATCCCCAACTCCTTCTCAAATAGCCACAACTCCTGAAAAAGAATTCAAGGTGGATCTTCCCAAAAAAATTCAGGATTTTGCAACTTCTGCTAAAATTGAAGCAATATCTCCGCATGAATTATACCAGTACCATCTTGGACCTGGAGATTTTGTCAATATACAGGTATGGCACAGGCCAGAACTCTCACAAGATAATTTAGTGGTTTCACCGGACGGGTTGATTGCTATTCCGAGAGTCGGCAGCCTCAACGTGATGAACCGTACACCAGAAGAATTACAGAGTATGATAACATCAAAACTTGAGCGCCTCTATATAAAACCGGAAGTAACGGTAAGAATCCATGAGTATCACAATAATAAGGCTTTTATTCTCGGACGGGTAAGTAAACCTGGGGTTGTCAATTTTCCCGGTAAAGGCACGTTGCTGGAAGCACTTGCTCTTGCCGGAGGACTTCCTGATCAGGGAAAAGAGGCCTCTCTAACTAAATGCGCCATTATCCGAGGCAATGACACGGTTATCTGGATTGATCTGATTGATCTTCTTAAAAACGGCAATATGGCCCTAAACTCCCCTATCAAAAACAATGATGTGATTTATATTCCAGAAGCTTCGGATGATCTGATTTATGTTATGGGCGAAGTTGTCACCCCCGGGGCTCTTCAGCTTAAAAACGGTATGAATCCGCTTAAAGCAATCATGCTTGCCGGTGGACCAAGCAAGCAGGCTAACCTGGAAAAGGTATTCATCATCAGGCAAAACAATCTCAAGGGAGATATTATCAAGGTTGATCTTATAAACATGCTCGAACATGGTGATTTCAGCCAGAACTTTTCGCTTATGCCGAATGACATTGTCTATATCAGCCCAAGCGGAATGGCAAAATTCAATTACACGATTGAAAAGCTACTTCCATCGCTTAATGTTCTTTCTATAGGCACAACCATCGAGCAGCAGATATGGGGTAAGGGAACTACGGTCGTATCCCCAAATATCACCCCGTCCAAGTGAGACAGTATTAGATGATAGACAAAAGACCATACATCAATATGCGATCAGTAAACTGACAATGGAAAAATTACCACACCTTTCTAACATTACTAAAATCTGGTCTCTCCTTTTACCAGGAGAACGTCAGAATTCTATTATTCTATTCTTCCTGATGCTTGTCGGTGTTGGCCTTGAAACGCTTGGTGTTGGCCTTGTCATACCCGCTTTATCCCTCTTTACACAAAAGAATTTTGCAACCAAATATCCTATTCTTCTTCCTTTACTCAATTTCTTTAGTAATCCAGATCAGCACACCTTAGTCGTAGGAGGCTTACTCTTTTTGCTCGGTGTCTATTTTGTTAAAGCTGTTTTTCTGGTATTTCTTGTCTGGAAACAAAATCGCTTTACTTACGGTATCGGAGCTAGACTATCTTTGCGATTGTTTACTATTTACCTTCGTCAGCCCTATGTCTTTCATTTGCAACGCAACTCTGCCCAGTTAATTCGGAATGTTACCAATGAAGTCGGGATTTTCACCGGTAGTGTGTTAACTCCCCTGATGCAGTTATTTTCAGAATCATTGGTTGTATTAGGTCTTTGCCTTATGCTGCTTCTGGCTGAACCGATTGGAACAATTTCCATTGTATGCGTTTTGGGTATCACAAGTTGGAGTTTCTTTCATTTTACTGAAGGGCAAATAACTCGCTGGGGTAAAGACCGTCAACACCACGAGGGGTTGCGTATTCAGCACTTACAACAGGGGCTTGCTGGGGCTAAAGATGTTAAATTGCTGGGACGTGAGAATGAATTTTTAAAACAATACAATACTCATAATAGAGAAAGCACAAAAGTTGGACGGTTAAATAATACCATTCAACAACTACCTCGCATTTGGCTAGAGTTACTTGCTGTTTGCGGGCTTGTAGCTCTTGTACTTGTTATGCTGGCACAGGGTGGGGAGCTCGAAGCAATTGTTCCAAAACTTGGACTTTTTGCTGTTGTGACATTTCGTTTAATGCCTTCAGTCAGCCGATTGTTGAACGTGTTACAATCTCTAAAATATTGTTTACCTGTAATTGATATCCTTGAAAAAGATCTTATCCTTTTCGCACCGGATGATCCCGAAAAGAGAGCAACACCATCGACTTTTCAGAACACGCTTCAGCTTCAACATGTTACCTATACATATCCTGGAGTTTCCGTTCCGTCACTTAATGATATATCACTAACGATCAACTGTGGAGAATCGATCGGTTTTATCGGTACAAGCGGAGCAGGCAAAAGCACCCTGGTCGACATTCTGCTTGGTCTGCTACCTCCAGATCAGGGAATAGTGTCAGTTGACGGACAAGATATCCAGAAGAATCTCAGAGGTTGGCAGAACCACATCGGTTATGTACCTCAATCAATTTATCTTACTGATGATACGCTGCTTCGTAATATTGCCTTTGGACTTTCCAGCGAACAGATTAATCATGATTCTATTTTAAACGCAATTCGCGCTGCTCATCTTGATGATTTTATTGAAAGTCTTCCAGAAGGTCTTAACACTGTTGTTGGAGAGAGAGGAGTCAGACTATCCGGCGGTCAACGTCAGAGAATCGGGATTGCTCGCGCGCTCTATCACGATCCCTCAGTGCTTGTTCTTGACGAAGCGACAAGCGCACTTGATACCGCAACAGAAAAAGGAGTGATGGACGCTGTGCGCGAGCTGCAGGGATCTAAAACTATTATCATTGTTGCTCACAGGCTCAGCACTATTGAACACTGTGACCGACTATATCAAATGGAGAATGGACAAATAAAGTCAGAAGGAACCCCAGATTTAATTCTTCATTAAAGCTTAATTGAATATGAAAAATTTCCTGAAGTATAAAACAAAGGACAACCCGCCCCCTAAATTTGGAATAGATCATTCAATCTTTAAAGAATTGAAAATCACTTATTTATGTCCAATATCTGATCACACCGGAGATGGCGCAAGTGGAGGAGTGAAGGTAATTTACAAACACTCAGAAGAAATCAACAAGCTCCTTTCTCCGAAATTTAAATCATCAGTATTACATCCTGAAAAAGTTAATTTTTATTGCAACTGGTTTGATTACTCAATTGAATTTAAACGTAATTTAAATTTCAATCCCAATAAAGAGTTTGTAATAATTCCGGATTTTTGGGCCGAAAGATATTCTCCTCAATGTAAAGCGAATAATATAAAATACGGGATTTTTGTTCAAAACGGGTATTTATTTGGAAATAACGATAACGCATCTACATATTCCGCTTTTCAAGGCGCTGAAATTATTATGACTATATCTGAGGATACAACTGATTGCTGCGCATTAGCGTTTCCTGAGTTATCTTCTAAAATAATGCGCATGCACTTTTTTGTTGATTCTAATAAATTTGTACCCGACCTTCAAAAAGAAAATATAATTACTTATATGCCACGAAAACTCTCAAGGCATTCGAAATTAGTTATATTTTTTTTAACACATTATCTACCAGAACATTGGAATATTATTCAAATACATAATAAAACCGAAAAAGAAGTTATTGAAACACTAAAGAAATCAAAAATATTTTTATCCTTCAGTGAGCTAGAGGGATGGGGACTTCCACCAATAGAAGCAGGATTGACTGGCAATAAAGTAATTGGATATACGGGAGAAGGAGGAAAAGAATACTGGCATCCTCCTATTTTCAAAGAAGTAATGATGGGCGATGTAAAGGGATTTGTCAAGGAAATAATTACTGAAATACATAAATTCGACAGCGATAACTCATTTAAAGCTGATGAGACAGCCATTGGTCAGCTTGCTGATTTATATTCTAAAGAGCGCGAAAGCAGTGACATTATCGCGCTTTCAAAAAAAATAAGTGCAGTGCTTTCGATTTAGGATATTGGACACAAATAAAATTAATTAAAATGCAAAATTGTATTAATGTTGTTTTTGCAACAAATCAGCAGTATATACAGCATTTATGTGCCGCATTGAAATCCTTGTTAGAAAACAATAAAGACTCATCTTTTAAGATTTATATTATTAACAGTGGTATATCGAAAAACATATATGCGAATATGCTGACTGTTGTTAAACCCTATAACTGTCAACTTGAAAATATAACTATATCGGATAATTTTTTTAAGGAGTTAGTTTTAACTCATCATTACTCAAAAGAAATTTATTATCGCCTCTTGATCCCTGAGCTTATCAACGAAGAAAAAGTGCTCTATCTAGATGCTGATATCATAATTAATGGGTCTATAAAAGAACTTTATAATCAAAATATTGATGCATATTATGCATGCGCAGTTGAAGATCCTTTTTTTGACCGATATTCAGAGTTGAATATCGATCAAAAATTCAGATATTTCAATTCCGGCGTAATGCTTATAAATGTTAAAAAATGGAAAGATAATAACCTTCACAAAAAAGTTATAGATTTTGTAGAGAAAAATTATAAAATCATACACTTCCCTGATCAGGATGCTTTAAATGCACTCATTTGTGGAAACTGGAAAAGATTGCCTTTAAAGTATAACTTAACGATGATTCTTGATAATAATTATGAAAATAAATTTCCATGCTTCAGCAAAGAAGAATTAAGAGAAGCTAAAATAAATCCAATAATTATTCATTACACCGGCGGCTCAAAACCCTGGCACTTGAAGAATACACATCCATACAAGCAATTATACTGGAAATATTTAAGAATGACTCCTTATAGATTTTCTTTACCCACTGAGTTGCAACCATCAAATTTCTTGAGAAGTTTAGTTCCTAAATCCGTAAAAAAAATTATTAAAACTATTATTAACCAATAGTAGTTAACAGTAATGAACGACTACGTTATTCTACCACTTTACCCCGTTTATAAGATAAAAATCTATTTATGATTAATGATCATGTGATAAGGGAACCCCTTCCTTACGGAAAACCATCAAAACCACTTGATCTCTTAGGTTTTGCGAAACGATATGGGCTTTTTATTCTTGTAATCGGCTCCTTTCTATTCACCATAACGGTGCCAATTGTTCTTTTGATCAGTAAACCAAATTATGCCGTTAAAGCCCTCATGCGGGTAGACCCGGTTATGCCATCGCTGATCACTTCAAGCGAAGATCCACAAATTATCAATTACTATCAGGACTATGCCCGTACGCAGGCTCAACGAATGATGTCTTTTGATGTCCTGAAAGAAACTGTAGACAAACTGACACCTGAGGAAAAGTCATCATTATTTCCAAAAGGGATGTCAGCCGATAATTGCGCAAACATGTTGTCATTCAACATAAAAACCAACCCCTTGATTGGGACTCACCTTATTGAAATCTCAGCATCAAGTCTCAAAAAAGATGGCCTTGCCCCGCTTATCAACAAATTTATGGCGGTGTTCCTTGAAAAAGTTCGCAAGAACTCAGAAATGCGCGACAATGAGCGCCTTGTTTTCCTTAGAAATAAAAAACAGAACCTGATAACCGAAGTAAGCACCATCGAAAATAAGCTGATACTTCTTACAAAAGATATTAATACCGCCACTTTTTCAGAAAATTTCAATCTTGCCGGAAAAAAAACTGAAGGTCTCCAGAAACTTCATCTACAGGCTTTTTCTGACCATATAGCTTCCCAGACTCAATTTGATGAAAAAGTAAAATTAACTCCCCAGTTAAAAAGCCTTTCCCTGGAACCCATGGTTGATGAAATGGTCATGAAAGACAACTCTCTTAACATGACCTCTACATGGACCTATCAGCAACAGCAACAGTTGAGAAGTTCTACAGATGGTTTAACTAAAAACAATCCTGACCGTATTTATATAGAAGATAGAATGAATGCCATGCGGCAATATGAAAAAAAGCAGAAAAATGAACTCACTAAAAATGCCCATAAAATCCTCTATGGAATACGTGATTATGGATTAAATAAAGATTTGTTAACAGTAAAGAATGACCTTGAACGAACAAAGACTGCAGAAGAAAAAATAAAAGAAGAACTAAAAATAAGCACTGAAGCATCAATAAAAACTTCAGTTGGAATACATATGGGCGAATCGCTTGAAGCTGAACTAAAACATAAAAGAGAGTTACTGGATCATATCGATACCAGAATTCAAGAACTTGAAGTTGAAGGCAAAGCCCCCCTGCACCTATCCATCGAATCTTTTGCACGTAAACCAGATAGTGCAGAAGGATCTAACGTTCAAAAACTTTTCCTTATCTTTTTCAGTATCTCATTTTTGGGGGTTGGAGGTGTATTTTTTGCCTATGACTATTTAGATGACCGTATACGTCGATCAAAAGATATCCAACAGGCCCTCGGTTATGCTCCTGCTTGTATTATTCCAAAATCAACAACAGATATTCCATTTCATCAACTTATTTCCTCAGCTGTAGAAAATGATGCAGTAAAAGCCATACGAAGCTTTGCTGTAAGGATGAATTGTGAAAAAACGGAAACGAATGCATCAATTGTACTCTTCACGGGTGTCGACGGAAGTACGGGATGCTCCTCTATTGCCTTGAATACAGCGCAAGCACTTGCTACCCTTTCACCAAAGGTGCTTCTGATAGAATGCAATTTTTCAGAACCAGCTCTCTCCAAGCTTGTCGGCCTAACATCGGAACCATCAGGTCTTTCTGATTTTCTTTGCGCAACAGAACCATGGAACAACTATATAGTCAACAGCCCAGGCTACAACATTAGTTTCATGTATGCAGGAAACAGCATTGTCGGCAGCATCACTCAACATCGTCTTCAGGAGCTGCTTATGCTAGCAAAAAATGAATATGACTACATATGCATCGACTGTGCGCCAATCCTTCAAAGCGACCTGACTGAACACGTTGCCCTTTACGCTGACATTATAGTTCTGATATCTGTCGGCGAAAGCACTCACTTCAAGGATTTGAGGAGGGCGGCAGAACTTCTCGTTAACCTTAAAGTTCCGGCAATCGCACCTCTCCTAAATTGGGGTGGTCCTAAGCGGAGCATGAGCATTGACAAACTCCTAGAAAAACAACCAGAAATTCTTGATAAAATCAACACAAAAAAGATTGAAGAAATTATTCAGAATATCCCCGCAGTAAAGGAAATTATGGGTAGAATTCAAACTTTTATCAACAGTACTCTGAAAAACAAGCAAAATCCACCGAAACAGGAGAAGCAGAAATGAGTCACTTTCCTGTTCTGTTCGGGTATCCCGCATCAGACCTTGGCAACAGCCATGTTCCGCTGTCGCTTTGCAGGTACTGGCATGAAAGTGGAAGAGCCGTAAGACTTACAGTACCAAGCACTGACATCTCAATAAAATACCCCTGGTTAGTACCTGTGATCAGCGGACTGAAAAAACGTCTTGTATACAGGTTTGGCAGTGATGAACAACCCCGACGCATGACAGAGCAATTTTTTTTAAAAAACGAAGGTAAGGCGCCATATGTTTATCTATGGGCAGCTTTATCAATGGAGATATTTGAAGAGTTTCACCAACGGGGTTCAAAAATCATTATTGAAAGAATCAACTGCCACCGTCGCACCTCCCGTAACATACTTCAGAACGCCTCAGCAATATGGAATATCCCGATTGAAAACACAATTACAGAACAGGCAATAGCTGAAGAAGAGCACAAATTAGCCCTTACTGACTCTGTGTTCTGCCCCAGCCCTATGGTGTGGCGATCGATGGCTGAAAACGGGGTATCTGAAAATAAACTCCTATCTACAAGCTATGGCTGGTCTCCTGAGCGATTTCCTGAAGCAAATTATCCCCCAACAGTCAATCCGCGACCTGTCTTTCTTTTTGCTGGCAATCTTTGCCTTCGTAAAGGAATACCGCTTTTACTTGAAGCCTGGCATCGAGCAGATCTTAACGCTGAACTTGTGCTTTGCGGAAGCATATCGCCTGAAATCCAAAATCACTGCCCGCTTTTTCACGAAGGAAAAAACATTCGCCATGTCGCTTATACCAGAAATATCGGGCAACTTTACCGAAGTGCTGACATCTTTGTTTTTCCAAGTCTTGAAGAAGGTGGACCGATGGTAACTTATGAAGCCATGGCACATGGAATCCCTCCACTGGTAACCGCAATGGGTGGCGGTGCTATCGTTCAAAACGAACTTAATGGTCTTGTTCTCCCTGACATGGATATCGATGCCTGGGCTCAAGCAATGACTTTGATGGCGGAAAACCCTGTCAAACGTGCTGAACTTGGACGATGTGCAAAGGAAAGGGCACAGCATTTCACCTGGAAACGCGTTGCCGCACAACGGGCAGCTCTGCTTGAAAAGCGCTATCCGTCCCTCTGGGATATAACTTCACAATCATGATATCACCAACGGAAGCAGACTGGGAACGAGAAAAACCAGTTCGAGGAGGCTATGAACCAGGAAAAAAACTGCTTGCTGCTATAAGGCGTTACCAACTTATGACAACTAAAGGCAGTTTTTTTGCAGGAATTATCAGGCCCATTGTCGTATTACAGTATAGGTTCTGGAGTTCGATCAGCGGAGCGGATATCCCGCTGAACTCGAAAATCGGGGGAGGTCTTCTTATTCCCCATCCAAACGGCATTGTCATCCATCCTGATGCTCAAATCGGTCCAAACTGTCTTATTTTTCAACAGGTCACCATAGGTGCAGGCACAAAATCAGGACTTCCAGTTATCGAGGGTCATGTCGATATCGGTGCTGGAGCAAAAATACTCGGGGGGGTCCATATCGGTGCCCACGCACGAATTGGAGCAAATGCTGTTGTGATCAACGATATCCCTTCCAATGCAACAGCAGTTGGCATACCGGCTGTCGTGAGATAATGACAATGATGAAGAACGAAATAAGGACTGGTAAACATGGGTAGCGTTCCCGGAAATATCTTGGTTCCGATTACTCTATTAGCTTTCCCTGTGCTGATCATAACTCTCTTTAAAAAGAGAGGTGCTCATCAGGCAATTGCAATAGCCTTTGTTGGGGGGTGGATGTTTCTACCAGTAGCAAACTATGATATTTTTTTACTCCGCAATACTAAAACAGCAGCAATTTGCCTCAGTATTCTTGCAAGTGCATATCTCTTCGATAAGGAACGATTGTCGAAATTCCAGTTCAATGCTGCCGACATCCCAATGCTTTTATGGTGCACAGCTTCTTTTTTTTCCTCAATTGCAAACGGCGACGGCCCTTACGACGGACTCTCACAAGCGATGTACCAAAGTGTCAGATGGGGTATACCATACTTTATCGGGCGACTTTATTTTAACGATGCAGAGTCCACAAAAATTCTCGCTATAGCTATTTTCACTGGAACTATTATTTACATTCCGTTCTGCTGGTATGAATTGATCATGAGCCCGCAGTTGCATCGCCTTACCTACGGTTATCATCAAAGTGACTTCATTCAGACGCTCAGGGATGGAGGTGGATTCAGACCGATGGTTTATATGGAGCACGGACTCATGACCGCAATGTGGATGATACTTGGCGTATTCCTGGGAATATGGATGTTTGTCAGTGATGTAATGCCAAAAAAAATCATGCACATACCATCTCACTACCTTCTTATGCTGCTCACCTTCACTTCTATCATGATGCGCTCAGTAGCAGCTTTTTCATGGCTGATAATCGGTCTCCTCGTTCTCTATATCTCAAATAAAACAAAAACCGCCTTTCTGCTGATAATCCTGATGCTGGTTCCCTACCTTTATATTGTTACAAGAACAACAGGGTACTGGGATGGTCGAAATCTATCTGACTCTGTATCCGGTAATTTCAGCGCGAATCGCTCTCAATCTTTGCAGTTCCGGTTTGACAATGAAACAATTCTCATCCAAAAAGCACGGCAAGGAAGTTTTTTTGGATGGGGCGGTTACGGTCGTTCAAGAGTTTACGATACCGAAGGCAAAGATGTCAGTACTACTGATGGGCTCTGGATCATCACCTTTGGCACAAACGGAATATATGGACTTCTCGCAATGGTTATCGCAATTCAATGGCCACTTTTTCTCTTTTTCATGCGAGTTAAACCGGAACTATGGAAAACACAAACATGGAGCAGCTCCGCTGTTATGGCAGTTTTTCTCGGCATTTTCATGATCGACAATCTGCTTAACGCCATGATCAACCCCGTTTATTTGCTCTGCAATGGATCCCTTGTAAGTATGCTTCTCAACTCTTCAAGAATACTTACCATGAGTCCCGAAACAGGGAGGGTTCGACCTGAAGCGAAGCAATTACAAACTAACAATGCAACGCGTTTTATTCCATCACCAAGCATAAAACCATCGCGATTTATCGGTTAAATTATTTCAGGTTTTTTATTAAAAAATATTTTCACAAAAATTGTCTGACTTCTAACCCATGGAATCTCCTGACGGAAATATCATAGTCCACATCGTCATGGTAGGCTGGATACCAATCGTCATGTTCCTTTTTAAAAAATTTGAAGCTCGGGTAGCTGTTGCGGCAGCCTTTGTATGTGGCTGGATGTTCCTTCCTGTTGCCACATACCATATCTCCAGTCTTCCCTCTTATACCAAAATAACCGCAACCTGTGTTTGTATTCTTGCAGGAGCCTATTATTATGATAGAAAACGATTTCTTGAGTTCCATTTCAGTACAGCAGATCTCCCGATGCTTCTCTGGTGCACTGCACCTTTCTTATCTTCAATGGCTAACAATCTCGGTATACATGACGGAATATCTCAAACGATGTACCAGAGCATCACCTGGGGAATACCATACTATATCGCAAGAATCTATTTCTGTGATATCAACTCAATCAAAATCCTCGCTCTTGCCATTTTCGTAGGAAGTATCGTCTATATTCCCCTCTGCTGGTATGAATTAATCATGAGCCCGCAGTTGCACCGCCTTACCTACGGTTATCATCAAAGTGACTTCATTCAGACACTAAGAGATGGGGGTGGATTCAGGCCCATGGTCTTTATGCAACACGGACTCATGACCTCCATGTGGATGGCTCTAGGTGTATTTCTGGGTGTATGGCTTCTCTTTGCTGGAGACCTCCCAGAAAAAATTATTTCCTTACCGACTCGATATCTGCTTATCATGCTCGTTATCACCACCCTCATGATGAAGTCGCTGGGAGCAACATCCCTTCTTCTATTCGGGCTGACGGTGCTCTATCTCTCAACTAAATTCAAATCAACTATTCCTGTTCTGATAATGCTGATGTTGCCCTATCTCTATATTTTGACAAGAACAAGTGGGGCGTGGGACGGAAAAAACATCACCGGGTTTATTGAAAAGAAATTCAGTGCCACACGCTCACAATCACTCCAGTTCCGTTTCGACAATGAAAAAGTTCTGAGTGAAAAAGCATTGCAAGGCACCGTTTTCGGTTGGGGAGGGTTCGGGCGTTCAAGAATTTACGACGAGAAAGGAGAGGATATAAGCATTGCGGATGGACTGTGGATTATCACCCTCGGGCAAAACGGAATATACGGGCTTACCATAATGTTGATCGCCATCCAGTGGCCTATCCTATTTTTTGTTTTACGTGTCAAACCAGAACTATGGGAAACAAAAACATGGGCGCCATCCGCTGTAATGGCAATCTTTCTTGGCATTTTTATGATCGATAATTTACTTAATGCCATGATCAATCCTATTTATATGCTCTTCAACGGATCCCTTATCGGGGTAGTTCTTAACTCTTCAAAAATACTTGTAACCACTACAGGTAGTGGTATTTTTATCCCTGAAACAGAGCTGAAGCAGGCAATTCATAGAACCCGTTTTATTCCATCACCAAGATTAAAACCGTCGAGGTTTATCTGATAAGAAAATTTTATCGCTTACTTGCATGAAAAATATGTTTCGAAAATATAATCTTTCAACACACGAAGGAAATACCAACCGATCACTCCTGAGTTACTGGATAGTGGTACTTATTCTGCTTTTTATAGGAAGTTTCCTCCCCATTTCAGCAATTATTCATAATTTTTTACTGATTGATACGTTAGTTCATCTGATATTTTACAGCATGCTTGCGTTTATACCTATGATTATGTTAAAAAGCCGAAAAAATGCTTTTCTTCTTTCTATCGCTATGACTCCGATAGGCTACCTCCTTGAAACCTTACATATATCAGTAACCGAGGACAGTTTCAGCGCCATCAATGTCCTTGCTAACAATGCCGGAGTTCTTGCCGGAATTGCAACAGGATTCATTGTCCGTATGAAAAATCATTATACAAGGAATGAAGAAATAAATGGTTCCCAATTGTAAACATACCAGTTGCATAAGCACCAGGAGGTAACGCGCATTCTTATTCTACTCTGTTTACGCTTTATTGTGTGAGTTATTAAAAGTTCGGAGCAAAAAAATCGAAAACTGTGACACCAGATGAAGGTATCAGAATTAGTAACCATGGGAGTAAGTCATACACGCAATGCATTCGCAGAAGCTGTGTATCTTAAAACAGGCTTCAATTTCACGAAACCAGTCACGTTTCATGCTCTTGTAAATGAACGATGTAACTGTAAATGCCGCCATTGCGAATACTGGCGTCAGGCAGAGTATGCTCCTGAAATGTCAATAGAGCAGTGGCAGACAACACTATTGAGTATCAAAGAGTTTACCGGACAATTTTCTGTTAACTTCAGTGGAGGAGAGCCCTTTTTAAAAAAAGGATTTATTGATTTGCTTCATTTTTGCAGGAAGCATCATATCCTTGCCGGGGTTACCACTAACGGAGCACTGCTTAATGAAAAAAATTGTGCTGATATTGTCGCATCAAAGCCATTCAACATCAATATTTCCTTGGATGCCAATACCCCTGAACTTCATGATTACATCAGAGGAATGAATGGACTCTTCAACAAAATCATTCGCGGCATCACCCTGCTGCGCGAGGAGCAGGCAAAACAAAACATTACTTTCCCGATTATTATAAAGCCGACTATCATGTCTCTTAACTTCAAAATCCTACCGGATATTGTCCGATGGGCAGAAGAGATCGGCGCTACAGCAGTAAATTTTCAGCCACTTGGCAGATGGACCAAAGAGACCTATGATGAACTCTGGATTGAAAAAAAAGATTGGCCTGAACTTGACCGCATCATGGCTCAATTGATTGCCATGAAACAGTCAGGTTCTCCGATTATGAACAGTGAGGAAATTCTTCGTCTGATGACAGCGAATTTCCGTGAGGAAAAAGCCTCTCCCGAGAATATGCCCTGCAGAATTGGTCTGGAAGAATTTTTTATCCGACCTGAAGGTGATGTTAAATTGTGCTTTCATTTTCCATCCATCGGCAATACCACGAAACAATCCGCAAGAGAGATCTGGACGGGAGAGCAGGCAAAAAAAATCCGGGATAACACCATAGCATGCAATAAACTATGCCTTCTTACATGCCTTTCACAGAAGTCACTGCTCAATAAAGTTAATCAAGCGCTAACAATTCTATCACGTCAGAAAAAATAATAATTTCTCTCACATGAGGCCGGACCATGAATACCATCAGCCATAATGGTGAAAGGCAATCTCAGCTGCCCGATATCGACTGTATCCTAATAGGTGTCAACTGCAGTAAAACACTGAGCAGATGTATTAACTCGATCCTCTTCAGCAACTATCCTGAGGATAAGTTACACCTCTATTATGTTGATGGCGGATCTACTGACAGCAGCATCGAGACAGCCGAAAAGTTCGGCACTGTCTCGATCATAGCACTTAACCCAGAATACCCGACACCAGGACAGGGTAGAAACCATGGATGGAGAAACAGCACCTCATCACTCGTCCAATTTCTGGATTCCGATACTATTCTTGACGGTGAATGGTTCACTAAAGCAGTGACGGCAATGGATGATCAAACTATTGGAGCTGTACTTGGCTTTCGCAAAGAGCTATATCCAGAACACTCGATTTATAACTGGATAGGCAATATTGAATGGAACGGAACAGCTGGAGAATCCGACTGTTTTGGTGGCGATGTCCTCATTCGTCGTTCAGCTCTTGAAAAAACCGGCGGATATGACGAGATACTCATCGGCGGCGAAGACCCTGAACTCAGCCGACGAATTATCAGGGCAGGATGGCGCATTGTAAGGCTTAATACCCTCATGACCCAACATGATCTAGCCATGACCACGATACAACAATACCTTCGCAGGGCATTCCGTTCAGGGTATGGTTTTGCGGCGGTAAGAAGCCGTGAAGCAGAGGCTGGCAGTTCGTTCTGGAAATATGATTTTCTAAAGATACTGATTAAAGGCGGCGGGTTTCTTTGTTGCAGCACTCTCTCCATTCCCGTTATACTATTTTCACATGCAAATTCAATCACGCTTACCACACTTTTATTACTCTTTGTGAGCATAATAATGCTGCTTTCGCCCAGACTGTTCAGGATTAATAAATTCATTACTGAAAATAATCTGAATAAAACTGAAGCAAAAAACTATGCATGGCACTGTTCGTTTGTTGTTCTCCCTCAATTTTTTGGAGTCATACGTTTTTATATAGGGCAGTTGTTCAACATACCCCTCAAAAACAAGCGGAGCAATCTTAAAACAGGACTTTCAACCCCCAGCACATGACCAAAAGACCGATCGGCTATCTCTGTAGCGAATACCCTGCAATCTCCCATACTTTCATATACAGGGAGATCGAGTCACTCCGCAAAGCCGGAATGATTGTCCATACTGCATCAATTCGCAGGCCCTCTAACCTCACGGTTATGACTTCTGATGAACAAGTTGAAGCTGAAAACACATTAATGGTCCTTTCCCAGCCATTACCATTGATGCTCAGCGCACACATGCACTGTTTGTTTAAAAATCCGATCGGTTACCTGCGCATGGCGGGAGGCGCCCTTAAACTGCTTGTAAAGGGACCTAAAAGTCCAGTAAAAGCAGTTGCGTACTTTACAGAAGCAGGGATTCTTTTACAGTGGCTTCACCGGCTTGGCATTACCCATATCCATGAGCATTTCGCAAACCCTACTGCCATTGTTGCCATGCTCATGAAAACCTACGGAGGGATAAGCTACAGCGTTTCGGTTCATGGACCTGATATATTTTATCGGGTTGACTCCGCCATGCTTGAGGAAAAAATTCATGAAGCTGCCTTTGTTCGTTGCATAAGCCACTACTGCCGGAGCCAGATCATGCGTATCAGCGAACCGGCTGCGTGGAACAAACTGCACATCGTACGCTGTGGGGTCAATCCGGATCTCTACAGCGTCAGAAAGGATCCAAAAAATGCCGTACCAAATATTCTTTGCGTGGGCAGACTGGTTCCGGCTAAAGGTCAGCATGTTCTGCTTGAAGCCTGCCGGTCTCTTAAACAAGAAGGGATCCTCTTTCATGTCACTATTATTGGCGAAGGCCCTGACAGCAAGTCACTTGAACAGTTCACTGCAATTAATGATTTGCACGATATTGTAACATTTACAGGGGTACTTGGACAGAATATTGTCCGTGACTATTATGATAAAGCTGATATTTTTGTGCTGGCAAGTTTTGCGGAAGGGGTCCCCGTTGTGCTGATGGAAGCTATGGCCAAGGAGATTTCTGTTATATCGACCCGGATAACAGGAATCCCTGAATTGATTGAACATGAACATGACGGGCTGCTTGCTACTCCGGGAGACGCGGATGATCTCGCTTGCCAGATACGAAAACTACTCCTCGACCCTCAGTTACGACATACATACGGGATTGCTGGACGTGAAAAAGTTATTTCACTCTACAATCAGCACATCAATAACCAGAACATGGTCAATCTTTTTCAGGAAGAAGGACAAATGTCATGATAATTGTTGAACTCTCTCTGAAAATCCTTCTCATCATACTGGCGTTTCCTGCTGGTTATCTGCTCCTTTGTACTGTTGCAGCATATCTTTTCAGAAAAGAAGCTGCTACTGAAAACCAACTTCTGCACATAGGAGTATTGATTCCTGCCCATAATGAAGAAGATGGCATTGTCCACAGCATTGAGGGAATACTTGCTTGCGATTACCCTGCTGACAGGTCTACAGTCTATGTTATTGCTGATAATTGTACCGACCGTACTGCCGAAAGAGCCCGCAATGCAGGAGCGCTTGTTTTCGAACGCTTTGACAATATCAACCGAGGCAAGGGTCAGGCTCTCGACTGGTTTTTGAAAAACTTTGGTAAAACCTATTGTCAGACTGATGTTATAACGATTATTGATGCTGATGTTTCACCCGACAAAAAATACCTTAACGAGATCAGTGCGACACTCAGCAATCCGAATATTCAGGTTGCCCAGGCATTTAACAGTGTCAGTAACCCTGATGCGGGCTGGCGTCCAGCACTCAGCGATGCCGCCTTTAACATATTCTGCCATTTGCGTATGGCCGGGTCTGTAAGGCTCTCCGGGACCGCTGTGCTGAAAGGTAACGGTATGGCTTTCCGTACTGAATTGCTTAAAGAGTATGGATGGCCCTGCCACTCAGTGGTCGAGGATATGGAGTTCACGCTTCGCCTCCTTGTGGACGGCATCACTGTTGCCTATAATCCCGATGCTGTTATCCGCAGTGAAATGGTAACCTCTGGAAAAAGCGCCACAAGTCAGAGAAGCCGCTGGGAAAGCGGTCGTTTTATGCTTGTGAACAAGATGACTGTACCTCTTCTCAAACTATTTTTAACAACAGGAAATACCCGGCACATCTATGCTCTTGCTGAACTTGCGACTCCCCCGCTCTCGCTGCTGGTAATGCTTTTCAGCCTTGCTACAGCAGGCGCATTTCTGCTCCTGAAGTCCTCCTGGCTTATCCTTGCGATATCGTTCTGGATGATTCTTGTATTTTATGTCATATCCGGGCAGATTCAGCGCCACGCGCCCCTGTCAACCTGGCTTTATCTTGCAGCCGCTCCGCTCTATATTCTTTGGAAAATTCCACTTTACGCAGGAATGATGTTGAAAAAACAAAGCTCTACCTGGGTAAGAACGACAAGAGAAACCGAAAAAAAGCAATGAATACGATGATTTTATAAAACAACCAGGAGAATTTCTTGAGTCTGAAATATAGAGCGGACATTGACGGCCTAAGAGCCATTGCAGTATTGGCTGTAATATTTTTTCATGCAGATATCCCCGGATTTTCGGGTGGATTCGTTGGCGTAGACGTTTTTTTTGTAATCTCCGGATTTCTTATTACATCCATCATTCTTGAGGAAATTCAGTCTGGAACATTTTCTGTTGCAAGATTCTATGAAAGGAGGATTAGACGAATATTTCCAGCTCTCTTTCCTGTAATTTTCTTTACACTCGCAGTAAGTATTTTCATTTTCGATTATATGGCCTTCAAAAAATTTGGTGAAAGTATAACTGGCACTACGCTTTTCTCATCAAATATTTTATTCTGGCGTGAATCAGGCTATTTTGATTCACCCTCTTTACATAAACCTTTATTACATACCTGGTCGCTGGCTGTTGAAGAACAGTTCTATATTTTTTTCCCTTTACTTCTTGTTGGAATTAACAGATTTTTCAAAAGAAAATATCTGCCATGGATAGTTTCAATAGGAATTATATCTTTATTTGCAAGCTTTTGGGGCGTATATAATCAGCCTTCTGCTGCATTTTATCTTGTTCCGACACGAGCATGGGAATTACTGGCTGGATCAATTCTCGCATTGAGAGTTATTTCGCCTCCTCAATCAAATTTTATTCGAAGTTTGCTTGCTATAGTTGGGCTTAGTCTCATTTTTTACAGCGTATTTTTTTATACCAAATTGACGGTTTTTCCTGGACATAATGCTATCGCACCTGTTCTTGGGAGCGCTTTAATCATTCATAGCGGTATAGAAGGGTCATCAAGCATCGGCAAACTGCTTGGGTTAAAGCCATTAGTTTTTACGGGGCTCATCTCCTACTCGCTCTATCTCTGGCATTGGCCACTTATTGTGTTTGCTAAATACATGCTTTTCCGTGAGTTAACCGTTCTTGAAGTTTCAGTGATAATTTTTGCAACCTTTATCATATCAGTTCTTTCATTAAAATATATTGAAAAACCATTTCGAGGAAGTCAACCGATAATTCCTGAAAGAAAAAAACTTTTTGCTATATCAGCAATACTTATGCTGATTGCTTCTTTGACAGGCTTGATGATTTATTTGCAGAATGGTATGCCGTATCGCTCAGAGGCAAATGCAAGCATCATGAAATTTGATAATGAGCAGGAGTGGAAAAGAAATATTGAAATTGAAGAAAATAAAAACAAGGAAATAACTGAAGGTAAAGCCCCTCCTGTTATTGGCGCCAAAAATACAGCGCAATGTTTTATACTATGGGGCGATTCTCATGCACGCGTTTTAAGCACTGTTATATCTGAAAAAGCAAAGCAATATAAATTGTCTGGATTTTTAGCTACAAATAGTGGCGCCCCACCAATATTGAGCGTTGACCGCAATAACCATCATTTTAATGGGTCCGATTTTAATGAAGGCGTTATTTCCTTTATAAAAGCACATCCTGAAATTAAAACCGTTATACTTTCTTCCATGTGGGCAGCTTATGCGAACAGGGATAATATGCAGGATGATCCGCTAACATGGAAACCGAAACAAAGTGATAATATTCACAATGAGTCAAACTCTTTTTTGCTAAGAGGTGGTATTATAAGAACCGTTAATACCCTGCACGGACTCGGCCGAAAAGTTGTAATTATCAATGACGTTCCTCAAATTGGAGGTGACGCATTAAGACTATACTGTGTAAATAGTCTAACTGGCGAAAGTTACGATGAGCTTTTACCAACAATAAGTACATATAGAAAAAGTAATCAGGCTGTTTATGCCCTGTTTCAAGAATTGGCAAAGCGTCCTGATGTCACACTTATATCTCCTGAATCAATGCTTTTTGATCTAAAGGGAAGGGCAATATTAACAAATAACAACAAACTTCTGTACCGTGATGACAATCATTTATCACACTATGGGACAATGTTTATATCGCCATTATTCAATGATGCATTTATAAAAATGGTTGGGTATCATTAATTTATTCACAACTATCAGCTCATTATTCAGGGGAATTCAATAATAAAATTTAAATATCAGACTGATTATGAATATTATTGATTATTTCGATAGAACCGCTATCATCAATCTTCCCGAGCGATCTGATAGAAGAGCTGAAACCAGAGATGAATTCAAGCGGACAGGATGGACTTTAGAGCATAGAAATGTCAATTTTTTCCCTGCTATCCGCCCTCAAACACCTGACGGATTTCCAAGTACAGGCGCGAAAGGATGTTTTTTAAGCCATATGAGCGCCATTAAACAAGCACGGCAGGATAAACTTGCCAATATCCTCATCATGGAAGACGATATTGCATTTATATCTGATATCAATCGCATTGCTTCAGAGGCATTACAAGAACTGGAGGGGACTGATTGGGGCTTTTTATATCTCGGCCATGAATACCCTTCAAAAAAATCTTCAGATAGACGGCTTGAATTATTAACTGAACCATTACCATTGACACACTTTTATGCTGTAAATGGTACTATTTTTGACAGGTTTCTTGAGTTTTTAGAACAAGTGCTTAAGCGCCAACCCGGAGATCCTGACGGAGGTCCTATGCACTATGATGGTGCAATATCAACCTTCCGTATGCAAAATCGTGATATCAATACTTTTCTTATTGTTCCCAGTCTCGCTTATCAGAGAAGTTCCCGAACTGATTTACTTGCACCCTCCTTTTGGGATTCATGGGCATTTCTGAGCCCTTTTGTCTCTCAATTTCGCAAGCTGAAAAATGCATTAAAAAGATCGAGAGTGTAAATCGATATTTAAGTCAATAGATTTACTTTTTTCACAGTTCAAGAGCAAAAAAATCATGACCATCATTGATTACTTTGACAGAACATCGATTATCAATCTTCCGGAACGAGCAGATAGAAGAGCTGAAACCAGAGATGAATTCAGGCGGGCAGGATGGCCGATTGAAAACAACAAAGCTGATTTTTTCAGTGCTACCCGGCCTGAATTAGCTAATGGTTTTCCAAGTGCAGGTGTGAGAGGTTGTTTTTTAAGCCATATGAACGCCATTAAAAAAGCAAGGTACGATAACCTTGCTAATATCCTTATAATGGAGGATGATATTGCTTTTGTGACTGACATCAATAGCATTGCTTCAGAGGCATTACACGAACTTGATCAGGTAAATTGGGGTTTTTTATACCTCGGCCATGAGCATAGATCATATGATTCTCCTGAAAACCGACTCGAACGAATAACAGAGCCCGTTCCCGGCAAATATTTTTATGCTATTAACTGTACAATTTTTGACAGATTTCTAGAGTTTTTGGAACTGGTACTGGAACGACCACCAGGTCATCCTGATGGAGGCCCAATGTACTATGATGGCGCATTATCCACGTTCCAAATGCAAAATCGTGATATTAATACTTATGTTGTTGTACCCACTCTCGGTTATCAACGAAGTTCACGCTCGGATTTACACCCTACCTCTTTATTGGACGAATTGTCACTACTAACGCCTTTTGCAAAAGGGGTTCGCAGACTAAAAAATATTCTAAAACGATCAACAAGGTAAATCGATATTTTTGCTGCTGTATCGCCAGAGTATGATTTTCAAAGAGAATCGAGCTTGACTTAAAGCACTCATTTCAATGCCAAATCGAGTGCGCGACCAAGAGCTGCGCCCCAACTTTGCTGACGGTCGTAAAACTGCTCAGCCTCAGAGGCACAGTTCCCCCGGAGCGATTCATAGTGATTGTTATCAGTGGCAAGACGTTTAAGAGCAGCAGCCATTGCCACCAGGTCGCCACATTTGACGCTAATTACAGAAAATGGCAATACATCAATTGCAGGACAAACGTCGGTTGCGACTACCGGTCGCCCAGATAATACGCCTTCAACTACAACACGGTTCAATCCTTCAGGAAAATCAGCTGTCGTCGGTACAACTACCACGTGACAGCGCTCATAGGCAGAACGCATCTCAGAGCTGTTCAACTGGCCGAGGACATTAATACATCCTTGCAATTCACGTCGGGACACCTCTGCCATAAGTTCACTGAGAGCTGTGCCACCGCCACAAATTTCGAGCGAAACTTTGCGCCGACAATCTGCATGCAAACCTGCCATCACATCCAGCAAATCAAAAACTCCTTTGTTGCGTTCTACACGCCCAGCGAACATCAGCCTGAATGGATCAGCATCCCAAACAGGGGAAGTAAGCCCGGCAAAATCAGAGCGCTGATAAGAACTCCGCGCCGGCAAAAGAGTACCACTGCATTGACCATTGCAGATCTCAAGCACCTGACGTTCGCATTCCGGTGAGATACAAATTGTAGCAATTGGATATTTCCTCCAGAATAACCCATTTAAACCCTGCAGAATACGTTCATAACGCTTTCTGGATCGGTAACCTCGAGGCCAAAACGTGCACTGCAAATCAGTGACAACTTTAATTCCAGACAGGGCAGGAATTGCTAACAGCCACCAATGTTCTAAATCTGCAATTACAACCACTCGTGGACGGAGTCTAAGTATAGTGCCAATAACTCCCAGCCAATGTAACATATAGGCCTGTTTATAAGCGAGACCCGACTTACCGGTGGCTTTATTTGGACGATGCTCTATGGTGATGAGCCCCGAAACTAAAATTTCTTTACGCGCATGCGTCGAAATCACCAAGGCTGAAAGGGTTCGCGCCTTAATCTGGTCAAAGAACTGTCCTGAATAGGTGTCTGAAACCTCTGACGCATCATGTTTACCCGATATCCAGCTGCGCATAGTACCTGCAATATCACCGGGACCACCGCAATAAATAACTTGTGGATTTGTTTTAATTGACATTTTAAAATTTAAAGCCTGAAGTAGGATGAATTTAAGTCCCTATTTCTTTATTTAACGCTTTTTTAATGGATTGCATCAGTTTTTTTGCAACTGTTTCCACAAAAGGATCTGCAAGCATTCCAAGATGATTACCAGGACATTTAATAATCTCAACACCCCCTGATACAACATCTCCCCACCCAAGCTGAGGATCCATTAAATACTCAACTTGAGATGTCGTTTGATCACTTTTTAAAAGGATTACTTTCCCTGCATAGGAATATGGATAATATTGCCGGGCTGCCTCTTTGTTTTCCTTCCATGCGTCAAACTCCTTCAGGTCAACCGACATATCTGACTTTTTTCCCGTTAGCTTATAATACCATAATCTTTTTCGCAAATACCAATGAGTAAATTTTTCTTTCCAGGAATAGTAAAATTTTAGAACTATGTTTTGCTTTAAATAGAAGGCCCCCTGCTTTCTCCAACTTTTATAATGCTCTTTTACCCTTTTGATTACACCTGTTTTCTTAAATGCCGTGGATAAAGTACTGTCAACAAGAACAACCAATCGGACATCTTTCCCACTCTCTCTCATTTGCTTTGCCATTTCAAACGCCACAAGGCCTCCAAAAGAAAAGCCTATAAACATATAAGGACCAACAGGCTGAATCTTCTGGCTCTTTAAGGAATTTAATGGGCAGCTTTTTTAATACTACGGCACTGCATTATTCTCATATCCAGCTTTCCACAGTAAAACAGTATTCTGGCCCGGTAACTTTCAAAGTTATGAAACCCTCGAGCG
>Ga0209083_1001614_pt1 | contig 24766 bp, 22 predicted proteins | sample AM7aDNAmetaG_FD_184132 | JGI IMG/M metagenome (GOLD analysis project Ga0209083, IMG submission 184132) | Freshwater microbial communities from Finland to study Microbial Dark Matter (Phase II) - AM7a DNA metaG (SPAdes) (version 3) | ecosystem: Environmental > Aquatic > Freshwater > Lake ...
CACAGCCTTGACCAGCGGACGAGCCTTCGGCTCGCCAACGAAAACGGAAATGAACTGGCTGAGGACACCACCCTCGACGGTACGAATCACGTAGGGCAGCGAGGTGTCGCGATCGGTGTTGCGATAGTCGCGTTGGCCCCAGCCGCTGCCGAGAGTGACTGTCTCAGCCCGATTCCCAGGCGAGAAAGCCGTGAATCGGTAGTCCTTATCCATACGCCAGATGATTTGCCATGGCGCGTCGCCTGACGCCTGTCGCTGATTGTCCAAGGACAGTGTTCCGTTGGGCAGTGTGAAGGTGCCTTCGTATTGCTTCCAATCTTTGCTGGCAGCCACGTGAGTGACATCGACATACCTTCGGTTGTCCGGGGACTTTGGATTGCCCAGCCACAAGACAGCGTCAACGTTGACCAACAGCGCATCACCCTTCAACCAGAAGCGGACCTTGTATTTGGCCCCCAGAGTGCCGCGGATTACCTGAGCGCCGGAATACCCGTCCGACTGGCCAGCCAAAAGGGCGACGTTCATGCGGCCGTCGGAGTGGGGTCGCAAGGCTTGGAGGCGCACGCATTGCTTGCCGGATCGGCCTGGTGTCGCGGCACCCCATTCGCCCTTGCCATCGCCGGCATAGTAGCCCCAGCCGGGCAGTGCGGTGTCGTTGGCGGCCGGAGGAACCGAAGCATCGGGTGCCAGATTGGGACCTTCCTTGTGGTCGGGCAGGATTTCGCGAATCTCGACTCCGTCGACGAAAATTCCGCTAACCTGCGAAAGTTGAAATCGCAAGGCAAAGGGAACTTGGGGTCGCGGCTGCGCAGTTGAGGCGAAGTTCAAACCTTGGGACTCGAAATCATTTCCGGGACCATGGAAGACATACTGGCACTTCGCACCGGTTCGGAGCCGGAAGATGTCCACGAGATAAGATCCCGCTTCACCGTGGTCGATCTGGATGCACGTGCGGCGATAGAGCGGCGCCTTGTCATAAGCGTTGGAGGAGGCTTCAGTCGCCTTCACATGCGGAGTGATCGCAAAGAGATGGAAGCTGCCCGCGCGGCCGACTGTCTTTTGGTCTTCTCCATCGACCATGACGAGGTTGTGGGCGCCTGAGCGGTTTGTCTGTTTCTTGTCGGGATGGTCCCAGAGGTAACCCAGATCCGAGAGCAGTTCGCGGCCGTCTTTCCAATAATACAGGTCGAGGCTGTCGAGGTGGTGATGGTTACCCCAGTTGCTGGCGTTAAGCAGCGCGAGGCTGGACCGGCCGGTCGCCCCGGTGCGAAGATAAGCTTGGGCGAGGAATGGAAACACGACGTCGTGGAGCGCAAAGGCTGGCACGGCGCGAGATTCCAGCCCGGGCTCGCGCAAGAACAGGGCCTGCTCACCTGCGCCTGCGCCAAGATCCTTGCCCGCCAGTTCCTTGAGGAAAGCAACATGCTCGTCGTTGGGGTAAGCAATCGCGATCAGTTCGGCAAAGGAGGAGCCGATCGAAGTGGTACGGTAAGAGTCGGCGGAAGGCGGATGGCGCAGGTCGCCCTGAAGGGTCCAGATCAGGCTCTGCCAGCAATCGCCGTAGCGCGTATCGCGGAAGGAGTCGAAGTGGTCGAGGCGTTGCCCGTCCGGGCCGGCGTAGCCCGCGGGATCCGAGTAGTTGCGCAGCACCAGTGCAAGGTTCTGGATGCCGGACATGGTCATCAACGCATAGCCGGAGGATTCGGACGTTCCGCCATCCGGCAGGAACCAGCCGTCCACGGTGCTGCGGAGGCCTTCGAGTCCGAAACGCACCAAGCCGGGATGGCCGACGCACATTCCCACCATGGCCGCGCCCGCGCGGTTGCCCACCGACTTGTTGTTAATCGCCGGATCGCACACCGCCAGATACGTGCTTTCCAAGAGCACGTCGCGCTCAATGTGAATACGCTCCTGCTCCGAATAGACGGCAGCACCGCCATCGCGGGCGGAGCAAGTGAGATCATAGGCCTGCACGACGCGGCACACCCACCCACCGTCCATGCCTGACGTGCCGATGCGGCTAGCGGCCCAATAGCCGGCGTAGAGCTTGCGGTCGGGCTTATTCGGCGGATATACGAGTTCTTCCTGCGGCAGGTTCGTGATCCGCTCGGCGGCCACATGGGGGTCGCTGTCAGCGTATTCGCCGTAGCCGTATCCGGCGCGCACGAGATACTTGGGCAGCACTTCCGCGAAACGCAGGAGAATCGCCTTCGCGCCGCGGGCGTATTTGGGGTCTTCGGTCAGCGCATAGGCCAGGCCCAGAATGTGCAACTGGCCGGTCGCGTGGCTCACCTTGTTGGCCCGGATGATGCCGGAGATGCTCGGTCGGGCGTGGACGTAGCCATGGCAACGGAAGGGTTCCCCGCCAATGAAACCAAAACGTTGCTCCGGGTCCCACTTGCTTTGCAAGACAATGCTCTCGGGAAATTCATCGTTGGGGAAGACCGTTTTGCAGACGCTACAGATCAGTTGATCGGGCTTGCTGGCCGACCACGACCATTGCCCGTTCGGGTGCCAGGGCAGTCCCTTGGCCCGGCAGGCAGGGCAAGGGCCAACACAGCCGGGCGTGGTCCGCTCAATCATCCGGGCCAGGTAGTCCGCGGTGACTTGGGGGAGGATGCCGTCGGCATTCTTGCGCAAGTTGGCGAGGTATCTTTTGGCCCAAGTGTAGCGCTCGATGTTCCGTCTGGCCCGGGCAAGATCGGCCGCCTTGAACGCCGCCGCCGGATGTTGCACGCGGCCGCGATACGTCTGCCATTCGGACCAGTCGGTGGGACCTTTGTTCTGAGCCAGCGCAGCGCTGGCGGTCACCAAGAGCAGCATGCGCAAGATGACGGGCCGAAAAAAGGACAGAAATTTTGATCCTGGACCACGGGGAAAAAGAAGCTGATCTCGCGGGCAAAAAAAACGTGTGGCGGGCGGTAGCTGCCTCGTTGACGTTATTATGCTCATCGGCTTGGCTCGTTCAAACTTCGATAATCGTAACAATTCACCTGACCGATACAAACCCGAAATCGTCTTGCCTCAACGACTGCGATAAACAACAGCATCGTTGGTAATGGGGCAGTGGCATCGTGCAGGCCAAAGGAACAATGAGACTCGCCTTGTTTTTACGAGTTGTTTATCACACAATTCCGACAAGCAAGTTTCAATTCCCGAACGAAAGAAAAATCATGAGCGAGAACAAGGCAACTCATCAAATAACCCGCCGTCAATTCATTGGTGCTTCCGCAGGCGCTGCCACGTTTACGATTGTGCCCCGGCATGTTCTGGGAGGACCGAAGTTTGTTGCGCCCAGCGAAAAAATAAACGTAGCCGTCATCGGCGCTGGCGGACAGGGACGGACCAATGTCAAGAACCTGTTGAATGAACCTGATGCGCAGATCATTGCTGTCTGCGATGTGGCAGAGAAGACGGACCTTCGTCCATTCTACTATGGAGGTTTTGGTGGCAGGAAAACCATGAAAGCCATGGTGGAAAAGCATTATTCAAAAAAGACGCCCAATTACCAATGCGCCGAGTATGAAAATTTTCGCGTGATGCTGGAAAAAGAGAAGGCCATTGACGCCATTCTTTGCGCCACGCCGGATCATGCCCATGCTGTGATTTCCATCATGGCGATGAAAATGGGCAAGCACGTCTATTGCGAAAAGCCGCTGACTCATAACATCTGGGAAGCGCGCCAGGTTGCCGCTGTGGCCAAGGAAACTGGCGTGGCCACACAAATGGGTAATCAGGGTCACTCCGGAGAAGGAATTCGTCAAACTTGCGAATGGATATGGGATGGGGCGATTGGACCCGTGCGAGAGGTTCACGCTTGGAGCGATGTGGGGCAGTGGGTGAAAACCCCTGGCCGGCCCAAGGAAACGCCGCCCGTGCCGGAAGGATTCAACTGGGACATGTGGCTGGGGCCGCGGGACCCTCGTCCTTATCATCCTTCCTATGCGCCGTATAACTGGCGCGGCTGGTGGGCGTTTGGCACCGGTGCCATCGGTGACATGGCTTGTCACAACATGGACCCGGCTGTGATGGCTTTGAAGTTGGAGAGTCCGATCAGCGTGGAAGCCACTTCGACAGGGGTGGATGATGAAGTGACTTCGTTTGGCGGACTATATAACTATCGGTTCGGACCACGCGGCGATATGCCGGCTTTGAAGTTGACGTGGTATGACGGCGGATTGCGTCCACCCACACCGGATGGGCTGGATCCCAATGACCCCAAACAGCGTCTGGGCGAAGGGGGAAATGGCATATTGTTTATGGGCGATAAAGGTTTGATCACTTGCGCTGGCTGGGCCGGAATGCCGCGGCTTTTGCCTTTGTCGCTGCACAAGGAATATAAACGTCCCGAAAAAACATTGCCCAGAAGCAAAGGCCATCACGCCGACTGGTTGGCCGCATGCAAGGGCGGCAAGCCGGCCAGCGGCAACTTCGATTACAGCGCGCGTTTAACGGAACTGGTTTTGCTGGGCAATGTTGCCATGCGCAGCCAGAAGAAGATTATGTGGGACAGTGCGAACATGAAGGTTGTGAACGCGCCTGAAGCGGACAAATTCATAAAGGAACAATACCGCAAGGGTTGGGAGATCTGCTAAGAACCGGTCTTCTTTTTCTGGAATAGCGAGGAGCATATTATAATTGATTGCTGAAGATGTTGGCGCGCCAGCCATCGCCGCGCCGATGGACCCAGCATTCATAATCTTTCGTCAACAGAAGGCTAGGATCATGAAACGTAAAAATCGGCTGTCTCGTCGCACATTCCTTAAACAATTCGGCGCAGGGAGTATTGCGGCGCTGGCCGTGCCGAATCTCCTGCCATCGCAGGCATTTGGACAAACCCCGTTCCATGTGGACATGGTCAGCCAGCCACCGGCGGACGTTCCTACGGTCAAACCGTGGAAGACGGTGCCACTCGATCCGGCCTATGGCGGGGAGTGGGTGGTGATGGCCGATGTGGATGGCGACGGACAGGTGGAGACGGTCAGTTGCCGCAACGTCAACGGTCGCAGCGCCGACAATACCAGCGATGCCCACTACACCAGCACGGCGGTGGCCCAGAAGCTGGACGGAAGCGTCCTGTGGCGGTGGGGCGAGCCCGGCATCGGGCAACGGGGCTTGAGCTACGACGTGGCCTGCCAGATCTACGACTGGGACGGCGACGGTCGCAACGAAGTGGTGCTGTGCACCAAGGGTGCGCTCGTGGAACTGGAGGGAGCAACAGGCAAGGAGCGGCGGCGGTTTCCGCTCCCGCCGGAGGCCACGGATTCCATTGCCTTCGCCAATCTGTCGGGTGGCCCGCGGCTGGCAGAGGTACTCGTCAAGACTCGCTACGGGCAGATCTGGGCCTACAACTACGCTGGACGCCTGTTATGGACCGTCAAGAATCCCGGAGGATACCGGACTGCCCACCAGCCGTTCCCAGTGGATGTTGACCGCGACGGCCGGGATGAGATCATGGCAGGCTTTGCCCTGCTCAACCCTGATGGAACCGTGCGGTGGGTATTAAAGTCAGACAAGGTGAACCTCGCCAGCGGGCATTTGGATTGCTGCCGCGTGTTGCGCGCCGGAACCAAGCCCGAAGACTTCCGGCTTGTGATGACCTACTGCGGGGCGAAGTGCATCGCGGTAGCCGATGGCACGGGCAAGGCGTTCTGGGAGGTCCCAGGGCAGCACTACGAATCCATTGACGTTGGCAAGGTCCGCACGGATGTGCCGGGAATGCAGATTTTGGTAGATGTCGATCATCAGCCCTCGGGACACAGCCCGATCTGCCTCATGGACGAGAACGGCCAGTTGCTCGGCACCATCAATACGCGAAGCAGCCGAATTCATAAGCTGCTGGACTGGAACGGCGATGGTCTCGATGAGATTGTGTTGGCCGACTGCGCTGGCGTGTTTGACGGGCATGGGAAACAGATCGCCCGGCTGGAGAATGGCGGCGGGTCCTTGCTGATCGGCGACATGACCGGTGACGGCGTTCCCGACATCGCTCTTGCCAACAACCAACGGGTCTTCATCTACAAGAATGAGAGTGGCGTGAAGCCGGCGACGCCAGCGCCGTTTGGGGGTGGGCTGAACTACACGCTATACTAACAGCGCGGCCTCGAAGCGAAATCCGGATTCGCACGCCAGCCGGACCACTGTGGTTTCTCCGATCCAGAGGGGCTTCTTCTCACGCGCACACACGCGATGGGCTAGTGGGCAAGTGTTCGCGCCATCAAGACAGCCGCCCTGCCCCACTTCACGCATCACAGTCTGCGGTACTTCTCTTGCTCCAACGCAATCGAGGCGGTCGCGGACTTCAAGGTGATTGCCCGCTGGCTGGGCCACAAGGACGGCGGCATTCACTGACGGTGTGGGATTCTTCGAGTCGAAGCCTGCGCGTTCCAGAAAGCCGCCGCCGGAGGCGGAAAGAGCTTTGACAAAGCACAGGGCGCCGGCAGAATCGCCGCATGAACCTCTTGAGCATCTTCCGCGTGTCCGTCCTTGCCTTCGTCTTCGCTCTATCCGCCGCTTCCGCTCCGGCGGCCGACGATTATAAACCCGGTCCCGACTCACAGCCGCAGCCGGGCGTGCCGAAGGGCGAGGTGTTAAAGTTCAGCTTCGACGGCAGCAGAATTTTTCCCGGCACGACGCGCGACTACTCGGTCTATGTGCCAGCCCAATACGATCCCGCCAAGCCGGCGTGTGTTTATGTCGGCCAGGACGGCGTGCAATACAACGCGCCGGTCGTGTTTGACAACCTCATCGCGAAGAAAGAAATGCCCGTCACCATTGGCGTGTTCATCATGCACGGCAAGGTCAAGGCCCTGGACGCAAATGCTCTCGACCGGTTCAACCGCAGCTTTGAATACGACGGCCTCGGTGACGGCTATGCCAGGTTCGTTCTCGACGAAATCCTTCCCGACGTGGAGAAAAAAACCACCGGCGATGGCCGGCCAATCCGTCTCTCCAAGAACGGAAACGACCGCGGCATCGGCGGCGCGAGCAGTGGCGCGATCTGCGCGTTCACCGCGGCGTGGGAGCGGCCCGACGCGTTCAGCCGCGTGTTTAGCGCCGTGGGCACCTATGTCGGATTGCGCGGCGGCCACGTTTACCCGACGCTCATTCGGAAGTTCGAGCCGAAGCCGATCCGTGTTTTCCTTCAGGACGGCAGCAATGACCTGAACATCTACGGTGGTGACTGGTGGATGGCGAACCAGGCGATGGAACGCGCCCTGGTCTTTGCCGGTTACGAGGTCAACCACGTCTGGGGCGAGGGCGGCCACAACGGCAAACACGCCACGGCGGTTTTTCCTGACGCGATGCGGTGGCTCTGGAAAGACTGGCCTGCGCCGGTGAAGGCCGGCCAAAGCAAGAATACGACGCTGGACGCGATCCTGATCCCCGGCGAGGACTGGCAGATTGCCGTCGAGGGCTTCAAGTCCACCACGGGGCCGACCCCGAACGCGAAGGGCGAGGTGTTCTTTAACGGCGTGCCCGGTGTCGCAGCCGTGAGCGAAACGCGCAGGATCGGTCTGGATGGCAGGATCAGCGGTTTTGTTGCCGACTCGAAACGCGGCGACGGACAGGCGTTCGGCCCCGACGGCCGGCTCTACGCCGTTGCGTCCGGCACGGACCAGATCATCGCCTACGACGCTGACGCCAAGGGGACGGTGATCGCGGAAGGTTTCAAGGGCAACGACCTCATCGTCCGCCACGACGGCTTGATCTACGTCACCGAATCCGGCTCCGAGGCCAAGCCGAGCAAAGTCTGGCTCATCAAGCCCGACGGCGGCAAGCGCGTCGTGGACAGCGGCCTGCGGTTCGCCAACGGCATCGCGTTCTCGCCCGATCAATCCTTGCTCTACGTGGACGACTACCGTTCGCACTGGGTTTACAGCTACCAGATCGCGCCGGACGGATCGTTGAAGTTCAAGCAGCGTTACTACTGGCTGCACTCGCCCGACACCGCCGACGAGAGCAGCGCCGACGGCATGACCACCGACCGCGAGGGCCGGCTCTACGTCACCACGCGGATGGGCATCCAGGTCTGCGACCAGGCAGGCCGCGTCAACGCCATCCTGCCGACGCCCAACGGCCGCGTCAGCGCCGTCTGCTTTGGCGGCGGGAATCTTGACACCCTCTTTGCCACCTGCGGCGACAAGGTTTTCAAACGCAAGCTGAAGGTGAAAGGCGCCCTGCCCTTCCAAGCCCCGGTCAAGCCCGGCACACCAAAGTTGTGACCGGGAAAGGGAAAAGGGTTCGCCGTTATCCGCGACACATTGGATACATCCGGATCGGTGGAACTAGGCGAGCCGGCGGGCGTGTGGACGTAGTGGACGAGACTCGCTTGCAAGTGCTGCGTTATCTCCCGCGGCGGCACGACGAATATCCAAATCCCCGTCACCAGCATACGGTCCGCCTCGCGGTGGAAATTCGCCGCACCGGTGAACGCAGCGCAGGGGCCAGCGTTAATGCAAACATCCCCTCCCTTGCCCGATTCCCATCTCCCAACTCCCATCTGCTTCGTTTTCTCCCTTTTTCGTATTCCCATGGGGTCAGACGTGCTCCGTTTAGAAAACCATCGCCATCAGGTTCTCGAACAGCGTGGCGTCACTTGTCCTACTTTGGTATCAGGTTGTTTGCCTTGACGGGCATGAGCATCGGCGTAACCTGCCACCCATGATGAAAAACTTGCTCCTCTCACTGTCCATCATCACCGCGTTGGGACTCACCGCTTCGGCGGCGGAAAAGGCTCCCTATAAACCGGCCCTCACGACGCAGACGTTCTTCGTTGCCAACGTCGAGTGCGACAACTGCGTTAAGAACATCACCGAGTCCCTCCAGAAGGTGAAGACCGTCACCAAGGTCGAGAAGCTCACGCCGACGAGCGGTTACGTGAACGTCTCTTTCGATGCGCACACGGACAGCTACCAGCAGATCGCGCAGGCGATTGCCGACGCCACGCCGGCGCACGGCAAGAAATACACCGTGTCCATGAAACTGCGCGTCCCCGATTACGCGAAGGAGGACAACGCCGCCAAGGTGGATGCCATCTTCGCCAAGTCAAAGGACTTCGTGAAAGTCGAGGCGACGGACAAGGAGAAGGGCGAATTTTTGATGTGCTTCCTGCCGTTGACTGTGGACGCGAAGAAGACCGGCCCTCAAGGTTGGAACGGCGGGAGATTCGGTCATCCGATCCATGACGCGCCGCCGAAAGGACTCGGCCTCGCGATCAGCTTCGTCCGCGAGGGCGTCACGCCGGCCAAGCCCGCTGCGAAGAAACAGTAACGCCTCGTCCTACATCCATTTCGGTCAACGCGAACTGCCGGCTTCCTGCCGGCAGTTCGCTTTTCAGACGGCAACCTCCTGCAGTCCAACCCACGAGGAGCAAGGACACAGGAGGCGACGCACTATTCCATCCCCTGCCCCTCATGCTTTCTCAAGAGCGAGGTTGCGTCCATTTGACAAATTCAGATTCCGGCCCGGAATATTCGCGAACCCAAACGATCCGACGGTCGGAGATTGACGTTACAGTGCGGCCAATGCTTTTGCAAAGATTTCGCACAAGGGTTGAAAACCTGTCCGACTTCGGTTGAAGATGTTCAACCATGAATAACGATGTACTGACCCAGCGCCTGCGGGCGGCTGCGGAGTTGTTGGAAGCGATAGCCAAAGATCGCAGCTTGCTGGCGCAGGTGGCGGACCAGGACAGGGAACGGCTGCTCAAGACGGCCGGCGAAGTCTCGCGGCCTGAGGCCATCGCGCGCCGTCAGTTGGTCAAGGCGCGGCAGCGCCTGCGCCGCGCCGCAAAAATCCAGCGGGATCAGAACGTGCTCAACAAGACCGGCATCCGCAAGCTGCGGCGCATGTCGGTTTTCGCGACGCCGAATTATCATCCACCAGTCGGGTTCAAGCAGGAGGAGGTGGAAGCCGATCCGGATTTTCGCGAGGTCGTCGAGCCGCAAAACTGCTACATCTGCAAACGCGATTACACCACAATCCACCATTTCTATGACCAGCTTTGCACGGAGTGCGCGGCGCTGAATTTGCAGAAGCGGACCGAGACGGCCAATCTGGAGGGACGCGTTGCGCTGCTGACCGGCGGGCGCGTCAAGATCGGCTACCAAGCCGGGATCAAGCTGCTGCGGGCGGGCGCGCAACTCATTGTTTCCACGCGCTTCCCGCGCGACGCGGCGGCACGTTATGCCAGGGAGGCGGACTTCGAGCAGTGGCGGCACCGCCTGGAAATCTTCGCTCTCGATTTGCGCCACACGCCGAGCGTGGAGGCGTTCTGCGGGCACTTGATGAAGACGCGCAAGCGGCTTGATTTCATCATCAACAACGCTTGTCAGACCGTGCGGCGTCCGCCGGAGTATTACGCGCACATGATGGCCGGCGAATCCGGGCCGCTGGGCGCGATGCCGGAAGAGGCGCGGCGCCTGCTGGGCGCTTACGAGGGATGGCGCGGCTATCATTTGCTGCCGGCGGACGAGGCCGCGGTGCGCGGGCGCGACGTGGCGCAGGCCGCGGTGCTTTCACAGGCGCCGCTGGCGGCGGGGAATCTCGCGGCACAACGCGATTTGTTCCCGGAGGGAAAGCTTGATCAGGATTTGCAGCAGGTGGATTTGCGCGACCGGAATTCCTGGCGGCTGACGATGGCGGAAGTCCCCTCGGTGGAACTGCTGGAGGTGCAGTTGGTGAACGCGGTGGCTCCGTTTGTGCTGAACGCCCGCTTGAAGCCGTTGATGCTGCAAGCGCCGGAGCGCGACAAGCACATCGTGAACGTCTCGGCGGTGGAGGGACAGTTTTACCGGCCCTCAAAAACCACGCGTCATCCGCATACGAACATGGCGAAGGCGGCGTTGAACATGATGACACGCACCTCGGCGGCGGATTATCACGCCGACGGCATCCACATGAACAGCGTGGATACCGGCTGGGTCACCGACGAAGATCCGGCCCAGATCGCGGAGCGAAAGAAACAGGAGCATCGCTTTCACCCGCCGCTGGACATCGTGGACGGCGCGGCGCGGATTGTGGACCCGATCATCAGCGGCTTTAACACCGGCGAGCACATCTGGGGGAAATTCCTGAAGGATTATCAGCCGACCGATTGGTAGGACGTCCGAGCGGCCGGCGAACAACCTATTCCAGTGTCGAGCAGGCTCAGGCGGGAAACCCAGGCTGTTCAGTCCGGATAAAATGTCCAATACGCTTCCTGCTAGGCGCCCTGCTGGCGTCATCCGTTACCGCGTGCCCGGGTCTGGGGCGAAAAGGACGCGCCAGTCACGAATGCGCAAGCCCTTTCCAACGACGAGAATCCCGCAATCAGTCACGGGTCCTCCGCGCCGCCGTTCGCGCCGTATCGCCATCGCAAAGATTTCTGGAATCCGCATCTTCTACAGATCAGGAAGGCCGTGATGTTTCTTGAGGTCGGCGGCGAGGGACTGAAGTTCCGTGCCGGTCACGTTGCGTTTGTGGGTGGCGGCAAATTGCCGCACAGACTCAATCAACGCCCGCAGCAGGGCCGTTGGAAAATGAATCTTCATTCGCGCCAGTTTTCCGCCGCCGCCGTTTCTGCCCCGATCACTGACCGATGGGTGCAACTCACCACCTCCAACGTTGCGCGGAGGTTTACGACGCGAAACAGGAATGCGTGTGCGGGCGTTGTGAGGAAAGCGTCTGCAAGGCCTTCCCTGAAGCAGCCCGTTCAATATCAGGGCGCCACAACACTACCCGTGCTTGCCAGGTAAGGTAAAGGTATGGCTGTGTCGCCGAGAAATGCTGGACGATAGTGTCGAGCGTCTGTTAGAGGAGACCGGCGTTCGGGCAAGACATCTATGCATCTCCATCTGGCACGGTTTCATGCGGCACTGACACCGGAACGGTTCTCGGAGTATCTGCTTTTGCTGGATCGCGAGGAACGGAACCGGCTACAGCGTTTCCAGCGTGAGAAAGACCGCCATCTTTTTGCAGCCAGCCATGCTTTTTTGAGGCGAACCCTCTCCCCCTACGTGAAGATCCCTCCCGATCAACTGCGGTTTGTCGTCAATCGCCATGGCAAACCTTCGCTTGACGGCCATTCGAAGGATGCCGTCATCCACTTTAATCTGGCTCACACGTACGACCTGGTGGTGGTCGCCGTGAACGGCGGCGGCGAAGTTGGCGTTGACGTGGAGCGTCTGGACCGCGACGTTGATCCACTGGAAATAGGCGATCGGTTCTTCTCACGGGAAGAGTCCGCTGACCTGCGGGACACGCCGGCCGCCGGGCGGGTTCGGAGGTTTTTCCAGTATTGGACGCTCAAAGAAGCCTTTCTCAAGGCGCGCGGCCAGGGGCTTTCGGCTGCTCTGGACCGGTTCACCCTCCATGTTCTTCCTGAAGGCCGCGCCACTCTGTCAACTTTTTCGGAACAAGAGGAGGACGTCGCCGCGTGGAGCTTGTTCCATTTTGAGCCCACCCCGGAGCATATTGTTGCCGCCTGTGTGGCTTGTCCCGCCGGCCCGGCCGCCTGCCAATGGAAATGGGAAAGAGATCTTGCCCAGCCAGCGACAGATCAACAAAAAGAGAGTCCTCGCCGTGGTTGTCTGAACTGAATTCCAAAGTTCCCGTTTGGAATTCACACTGACAGGAGCCGGGCCTGAAGCAATCAGGCCGGCGGCAAACGGCGACGGAGAAAGGTGACCGGCTCAATGCGGGTTCATCAGGAGTGTCCAACAAGGGCCGCTGCCGTCCGGTCAAAAGGCTGCGCGATCAATGCGGGAACATCGCGGGCCACAAGTGGGATACCAGGCGCAACAGGATGAAGGTGATGGCCGCCGCCGTGATCCCCCACACCAGATTCGAGTGTTCGGCTTTCACAAAAAGTTCTTTGTCGCGTGTCATTGCGGTCGCGGTTTCCTTCGATCCCGCGTGATATCCTGCGTTCCAACGCGAGCTATGGCCGTCCAGAATACCGGGGAGCTTAACGCTGTCAATCAGGACACGACCTGATATTGGCCTAGGGATTTTCCTGAGAAAGTTGCCCACAAGGAAAACCCGGACCGGTCATGAAGACCGGGTAATACAAGACCGGGTCGCCTATGGCCGCAGGGCTGCCGCTGCTAACGGGTCTGCACGGTGATCCTCCGGCCTCGGCCGCGCCGGCCTCGCTGGATGGTCTACTGTGCCTATCCAACGGTAAAGCGGCGATGGCAGGCGTGACGCCCTCTAAGGTTTTTCCCTATGCAAATATCAGGTCGGGTCTTTCTGGACACCCATTCATCGAGGGATACACTGGCCGCCGTGAGTGGGAGCTTTGGCGCAGGCAAGAGGATGGCATGGATGGTGCTCTTCATGGTCCTGATGGTGCTCGGCGTGAGAGCATTCATTCATTATTTGTATTATAACTCTTACGACGCGACGGATCGGCGCGGATGGGAGGAAAGATGGCTCCTTGTCAACGCCGAGCCGGCGACGCCACAACCGGAACCGTCGCCGTTTGCCGGAGGATTTACGGCACCGACGTCTTTGCCATCGCCGCCGCACCCGGCGCAGTCACCGGCTGGCAAATGACCAACAACACTGACCGCACGATGGAGACTGGATGTTTATGAGCACGCGCGATGCAGCAAAAAAGGCGCGCCACTTCAGCTACGAGGACTGGTTCGGCATCATTGTGATTATCGCCCTCGCCGCCTTGGTGACCTTGTTCTGGGTGAGCTACTGATAAGGAGCGAGAGGATTTACCAACGTCTGCTGAACAGGCTGTAGATGGAAGGACGCGCCCGACTTGCCCCCCCTGCAAAAAACCCCCGTGCAACATTTGCCCGACCCGGCGATCTGCCGAGCCAAGGCCGGCGTCCCCAACTATCCGGAGTGTCTGGTGGACGACCCCGCTCACTGCGACTATTCGCTCGGATTTGGCGGTATCTATTTTTGCCGGCATCCGCAGAGGCAGGAAATCGTTGCCAAGACCGTTGCCGGAACCAAGCCCCGACAGCAAGGAATCCACTAAAGCTTGCCGGTGATGGACAAAGAGCGGCGGCATGAACGCCGTCTTGTCCCGGGGGAACCAGCGAAAGACGCAACCGGTTGCCCCTGCGCTTTGAGCGGCAAACGGACCGCATGGGAGGATGGCAAGAACCTGCTTGTTTCCCGGCGGCGGGGAGTGTAATGGTTTTGCCGTCTGGATTTTCCAGAAAGCAACCAAACAGACGCATGAAGCCGGCTGAGATGCACCCGGAGCGAATCAGAAAAACGCGTATCCTTATCGCGGACGACCATCCGATCGTGCGCTACGGTCTCTCGCAATTGATCAAACAGGAGCCGGACATGTGCGTTTCTGCGACAGCCTCCGGCATGACAGAAGCCTTGCAGGTGATCGAATCCGGCAAAGTGGATCTCGTTATTGCAGGCGTTACCCTTGGAGACGGCAGCGGCATTGATCTCATCAAGCACGTAAAATCGAAGTCCGACAAGCTGCCGATTCTGATGTTCTCCATGCACGACGAGTCGCTTTTTGCCGAGCGGGTGTTGAGAGCCGGCGCTTCCGGCTACCTCATGAAAAGCGAGCCGGTCGAGAAAGTCCTCGCCGCCATCCGCCGCGTGTATGACGGCAACGTCTGCGTGAGCGAATCGATCATCAAGCAGTTGCTTAACAATCAACGCACCTCTCCAGCCGACAGCCACCTTGCGTCCCTGCAAACGCTCACGGACCGGGAGTTGGAGGTGTATAACCACATCGGACGCGGCAAATCCACCCGCGAGATCGCCGGGCTTTTGCACATCAACGTCAAGACCGTCGAGACCCATTGCACACACATCATCAAGAAACTGGACCTCAAGAGCATGTTGGAACTGATACACTATGCTTCCAGTTGGTTCCACCACATCGGGCGGTGAAGTCGACCGCGCATCGCTTGCGTGAAAAGAGGTAACAAACCCATCGTCGCGGAGCGCCTGAGCCGGAAGGGCGCGCGATCCCTGCCGTCGCGAAAGGCCTGTCCCGGCGGACGATTGCTGCACGGGGGCGGACTGGTGGAGTGTCTGGCGCGTTCGGAGCCTGACTGCGAGTTTGCGAGACAAATCGTCAATACCCCTGTCCGGATCTGCACCCATCCGGACAAAGTGAAGATCGCGCGTCTCACAAGGAAACGGGAGGCCACGCGAAAAAAGGCGGCGGCGCCTCGCCGCGAAGGGGAGCGCTAACCGGCAATTCGAGAGCGCCGCCTCCGGTCAGCCAACGCCCCTTGGATGCGATCCGACCCGTTTTGACGTCCATGGGAACGGCACGCCAAGAGGACGTTGTGGGGCCGCGCCCCATCGGAGCAGGCGATGTCCCTCGCCGTCGGGCGCCCTCAAGGAAAAAATCTCAAAAAACCGCCAATGCCTCGCGTTGCCGTTTTTCTAGGATAATTACCTAGGTCACAATGGGCCAATGCACTAATTGCAAAAGGCATAAAAAGTGCGATTTTGCATCGGGTATTAGAAGCGATGCATGCAAACCATTTAAGCTTTTCGTCGTTGTTTCAGCAAGACGGGTCGCGCGGTCTGCCGGAGACTCAGACGGCGGTGCGGCCCGAGGACCAACGAAAAGCCTGTGTGGCCGAAAAAACTGCCTTGATTCGCACCGCCATCCTCTGTTTTCTGCTGCCGCTGGCGATCGCCATGCCGGAAGGATGCGCGAGCTTTGCGGCGCGGGACAAGGCCCGGTTGGAGCAGCATATCGCGTTGGCGGTGGTTCAACTCAACATGGTTGGCGTCGAAGCCGACACGCGGGACTTTGACGTGGAAGTATGGAATGGCCCGCTGCCGATGAACACGCCCTATGGCCCGGCGTGGTGCATGTCGAAAGGAAAGCCCGGAGCGCGTCAAACGCTGGTCGCATCGCCTGACACACCGCAGCGCGCTCTGACGGAAGAAATCAGTCTGCTGACCGCAAAACATTGGGGAGTGAACCGACAGACCACTGTGGACAACCCCAAGGTTGTCTCCATCGACCAGAATGCACACCCCACCAAACCTGTGAACTGAACCGCCAAACTAAAACTGGCGAGCGGCAAATTCAGAGCGAGATTGTTTTGCGCATTATTCTAGTTGACCCCAGCCGGCAGCTGCCGTGCCGCAGACGCTTCACGAAACCGGTTCAATCTGGTCCCGGTTGACCACAATGCGGGCATGATACGCCAGCGTGGTCAGCAGAAGGGACACGCGTTGTTGGTCGCTCATGTCGCGCTCGACAACCGCCCTGAGACCTCGAAACGCGCCGTCCTTGATTTCCACCGTATCGCCTGGTTTTGGGTTGGGGTGGATGGTCACCACGTCCACGGCTTCGCCGGCCCAACCCTTATTGTTCAAACAATGAAACGGAAGGAAATCAAATTTGACGCTGAAGAACTGGTCGGCAGCGTCGAGGCGTCCGCCGAGCATGTGGCGGGCAAACGCAAACTGACTTTGCGGAGCACGACCATCGCTCTGCCGAAGCCGGTCCAGTCACTGGCTCCGGAGGACATCAAGGCGATTCGCAAGAAGTTGAAAACCAGCCAGTCGGTCTTTGCCAGGCTGCTGAATGTTCCTCGTGTTACAGCCATCAGTTGGGAAAAGGGCCGGCGTCATCCGGCTGGCGCGGCTTTGCGGCTGTTGGACATTGCGAGTAAGAAGCCAGAGGTGCTGGTGACCTCTTGAACTATTTGAGCGGTCGATTCTCCTTTTCTGCGTCCCGCTCTCCGTCAGAATCCCCGTTCGACTGTGCACGCGAACCACGAACATCATCTGCACGCAGTGCGACGACAGCTTCTGCGCGATCTCCGGCTCGATGCAACGGCTAAACCTAAGGGGCATTTTACATTCGGAAGGCGATGCTAGAGTCAAGTGAAGCCGTGTCGCCCACCCGTTTCTGCGGCAGTATGGGTGCTTGATGTGGCCCGCTTGCCAGGGACACACCCTCCCGCTCGGTTTCGTCGTTCCACGAAGAAATTCTTTGACACGAATTTTATTATGAGTAATTATACTCATCATCCTGAGTAAATAATATGACCCGTAAAACCATTCTTGATGACCTGTTGCGTCGACTGCGTGAAAAGCGGCGCTTCCTTCAGGTGCTTGCCGGTCCGCGTCAGGTCGGGAAAACCACTCTGGCCAGACAAGGAATGGAGGTGTTGAAACTGCCAGCTCACTACGCTTCCGCGGACGAGCCAACGCTCCGTGATCGAACCTGGATCGAGCAACAATGGGACATCGCCCGGTTAAAGATCCGCGGAAGCAAGGCGGGAGGATTGCTCATCCTCGATGAAATCCAAAAGGTGCAGGGCTGGTCGGATATCGTGAAGTTGTTGTGGGACACGGACACACACACAGGCGTGCCGTTGAAGGTGGTCGTGCTGGGCTCTTCGCCGTTGTTGATTCAAAGCAGACTAACCGAAAGCCTGGCGGGGCGTTTTGAAATCATCCCGGTGCCGCACTGGTCGTTGAGCGAAATGCGCGAGGCTTTCGGCTGGAATCTGGAACAATACATCTTTTTTGGTGCATATCCCGGCGCGGCTCCATTGATCGAAGAACCGGAGCGATGGCGGAATTACATTGTTCATTCCCTCATTGAGACCACGATTTCGAGAGACATCCTGTTGATGACGCGGGTGGACAAACCGGCCTTGCTGCGACGGATGTTTCAACTGGGCTGCGACTACTCCGGGCAGATTTTGTCGTATCAAAAGATGCTGGGCCAACTGCTGGACGCGGGCAACACCGTGACCTTGGCGCACTATCTGCAACTGCTTCAGGGTGCCGGGATGGTGGCCGGACTATCGAAGTATGCGCATGGGTTGGTGCGCCAGCGAGGGTCGAGTCCAAAACTGCAAGTGTTGAACACGGCCCTGATGACGGCCCAATCCGGGCGAGCATTGGCGGAGGCCCGGCGCGACGGCGACTACTGGGGCCGTCTGGTGGAGTCCTGCGTTGGCGCGCACTTGCTCAACAGTAGCATGGGCTGCAGCATTGAGGTTGCGTATTGGCGGGAGCGGAATCAGGAGGTGGATTTTGTCCTACACCAAGGCAAGACCGCCGTGGCCCTTGAGGTCAAGAGCGGGCGGCGAAGGGAATCGTTGTCGGGTATGGAAGCCTTTGCCAAACAGTTCAGGCCAAAGCGGAAACTACTGGTGGGCGGCCAAGGTATTCCCCTGGAGGAATTCTTGCTTCAGCCGGCGGCGCATTGGTTGCAATAACCGAGGACACGCCGGCGCGAGTGACGAGCGGAAAGAGATGGAATCAAAACTCAAGCGCCAGAGCACCGGGGGGAAAGGAACGCCACGGCCGCAAGTTCAAGCCGTCCCTGATCTCCACCTTCGTCCCTTCTTGCAATTGCTCACCCCCCAGGCAGCGCGCCAGCCACACGATCATCACACCGAACACAATCACAAGGAACGCCAGCACCCTTTTGTCCCGTTGGTTATCCTTCTCATCCTCGGACACGTGTCCATGCGGGTGCCGATAACAGGTAAAGCGGCGAGGAGAGCATGGGAGGCGCTGACCGTCAAAACGTGAAATCGGGTCTTGCATGAATATACCAATTGTTGGTATAAACGTGCCATGAGCCCGCGACGCACACCGGCAGCCGAAGCTCTCTACGAAATCACGGAGAGTCAGCACGGCCTTTTCACGGCTCAGCAGGCGACAGAATGCGGCTACACGCTCAGCAGCCATGCCCATCACGTCAAGGCGGGCAACTGGCTGCGCCTGCACCGAGGCATCTACCGTCTGGCGCGCTTTCCGCAGTCGGAAGACGCGCAACTGATGCTGTGGTTTCTCTGGTCGAGAAATCGCGAGGGCACACCGCAGGGAATTTATTCGCACCAGACCGCGCTAAGCCTTTACGAACTCTCCGACGCAATGCCCGCCAAGCTGCACATGACGGTGCCCTCATCGTTCCGGCGCAACAGCAACATCCCGTCCGTGCTGGTGCTGCACTGGGCCGATCTCGACAAGGCCGATGTAGAAGCAATGCGCGGCGTCCGCGTCGCCAAACCGTTGAAAACAATTTGCACGCTGGCAGACGAGGCCATGGCGTCACAAGACCTGGTGACCCAAGCCGTCGAGGAGGGGCAGAAGCGCGGCCTGTTCACACGCCAAGAACTGCGCCGCGCCGCCGGACAGCCGCAGACGCCTGCGTGGCTGGCCCAGGTGCTTTCTCGAATTGCGAAATGAAGATGAAGCAAACCTACGCTTCCGCCCAGGCATTCCGCCGCGCGCTGGAAGATCGGCTGGCAACTGTCGCTGAGAAAGAGGGTGTGGACGTGCAACGGTTGCGGCGGCAGGTGGCCTTCGATCGGTTTCTCTGCCGACTGTTCCACGCCCCGGATGCGCCGTGGTTGCTCAAGGGGGGGTACGCGATGGAACTGCGGATCAGGTCCCCACGGACCACGCGGGACATTGACCTCGGCATCCGTAAGGTCAGCAAAGGGGTTTGGGGCACCAAGCAGGTTCTGGAGGCGCTTCGTGAAACCGTGAGCCGCGATTTGCAGGATTACTTCGTCTTTTGGGTCGGTGAGCCGATGCACGACCTCAACGCCGCCCCGTATGGCGGCGCTCGGTATCCAGTGGAAGCACGGATGGACGGACGCACGTTTGCGAAGTTCCACGTCGATGTCAGCGCTGGAGACGTGATGCGCGAACCTTATGAGTTTTTGGAAGGCAAGAACTGGCTGGGCTTCGCCGGGATCGGCTCCTGCAAATTCGCAACGATCTCACGCAAGGAACAGTTCGCTGAAAAGTTGCACGCCTATACACTGCCTCGTCAGAGCGCGCCCAACTCCCGCGTGCGTGACCTCGTGGACATAACACTTCTGGTGGAGCGAGGCAGGCTTGAGCCGGAACGTCTGAAGCCATCCATTCGCAACACTTTCCGACGGCGTAAAACGCACGAGCCGCCAAAACAGTTGCAGCCGCCGCCGGAATCTTGGACCAAGCCATTCGCCGGTCTGGCCGCCGAGTGTGACTTGGAGCCAGACATGACGCCGCACTTCGAGTCGGTGGTGAGTTTTTTGACTGAGACGGGGATTCTGCAAGATCGGAAAGCGTGACCGCTAGCCCCGCATCGTTCCTCCCTGTCAACGGCGGTTAAGAAGCCTCTTTCCTTCACTTCCGGCTGACCCCTCCGTATCGGGTTTTCACAACCTCCTGCCGTTGTTGACAAGCCGCTTCAGTCCTTGGGTGGTTGCAAGAGAAGCCATGGCAGTCGTGCCATTCGGTACCGGCCTTGCGCCGTGGCGGCACCTCGTGGATGCGGAGTCGCTGGGCCCCAAGAACATCGCGGTCGGGACCGCCGTGGCCATCGTGCTGTGGGAGATCGCTTTCTTCAGCTTCGACAACGAGAAGACGACCCACGGGGTAAAAACGCCCGCCGCCAGGATTATGACACGAAGAAGAGAGGCGCTTTTGCAAAACACCTTGTACCCTAAAGACCAGTTTTCAGACAGCAACCCCGGAACACTCGCGATGAAGCTTTATCTTGATGAGGAGCGCCCCGCACCGGCAAGCCGGACCGCCGCGCGGCGGCCGGAGGAAGTCAGGGCCTCTCTCCCGACGGGTCCGGCAGAAGAACGAAGCCTGAAAGAACTTCTGGCGCGGCAGGGGCGGTGCGCGGCCATCGAACAGCTGCTGAAGTCGGTGAACAGGCAGCGGCCGCAGCTCAAGGCGTTGCTGGCGGAGATGTCGGACCGCTGGGGTTACGAAGAGCGCCTCTATCGGTTCTACCACCCGTCCTTCAAAGTGTATTCGCTGCAAAACAGCACTCGGAGAATCGTCAACGCGTTGCGCGACCTGGCGCCCCATCTGAAACTCAACGCCTGGTTTGAGCGGATCATCGCCGAAGGAACCGGACGGAAATTCAGGAACCCGTCCACCGACGACTGGCCCGGGCACACGCGGCCCGTCCTGGAGGCGTTCTTCCACGCCCGCGCCATGCTCGAGATGGCGGTGCGGTATGCCGACCTGCCGGAACCTCCGGAGCCCATGCCCAGCGGCTGGGCGGCGCTGCTCTGCCTCTATAACCTGCACGAAAGCTGAGAAGGGCCCTGGCGTTTTCGTCCGACAGGAGTTCATCAACCCAAGCCGCGTGTTGCCCTCGGCGACGCCCGTCAACGTTTTCGCGTGCGTTGATGAGTCCGCGTTTTCGGCCTTCGGCCCGTCATAAACAGAACCACGGCAACGCTGTCACTTTCTCATGCAACTGCATCGGGCGCGGGCACCGACAGACGATGTAGCCTTGTTTCGCCTGTTTCGGATGTTCGCCAAGGAAGGTCAGCAAGTGCCGCGCATCTTGCACCGTCGGCTTGTTGCTCCACTTGACCTCAATGGGCGTGAGCGTGCCTTCCCACTCGACGATAAAATCCACCTCGGCGCCGTCCTTGGTGCGCAGGTGGTGCAGCTTGCCGTTGCCGAGGTATTGCAGCCGTTTCCACAACTCGATGCCTACCCATTGCTCGAACAACGGTCCCGGATTTACCTTCACCACATCGGGGGTCGCGGTCAGCCCCGCCGCCGCATGGCGCACGCCCAAGTCAAAAAACAGAAACTTCGGGGTCGAGAGCAGGGCTTTTCGCGAACTCCGTGAGAACGCCTCCACCCGGAAACCCACGAACATGTCTTCCAGCAACTGATAGTAGCTCTTGACCGTGGGCTGCGACACGCCGCTCTCCTGCGAGATGGCCGCGAAGTTCACGATCTGCCCCGACTCCGCCGCCGCCAGTTGCATGAAACGCACGAACGCGCCCCAGTCCTTCACCAGCGCCTCGCGGCGGATTTCCTCCTCCAGATGCACGAACGCAAAGGCCCTCAACAATTCGGCCCGGTCGGGTTCCGGTGCCGCCACCACACCCGGCAGTTCGCCAAAGGTCAGGCGCGTCAACAAGTCCGCAACCGGGAACGGGTTCTCCTGCTTCAGGCTCTTGCTCCATGCGAAGGGCAGCGGCGACACCGCGTAGGGAATGGATGGTTGATCCGCCGGATGCTCTGCCAGCGTCAGCGGCAAAAGCCGATGGTAGAAGCTGCGGCCCGGCAGCAGGTTTGCACCGATGCGCCGAAGTTTCCGCGCCGAGCTGCCGCACAGCACAAACCGCCAGCGAGTCTTGTCGCGGTCATAGAGGTGCTGCACCGCATCAAAAATCGAAGGCACCGACTGCGCCTCGTCCACGAAAACGAACTGCCCCTTCTTGTGCGCCGGCAGGCTCCGGCAATCCTCCACGAACGCTCCGGGGTTGGCCAAATGCCGTGTGCGCTCCTGGGGATCGGCCAGGTCCACGATCACCGTTTCAGGCGGCAACAGCTCCCGGAGGAGCGTGGATTTCCCCGTCTGCCGCGCCCCAAAAACCAGATGGACATACGGCCGCGCCAGCTTCTCTCGCAACGTTCCAGCATACCAACGGTCAAACATATGAACTTTATATTCAGACGATGAATATAAAGTCAACTTTTATCGGCAAACCCAGACAATGAAGCCGCGTACAGTGAAGACTGCCGGACTGGACGTGGAAACTGTTCCTGCATCCCGGTGTCACCGGTCGATCTGAGGAAGCCTTAAACAACATTTCATCGTCTCTTAACGCTGTGCGGAAACGACTCGCTCACGCTGGGCTGCGAAGGGCAACGGCGACACCGCGTAGGGAATGGATGGTTGATCCGCTGGATGTTCTGCCAGCGTCAGCGGCAAAAGCCGATGGTGGAAGCTTCGGCCCGGCAGCAGGTTTGCACCGATGCGCTGAAGTTTCCGCGCCGAGCTGCCGCACAGCACAAACCGCCAGCGCGTCTTGTCGCGGTCAGAGAGGTGCTGCACCGCATCAAAAATCGAAGGCGCCGACTGCGCTCCGTCCACGAAAACGAACTGCCCCAACAAAGAGGGCGCAGCACGGCGTCAAGCGCCTATCAACTTCCGCACCTGGGTCAACTCCCGAAGCCCAATGCAATCCACTTTCTCATGAAGCGCATACGAGGATGCACCGGGATAAACCACCCAGATGTGCTCCAGCTTCAAGTCATCCAGCGCCGTGTGCAGAGATTGGGTCATCTTCGGCGCGTCCTGATATTTGAATTCAAATCCCCACCGCCTGCCTTTGTGATGTGCCAGCAAATCCAATTCACCACCGCCGTGCGTCGCCCAGAAATACACGTTCCTCTCGCCGATCCACGGCACGATCTGCTCCAACGCAAATCCTTCCCAAGAAGCGCCGAGCTTCGGGTGGGCCTGCAACGCCCTCAAATCGGGCAGGTTCAATAGTGCGTGCAGAATCCCTGAATCGCGCACATACACTTTGGGCGATCTCACCACCCGTTTTCCGACGTTCTCAAACCACGGCTGGAGTTGCCGCACCATGTAGGCCCCCGCCAGCGCGTCGAGGTATCGCCGTGCGGTGTGATGCGACACGCCCAGGGAGGAGCCGATCTCCGACCCGTTCCAAATCTGGCCGTGCTGATGCGAAACCATCGTCCAAAACCGCCGCACCGTTTCCGGCGGCAGTCGAAAGCCGAGCAACGCCAGATCTCTCTCGAGAAACGTCCGCACGAAACTTCCCCGCCACGCCATGCTCGCCGCGTCATCCGCTGCCACAAACGACGGCGGGAATCCCCCGCGCACCCACAACTCCGGTTGCTTTTCAGCACCGACCTCCCAGAGACTCAACCCGCCCATGTCCACGAACTGGATCCGGCCCGCCAGCGTCTCGGATGATTTCTGAACCAACTCGGGCGAGGCGCTTCCCAGAAGAAGAAAGCGCGCCGGCAGTGGTTTGCGATCAGCCAGAACTCGCAACAGGGGAAGCAACCCGGGTCGTCGCTGAATCTCATCGAGCACGACCAGGCCCTTCAATGGACCGAGCGTCAGTTTTGGGTTCTCCAAACGTGCCTGGTCTTCGGGATCTTCCAAATCGAAATACGTGGCCTGTCGTTGCCGGGCGATCTCAAGGGCCAATGTGGTCTTGCCACACTGACGCGGCCCAAGCAGGCCGGTAATCGGGCTTGCTTGCAACGAGGCGGCAACTCGCGCCATAAGCTCGGTGCGTAAAATCATGTGCGAAATATGGACTAGAGTGTTCCATATTTCAAGATGTTTCAGGGCTTCCCGAACTGACTTGCCAGCCGCTTTATCAAGCGGCGGCGCCGGGCACGTCGAAGGTGGCAGACTGGACGACGACGGCGGCGAAGGTGACGCCTGTGGAAAGGGTACCGAAGGCGAGGTCAACAGTTCCTTCGGTCCCACGCGCACGAAGCCTGCCTTTCCGTGCAGCCACACGCGGGCGCGGGAGCCATGAGAGCCAACACGGATGAGCACCCGCCCGCTGGCGCCCTTCGGTTGATGGCCGTTGCTGACAATCCGCCGGATGGCCTTGCCGATACGCCTGAAGGCGGCGGCTCGCAATCGCGAAGCTCTTTCTGCGCGTCGCGCCACGTTGACTTGCAAGCGGTCCGATCGGGCGGGCCGGTCCGCCCTTTACGGGCGCACTTTCAAACCTTCCGCCGCCGCCATGCGCCGCTGCTTTTCGTCGAGGCTCAAGAACTCCCTCGCGCCGAGCAACAGCGCCGCCGCGACATGGAGAATATCCAGCGTGCGCGTGGCGATAGCCGGTGTGTGACGGTCGCTGAGTTCCCTCGCGCGCGCGTGCCACTCCGTGGCCGGGATCGCCGACGGCAGGAACAGGCCGCTGGCCTGTTGTTGCTCGAATTGCGCCCAAAGCGCGTCGCGTTCGGCTGGGGTCAGTCGTCGGCGGTTGAGGGCGAAATTGAAGGCGTTGCGCAGTTCCAACACCGCCAACGGGAC
>Ga0209083_1001616_pt1 | contig 24737 bp, 21 predicted proteins | sample AM7aDNAmetaG_FD_184132 | JGI IMG/M metagenome (GOLD analysis project Ga0209083, IMG submission 184132) | Freshwater microbial communities from Finland to study Microbial Dark Matter (Phase II) - AM7a DNA metaG (SPAdes) (version 3) | ecosystem: Environmental > Aquatic > Freshwater > Lake ...
TCTGCTTGAGGGCTTATGATAAAGGGGAGGGGGATATAAGGTTACCTCTTCCAAAGTATTTTCCAGGGATTATCCTTGATATCCTTCACTACCGCCTTTAAATCCTCAGCCATTTTCTTGTCGTTTAAAAGCACTGAGAGCGTGCCGTCTCCGGAATCAAGTTTTTTTGCCGCGGAATCAAGCGTCGTTACCGTCTCGTCCAGCTTTACGCTTATCTTGTTAAGGTTTGCCATGGTCTGCGGGACATTGCTCTTATCAATATCTTTGGCCAGTTTGTTCAGCTGGGCCGTAAGGTCTTTGAGATTCGCGGTCGCGGACGTCAGGTTCTCCGAAGCCTTCTGGAAATTGCTGACAGATTTTGTAATGGCCGGCTCGCTCTTCGCCACAATATCCTTGGTTGTTTTTGTCAGTTCGTTCACGTTTTCAACAGAACCAACGACTGATTTATCAACGCCCGTGAGAATATTGCTAAGCGCCTTGAGTACATCCTTGAATTCCGCGGATACCTGGTTTATATTGTCCATTGCCGCGTCGATGCCGCCGCCGCTTTTGCCGTTCAGCGTGTCGCCTGACTTGATGAGCGGAGCGCCTTTTGTTCCGCCGGAAATATTCACGAATTTCTCCCCCATCATTCCGGAGGTAATTATACTGATATCCACATCACCGGGAAGCTGGCGGTCAACATCAATAAGCAGCTCCACATTTATCTTATTATCCCGGTTAAGGTACAGCCTTTTTACTTTCCCGATATTTACTCCGCCGCCGTATCTCACTTTCGCGTTTGCCTTAAGGTCCGGAGTGGAATCAAAGAGCACATTGACGGAATAACCCTGCTGGAAAACCGTCAAGCCGCCCATGTAGAATGTTGACGCAATCAATATAACCAGGGCCAGCGTGGTGAAAAGGCCTACCTTAGCTTCATTTGACAATGCCATAAATCCTCCATGGAACAAACTCCCTCAGCCGAGCACATGTATCGGGCCAACCGCGGAACCGCTGATAAACTGCCTGACGACCGGATCTTTTGTGTTCTGGATCTCTTCCGGGGACCCTAACTCTATTATTTTGCCTTCATACATCATAGCAATTTTATCGCCTATCTTGTAGGCGCTCTTCATATCATGTGTCACCACAACGCCCGTAATCCTTAGTTTCCGCTTCAGATCTAGTATTAGATCGTTTATAACATCCGCCATAATAGGATCAAGCCCGGTGGTCGGCTCATCGTAGAATATCACTTCCGGGTCCATTGCGATAGCTCTGGCAAGTCCGACGCGCTTTTTCATCCCTCCCGAAAGTTCCGCGGGTTTCTTGCTCTCAACGCCATCCAAGCCCACAAGCGCGAGTTTCTCGCTGACAATTCCGGCAATCTCTTCCGGGCTCTTTTTCGTGAATCTGGATAGCGCGAACCCCACATTCTCGGCGACTGTGAGAGAATCAAAGAGGGCGGCGCCCTGAAAGAGCATCCCCGACTTTACCCTTATAGGATCAAGCTCGGATTCGTCGAGTTTTGTAATATCCTTGCCGCGGAAATATATGCTGCCGGAGTCAGGTTTGATAAGCCCGGTCATATGTTTTAAGAGTACAGATTTGCCGCAGCCGCTCCGCCCTATAATTACCAGGGTCTTCTTGTCCTCAACGTAAAGATCAAGTTCGTTTAGAACCTTTTGCTCACCAAAAACCTTGGTTATTTTCTCTATCTTTATCATAAATTCACCAGAGGAACCAGGTAAGCAGGTAATCTGCCATGAGAATCAGCATTGACGAAACAACCACGGAGGACGTTGTTGACTTTCCGACGCCTTCCGCCCCGCCTTGAGTTTCAAACCCTTTATAACAACCAATAGCCGCAATTATACCGCCGAAAAATATCGTCTTGAAAAGTCCCTTGAAAACATCGCTGACGCGAAGGTACATATTCATGCTCTCAAAGAAAGAGCCGGGACTGCCGTCAAAACTTGAGACGCTGATAAACATGCCGCCCAGAATTCCGAGAAGATCCGCGTAGATAGTCAATACCGGGAGCATAAAAAGCGCCGCAAGAAACCTCGGCACCACAAGGTATTTTACGGGATTGGTACCCATTGTGCGAAGGGCATCAACCTGCTCAGTAACATTCATCGTTCCTATTTCAGCAGCAATTGCCGAGCCAATCTTTCCCGCCATTACCAGGCCTATCAGCACCGGAGCCAGCTCTCTGGCAAGAGCAAGAGATACTATGCCGCCGAGAAAAGCGGCTGAACCGGAGATTTTCCGTTCAAGAGCGCTGCCGGTTTGAAGCGCCAGTATCATGCCCGTGGAAAGCGAGGTAATGGTGACCACGCCGAGAGAGTTATTTCCTATGACAACCATCTGATGAAAAGTGCTTTTCCATTCTGAAGGTTTCCTGAAAACCTGGTAAACGGTTTGCCCCAAAAGCATAGTTATCTTCCCGGATTCTTCCAGAAGGATCAGTATTTTCCTGCCTATGCTTTCAAATATTTTTGTCATTTTTCTTTGCCGACGGCTTTGGAGCGATGACACGGTGAAACAATCTGATGGCACCGATAAATCATTGAGGGCCTATCGGTGTAATCGGCCTATATCGGTGGCATCAAACTGTTTGCTTTTCAGGTACTTACATTCAGAACGCGTCAATTATGTGTTGCAGTTTCGGCTCAGTCCCTTTCTCATATTCTATAGCAATGACATCGAACCTGCAATTGTAAACTGATTTCTCGTCTTTCAGGAAAAGTTCCGCGCATCTCTGTATGTGTTTCTGCTTGGTTTTGCCTACGGTATCCGCGGCCGATTCGGTCTTGCCCGGCGAGACAGTCTTCACCTCAACAATAACAAAAGTATCCTTGAGTTTAGCCACAATATCCAGCTCGCCGTAGTCGCATTCCCAGTTTGTCGCGAGGAGCTCATAGCCTTCGCGCGCAAGATAGGCCCGGGCCAGGTCTTCTCCGAAAGCCCCTAATCTTTTTTTCCAAAACTTTTTCGGTGTATCGGACATAATCCCACCCTCTTTATGGCCGCCATGTGTTCGGCGGTTCCGTAACCTTTGTTTTTTCTGAAATTATATTCAGGGTATTTTAAGTGGTATTCTTGCATCAGTTTGTCCCTGAAGACTTTGGCAACAATAGACGCAGCGGCGATTGAAAAACATTTTGCGTCGCCGCCTATGACCGCGTTTTGCGGAGGAAGTTCTTTTGAAATTGTATAGGGGCCGTCCACGAGAATATGCGAAGGAGAGACCTTGAGGGCTAAAACAGCTTTTTTCATTGCCAGAAGGGAGGCCCGGAGGATATTAATTCTGTCGATTTCGCGATCGTCAACAATGCCAATCCCGAAAGAAACTGCTCCGGCTCTGATAATTTCGCTCAAAACCGCGCGTTTTGCTTCGGGTACTTTCTTGGAATCGTTGACGCCGGCGAAATTAATAAGGCGCGGGAGGATGTCTGCCGAAAATAAAACAGCGGAGGCAACGACCGGGCCGGCCATTGGGCCCCTCCCGACTTCGTCAACCCCCGCTATATATTTCAGACCTGAATTCCAGAGCGCTTCTTCGGTTTGGATGAGCCTTGAAAGTCTCTCAGCCTCCCCGGCTTTCATCGTATTATTTCTTTACCTCGGCTGCAGGAGCCGCAGGCGCTGCCGCTTCAGGCGCCGCGTCCAGAGAAACCTTTGCCATCTCTTCTCTTTCTTTGACCCTTGCGTCTTTGCCGACTTTGTCCCTTAGGTAAAAGAGCCTCGCGCGCCTTACATCGCCGTGTTTTACGATATCAACCTTATCCACCGCGGGCGAATTAGCCAGGAAGGTTTTTTCCACGCCTATCCCGGCTGAGAGCTTCCTCACCGTAAAGGTTTCGTTCAAAGCGCCGCCTTTTCTCCTGATCACGGTACCCTCGAACACCTGGATCCTTTCCTTGCCGCCTTCCCTTACCTTCGCGCTGACCTTTACTACATCGCCGACGCAGAATACCAATTTTGCTTTCTTGAAATATTTTTCCTGCCAACTCATCTTAAATTCCTCCATCTTTCCGATTTTCAGCTTTAGAAGCTTCTTTCCCGACTTTCGCTTTAAAAAGGGCGGGCCTTCTCTCCCTTGTCCTCTCCAACGCTTCCTGCATTCTCCATTCGTTTATCTTTTTATGGTTGCCGGAGAGGAGAACTTCCGGTACCTTCATCTTCTTATATATTGCCGGTTTCGTGTAGTGCGGGCAATCCAGCAGGCCGTCCATAAAAGAATCCTGCTTTGCTGAATCTTCGTTCCCGAGCACTCCCGGAATCAGCCTGGCAATCGCGTCAACTATCACCATCGCCGGAAGTTCTCCTCCGGTCAGGACATAATCTCCGATGGAAAGCTCGCCGTCAAAAAACTTTACAACACGCTCGTCGTAACCTTCGTAATGGCCGCAGAGCAGAACAATCTGTTTTTCTTTGGAAAGTTCCACCGCCGCCGCCTGGTCAAACAGGCTCCCCGCCGGCGTTAAAATAAGCTTTTTTGCTTTTTTTGCGCCCCTGATACTTTTAAGACACTTAAGTATCGGTTCCAGCTTCATCACCATTCCGCAGCCGCCGCCGTAAGGCGAATCGTCTACCTGGAGGTGTTTGCCTTCGGCAAAGTCCCTGAGGTAATGAATCTTCACTTTGAGCTTTTTCTTATCAACCGCTCTCTTTAAAATACTCGCATTCAAGACGCTGTCGAACATCCCCGGGAATATAGTGATGATATCGATCTTCATGAATGCGGGTTTGGTTAAAGCTGTATCTTGGCGTTCTTAAGAAGCTTAGCTACCGTATTGGAGGGCTGAGCGCCTTTCTTTATCCACGCGGAAATCTTTTCTGCTTTTACCACGAGGCCTTTTTCCCTGTCAAAGGGGTTATAGCTGCCGAGCTGCTCTAAGCACCTGCCGTCCCTTTTGAACCTCTGGTCGGCAGCAACTATTCTGTACCTGGGCTTCTTTGTAGTTCCAAACCGTGTCATTCTTATTACAACAGCCATTTAAAATCCTCCTTACAATTTGTATTTCTCAAAAAATTCAGCCTTTTTTTGCAAAAAATTGCCGTTCAAAACGGCGATTCTTATTTGAGCCGTTAATTTTATCATAAAGTGCAGGTTATGTAAAGTGTTTAAATAGAGCCCGGAGAGCTCGTGGGCCTTTATCAGATGCCTAAGGTACGCCCTGGAGTAGTTTTTGCAGGTGTAACAGCCGCATTCGGCATCAGGCGCCTTATAATCATTGGTGTATTCAGCGTTTTTAAGGTTCATCCGGCCCGTAGAGGTAAAAAGCAGGCCGTTTCTGGCCACTCTGGTCGGGAAAACACAGTCAAACATGTCAATTCCGCGTTCAATGCATTCCCACAGATCATCAGGCGTTCCCACTCCCATCAGGTATCTGGGTTTATTTTCCGGCATAAGGGGTTCAACCACGTCTATCATATCGTGCATTTCTTTTTTTGTCTCCCCAACCGAGAGCCCGCCTATAGCGTAGCCGTCAAATTCAATTCCCGTAATCTCTTTCGCGCTCCTGATTCTAAGGTCAGGATAAACGCTCCCTTGAATAATCCCGAACTGGGCCTGTTCCTTCACCGAATGAGCCTGTTTGGCGCGTTTTGCCCAGCGCGTTGTGCGCTCCAGCGCTTCAAGCGCGTATTCCTTCTTGCAGGGGTTGGGAACGCATTCGTCAAAGACCATCGCGATATCCGAGCCGAGAATGTTCTGTATGTTTACCACGCTCTCCGGGGAGAACATATGCTCGGAGCCGTCAAGATAGGACTGAAAGATAGCCCCTTCTTCGGTTATTTTGCGCAGGCCCTCGAGAGAAAAGACCTGAAAGCCTCCGGAATCGGTAAGAATGCTCCCATTCCAGTTGCAGAATTTATGAAGACCTCCTGCGCCTTTGATTACTTCAAGGCCGGGTCTGGTGAAAAGATGATAAGTGTTTCCAAGAATGATATTTACACCCATCTCCGTCAGGTCCTTCATAAGGACTCCCTTGACGGTCCCCTGAGTGCCCACCGGCATAAAGACAGGAGTTTCCACGGGCCCGTGGGCAGTTGTGAATACGCCGGCCCGCGCCTTTGTCTTTGTATCCTTCTTGAGCAGTTTAAATTCCATTTTCCCCTTCAAAGCAAAACGGGAAGGGCATCCCCTTCCCTGCTGTGTTTGCCCTATTTACACCTTACAAACTTTATGAACCTTATGAACCTTACAAACTTTTCCTTATCTCTTTATCCAATTTCTCATACTCCTTCTTCAATTCCGCCGGCAACTTATCCCCGAACTTGTAATAAAACGCGTTTATGTCGTCTATCTCGTTTTCCCACTCTTTGAGATTAACCTCAAATAGTTTCTTAAGCGTTTCTTTCGGAAGATTAAGACCCGAAAGGTCCAGATCCTCTTCGTGCGGGACATAACCTATCGCCGTTTCCTTCGCGGCCTTCCTGCCGTGCGTCCGCTCCATCATCCATTTCAAGACCCTTATATTGTCGCCGAAACCCGGCCACATATATTTCCCGTTCTCATCAGTCCTGAACCAGTTCACGAAGAATATTTTCGGAGGTTGTTTTAGTTTTTTCCCTATGCTCATCCAGTGAGAGAAATAATCTCCCATGTTGTAGCCGCAAAAAGGAAGCATGGCCATCGGGTCCCTCCGGAGCGATCCGATGGTGTGCGCCGCCGCGGCGGTTGTTTCCGAACCCATAATTGAGCCGAGGAAGACGCCGTGATTCCAATCGTGGCTTTCATAAACAAGCGGTATAAGCTTGCTCCTTCTTCCGCCGAAGATTATCGCTGATATAGGGACTCCTTTAGGGTTGTTTATTTCCTTTGATACTGTTGGGCAATTGGAGACTGAGACCGTAAACCTGGAATTTGGGTGCGCCGCCTTCTCTTTCACTGACGGATCCCATTTCCTGCCCTGCCAGTCAACGGCGTTCTTTGGAGCCGGGTCATCGTGCCCCTCCCACCAGGGTTCGTCAGTTTCCACATTGACAGCCGTGTTTGTGTAAAGGGTAGGGAAAAACTTATTGTTCTTCAGGGTCCGCATCATGTTAGGGTTGGTCTTCATTGAGGTCCCGGGAGCCACTCCAAACATTCCCGCTTCCGGGTTTATAGCATAGAGCCGCCCGTCAGGCCCGATATTGAGCCACGCAATGTCGTCGCCGAGCGTCCAGACCTTGTATCCGGGAAGAGCCGACTGAAGCATTGCCATATTAGTCTTGCCGCAGGCTGAAGGAAGCGCCGCGACGGCGTAGGAAATATTGCCCTTGGGATCTTCTATCCCGATAACTATCATGTGCTCCGCGAGCCAGCCCTCTTTGTACCCGAGCCAGGAAGCGATCCGCAGAGAGAAACACTTCTTTCCAAGCAGGGCGTTGCCGCCGTAACCGGAACCGAAGCTCATGACCAAACCTTCATCGGGGAAGTGCATAATAAAACGGCGTTCGGGATGAAGGTCCCCGATAGAATGCACACCTTTAACAAAATTTCCGGATTTTCCTATTTTATCGAGAACGTGCTTTCCCATCCTGGTCATAATTCTCATACTGATAGCGACATAGCAGGAGTCTGTCACCTGCACGCAGGCTTTCGCGTAGGGTGAATCCGGGTTTCCCATCATATATGTAAGGACATACATCGTCCGCCCTTTCATACAGCCCTTGTAAAGACCGTTCATCTTCTCTTTAGCAGCCTTCGGGTCCATCCAGTTATTATTCGGGCCTGTTTTTTCCTTGTTATCGTGACAGACGAAGGTCAGCTGCTCAGTCCTGGCCACATCGTTGCTGTGGCTTCTGTGGTAATAAGAGTTTGGGTAGGTTTTCTGATTGAGTTCTGTAAAAACAGGATTGCCGTTGAGTTTTTCTTCTTCCATGCCGATGCGGATCAGTTTTTTTGCCTCTTCCTCGGATCCGTTGAACCACCAAACCTTGTCCGGCTGGCAAAGCACTTCAAGTTCAGCGACCCATTTTTCTACCGGTGTGCTCAATTTTCCTCCGTTTCAGCTCATTTCCTTCCCCCTTTTTAGGGGGAAGGTCAGGATGGGGGTAACAGTTTTATTGCCCTCTCCTCTGCCCTCCCCCTATGAAAGGGGGAGGAAGGTAAAAGCCCACATATTCTACAAGCAATGGGATTTAATGTCAACGGCTAATGCCGAGTGATTCCTGCTAATACTTGATGCTTTTGAGGTAAAGGCCCTGCGGAGGCATAGTGAGCGGGGAGTATTTCTCTTTGCCGGATAGTATTTTCTTTACGCTGCCGGGGTCAACCCTGCCGGCGCCTATCTGAAGGAGGAGTCCGGCCATTATCCTTACCATTCTCCGGAGAAATGACCTCCCGCGAAATTCCATGTGCAGATATTTTCCAAACCGGCGTATAGAGATGGCCTCAAGCTCGCGCAGCGTATGCCCTCGCTCGTCCTGGTAGGAGAAAACACGAAAATCGTGCCTTCCGCAAAGATCCTTTGCTCCTCTCTTCATAGCCGGAATGTCAAGTTTGTACGGATAGAAAACCGAGTAGCGCCTGTCAAGAGGCGAGGGTATTTCATTGTTGCGGATAATATAAAGGTAGGATTTCATTTTGGCAGAATGCCGGGAGTGGAAATCAGGTTTTACTTTTTTCGCGCTGATCACAGCGGCGTCTTTCGGCAACAAGCCGTTAAGGGCATAGACAAGTTTTTTCAGGTCAAATTCTTTTTTCAGCGTAAAATTGGCAACCTGTCCTTTCGCGTGAACTCCCGCGTCCGTCCTGCCGGCTCCTTTGATGAGCGTTTCTCCATTAAAGATCTTTGAGAGGGCTCTTTCAACCTCACCCTGAACGGTGCGCATATTGGGATTTCTCTGCCAGCCGTCAAAATCGGTGCCGTCGTACTCGATGACCAGCTTTATGTTTTGCAGCTTGAAATTTTTCATAACTAAATAATAGCAGATAGCCAACTCAAGGTAAACAAAAAGGGCGCTCTTCGCGCCCTTTTGTTTTGCCTTTGCTTTTGTTTTGCCTTTGCCTTTGTTTTTTGTTTACGTTACAAACGTTAAGAACGTTATAAACGTTATTAACATTTTTTTGAAATATATCCCTCTGCCTTAAGCAGCTCCGCCATCAAGACCGCTCCGCCCGCCGCGCCCCTGACAGTGTTGTGATGCAGGCCGACAAACTTGTAATCGTAAACATTGTCCTCGCGCAGCCTGCCGGCGGTTATTCCCATGCCGTTCTCTATATCGCGGTCAAGCTTGGTCTGGGGCCTGTTATCCTCGTCAAAGTATCTGATAAACTGCTTCGGAGCGCTCGGCAGATTTAGCAGTTGGGGCTTGCCTTTGTACTCTCTCCAGGCTCTTAATATCTCGTCCTTAGACGGTTTCTTCTCAAAGGTAATAAAAACAGCTGCCAGATGGCCGTCCGTTACCGGAACCCTTATGCACTGAGCCGTAATCGCCGGCGTTCTTGCCGGAATTATCTCGCCGTTAATAAGCGTTCCCCAAATCTTCAAAGGCTCTTTTTCGCTCTTCTCTTCCTCTCCGCCGATATAGGGGATCACATTGTCAATCATCTCCGGCCAGTCCTTGAAAGTTTTTCCGGCGCCGGAAATCGCCTGATAAGTGCATACCGCTACCCTGATCGGGCTGAAGCCTAATAGCGGGTGTATCTGGGGCACATAGCTCTGAATTGAGCAGTTTGGCTTTACCGCCACAAAGCCCCTCTTTGTGCCGAGTCTTTTCCTCTGCGCTTCTATTACTTTAAGGTGCGCGTCATTCAGTTCCGGAAGCAGCATCGGAACATCGGGCGTCATCCTGTGCGCGGAATTATTCGAGACCAGCGGAATTTCCGCCTTCGCGTACGCGTCTTCTAGCGCCCTTATCTCGTCCTTCTTCATATCAACGGCGCAGAAGACGAAATCAACATCTTTCGCGATTCCGGCCACATCGGCGGCGTTTCTTACGGTCATCCCGGCGATATCTTCCGGAACCGGAAGAGCCATCGCCCACCTTTCTTTCATTAAATCGCCGTACTTCTTGCCCGCGGACCTTTCGCTCGCGGCAAGTACCGTAACTTCAAACCACGGATGCCCGTGCAGGCAGCTTACAAACCTCTGCCCCACCATTCCGGTGGCGCCTATGATCCCGACCTTAAGCATTTCGCTCATGTTATTTTCCTTCGCTCCTTAAAAGTTTCGCGGGCTTTTGCCCGCGAATCATTGCTAATATACAAATTTTTAAAACAAAAAACAATTAAAATTGATTACACCGATAAAATATTTTGATGACACCGATAGACCATTAAAAAACTGTGCTCAGAAAAAAAGCTGCCAGAACTATGCTTTTTTGTTGGGGTCGTCAAGCACGGCCGCGGTCATTTCCGCTTCAACAACTATCTCGCCGTTAACCTTGCCGCAGGTCTTGAGCATCGCTATCCTGCCTCCAAACCTTAAAACATCGACTTCCATTACCAGCACATCTCCCGGGCCGACCGGTTTTCTAAACTTCACTTCTTTCAGCGCCGCGAAATAGACAAGTTTTCCTTTTAGCGCCGGAAGCCGGAGCATCAAAACTCCCGCCGTTTGCGCCATGGCTTCGACAGTCAATACGCCCGGAAATATCGGGCTCCCGGGGAAATGCCCGTTAAAACAGTCTTCGTTCATAGTAATATTCTTGTAGCCTATCGCCTTCTTCCCTTCTTCAAGGATTTCAACCCTGTCAACAAGCAGGAAAGGGAATCTGTGGGGTATGGTGTTCATTATGTCAACTATGTTAAGCTTAACAACATTCTGTTCCGTCATTTTTCTCCTCCAATTTTTTGTATGAGTTCCAAATCCAGGGAATGCCCCGATCTGTATGCCGTTATTCTCGCATTAAGCCTTCCGGGAAGCAAAGCAAGAGCTCCCAATATATCCAAAGCCTTGTGCCTTACAGGTTCGTTTTTAAATCTAAGGCCTTCAGGGTTCTTCACGGATTTTTTGCCAAAAAAGACCGCGTTTTTCAGACTGGCGCCTTTGATGAGCCCGGCCCTTCTCTGCTCTTTAACCTGTTCTTCCCAGCCGAAAGTCCTGGCCGGGGCCAGTTGTTTCTTAAAATTGCGCGGGGTTACCTCAAGTTCGATAATCTGCCTGCCTATAAGCGGACCAGGAAAATCTATCGCGCAAAGCAGACTCAAACTCTTCGCCGGAGAAGCGGCAATAAGCCTTCCGTCCCGCCCTGCGACAAAAACATCTTTCAGGTTTATCTCTTTCCTGGACCAGGCCTGCTTTCTTAAACCCGCCTTTTCTATTGCAAAGACAAATGGCAGTGAGCTTCCGTCAAGAATCGGAACTTCTATTGCAGAAAGTTCAAGTTCCACATTGTCAAGTTCCAGCGCATAGACCGCGGCAAGCAGGTGTTCAATTGTAATGACCGGTCCGGCGCGCAGGGAATACAAACCGCCGCCCGCCTTTTTCAACCCCGCCCTGATCTTCTTTCCCCCGAGCGAAAAAACTATTCCGCTTCCCGGCTTCCCGGGTTTCATTACAAGCTCGACAGGTTTCCCGCAGTGAAGCCCTACGCCGGAAAGCCTGGTTTCTTTCTTCAAGGTGGTTTGTCTGGCCACGGCTATTTCAAGAGCCTCTTTTCCATTTCTTCGAGGCGAATCTCAAGGTTTTTTACTTTCTCTATGAGCACAGGCATCCTTCGAATTTCCGCAAGGGCCTTCCAGGCGCTCTTAACCTCGTCCGCGGGGTATCCCCAGTACACCTTGTTATCCGGAATATCTTTTGAGACGCCGGACTGGGCAAGCACCACGGTATTCTCGCCTATGGTCACGTGGTCCGCGACTCCGACCTGGCCGGCCAGCACCACGCCTTTCTTAATATCGCTTGTTCCCGCGACCGCGCAATGCGCCGCAAAGACACAGTCTTCGCCTATCTTCACATTATGGGCTATCTGGACCAGATTATCTATCTTGGTCCCGCGGCCAATGACAGTTTTTGAAAGCATCGCGCGGTCAATGCAGCTGTTCGCGCCAATCTCCACATCGTCTTCGATAACGACGGTGCCTACCTGCGGTATCTTGTAATATCTGCCGTTCTCCTGCTTGGTGAAACCAAACCCATCCGCGCCAATTACCGCGCCGCTGTGGATTATTACATTGCTGCCAATGGTTATCCTTTCCCTGATTGATACTCCGGAATATATAAGGCAATTCCTGCCGATCTTGGTATCTCTTCCGATGAATGTAAAAGGAAGGATTACCGTATTGTCCCCTATCTCTGCCCCGTCCTCAATCACCGTGAACGGCATGATTGAAACGTCTCTGCCGAGCCTTGCATGGCGGGATACGACAGCCGAGTGGTGGACACCCTTGGGATAGACCGCTTTGTTTCCTATCTTTTCAAGAACCATGGCGATCGCGAGGTGCGCGCTGCCGACTGCCACAACCGTCTTTCCGGGAAGCTTTAGCCCGTGCTTCACTATGAAGGCCGCGGCTTTTGAAGCATACGCCGCTTCAAGATTCTTTTCCTCGGATACAAAAGCCAGCTGGGTTTCATCAGCCTCGCCGATATCCGCCACAGAAGCGATTCTTATGTCTCCGTCCCCCGTCAGCTCTCCGCCGACAAGGGCCGCTATCTCTCTAAGCGTAATCATTATTTCTTTTCCATTTTTTCTACTACCTTGCCTGTAATATCGTCGCCGCCGAAAAGGAGCGCTTTCCTGTCATAAACACAGGCGTAGCCGCCTTCATCATAAACCTGTTTCACGGCAATCAGGATCTTGTCAAGTATTCCGGAAGTCATCTCCAGTTCACGCCCCTGGAGTTTGGTCTCGGTGTCCTTAAGAGTTTTTGAGAGGTCCTGCTGCTTTTTTACCAGGTCCTGCTCCTTCTCCTGCACCTTTGCCGGAGCCCAGAGCGCCTTATTCTGATAGTAATCCTGCAGGAGTTTCTGGATGTCTTCCTGCATATTTTTAAGTTTCTGCTTTTCACTGTCAACATCGCCTTCCAGTTTTTTCTTCGCGTCCTGAGTCTCCTTCAGGGCGTCAAATACCTTCTTAAGGTCAACTACCGCGGTCTTCCCGGCGTTTGAGGCGGGAGCCGAGTTTCCCACGACCGCGGGGAGCGCCTGCGGCTGGGCAGGAGCCGCTGCCGTGCCCGGCGCCTGCTGTGCGGCACAAGCGGCCGCTATCATCAATACGATTGTTCCTATCGCTTTTTTCATAATTCCTCCTCGTTCCTGCAGAAATTGTATCGGTCAATACTGCCAAGCTCGCCTAAAAAATCCGCGCTGGCGCAAAAATCTCCCCGGGTTTACGGCCGGGGTTTTCTTCGGCACAAACGCTTTGAAGCTTAGACCTGTTAAAAGATATTCCCTATGTTAAAATGCACCTTGCCGCCGGGAGTCGCAAGCGCCGGATCAAGGCCCACGCCGTAATCAAGGCGTATCATCATCGCTCCCGAGATAACAAACCTTATCCCAAGGCCGACGCCCGCCGAAAGATTCGAGGGTTGGAACGCCAGCGGCGAATCATAGGCCTTGCCTATATCAAAAAACATGGTCCCGTAAAGCTGTCCTGCTATCGGGAACCTGTTCTCCAGGTTAATGTAGACCATAAAGTTTCCGCCAACAGCTACTCCCTGGTCCGTGGGTGAAAGTTTTCTTTCATCATAGCCGCGCACGGTGTCAGTGCCGCCGCAGAAGAATTTCTCAAAGAACGGAACGCCCGCTGTGCTGCCAAACCCGGTTATGTAGCTGCCGTTGACATGAAGGGCAAGGACCAGGTCGCCGTAGTACCGCAGGAACCAGCTGCTGTCCAATATATATTTCGTGTAATTATTGTCGCCGAGCAGCAATCCGCCGGCGTATTCAAAAGTGGCGCTGTACCTGTGCCCTCTCCGGGTGTTGACAAAAATTGAATCCCTGGTGTCTTCTATCCAGTTAACGGAGAAACTGCTGGTCGCGCTTACACCCTGAGCGTTCTGTATTATTGATGAAGCCGTAGCGGAAACATTGAAGATATTTATCTGTTCATACTGGTAAGTGAACCACCAGCGGGTAAAATCCCCCCCGGGAAGGCCTACCCTGATGTTGCCTCCAACCCTCTGGTCCTGGTAATCCACGAAAGTGCTGTTGGTCCTTTTATAGACGGAACCTCCGATCGAGGTTGGCTCATTCAGAAAATACGGTTCAAGGTAATCTATCTCGTAGTTCTGGACCAGCGCCCCGAACTCCCACGACGCGGAAAGCCTCTGCCCCGTGCCCAGCAGATTGTTTTCGGTAACGGCAAGCTGGCCCGCCAGGCCGTCTACGGAACTGTAAGAAGCCCCCACGTTCATATTGCCTGTCGGGCGTTCTTTTAGTTTTATTTCAAGAGTCTGCTTGTTTGGATCTACCGCATTAGGCACAAGATTGTAATTCACCTCTTCAAAAAACCCGAGGTTATAAATCTTCTCCAGGCTCAGCCTGAGCCTGTCTCCGTCAAAAGGCTCGCCTGCCTTGACCCTTATTTCGCGCTCGATCACGTTGTCGTGTGTCTTGTAATTGCCGTCTATGAGAACCTTGTCCACAAAGAAGACCTTGCCTTCATTGATACTTATGAAGAGGGAGACAGTCTTCTTTTCGTTATCAATCGCGGGTTCCTGCTGAATCTTCACGGCAATATAGCCTTTGCTGGCATAGAGCTGGCTGGCTCTCTGGATATCCATTCTTATCGCTTTCTCGTTATAGACCTTGTCGCCGGCCGCCTTAAGAGTGCAGACGTAATAGCGCTTTTCATCAAGGCGGTCCTTCTCTTCCTTGACTACTTCTTTGGAAACCTGGAAGACATCCGCGACCTCATCGGCGGAAAAGACCGCCGGGGTTTCCACCTTTATCTTTATGTCTCCCTGCTTGTACTGCGGGCCCTCGGTTATGTTCACGGTTACGGCAGCTTTGAGCGCGGCTTCGTCAATAACCGTTTGGCTTTCACACTTAATATCGGTAAAACCTTCCGACTTGTAATATTCAGTTATTTTTTCAACATCTTTGGCAAGGACCTCTTCCTTATAGGTTCCCGGAATCAGGAAACCTGGAGTGGTCGTTTCCATCTTGCCGCGTATCGCATCAACGCTAAAAGCCTTGGAACCTTTTACCGTGACAGAGCTTACCGTGTATTTCTTGCCTTTTTTTACATTGAGCGTAAGATCCACGCTGTTGTCGGCAGGAACCTCCGCCACGTCATAGGTTATCTCCGGCTTGCTGTAGCCCTTTTCCTTGTACATCTCTATCATCTTATCAATAACTTTCTTCAGCTTGAAAAGTTCGAACGGAAATCCCGCTTTCCATTCATTGTCAGTCTCCAGGTCATAAGTGCTTATTTCTTCCGCGCCGTTGTATTTTATATTCCTGATCAACGGGCGCTCCGCGACGGCAACGACAAGCTCCAGGCCCTCGGCGCGGTCATTCCTGAGAATGTTTACATCCGAAAAATAACCGAGCGCAAAAATAGCCTTAATATCCCGCCTGGCCATTTCAGGGCTAAACTGCGCGCCTTTTTTTGATTCCATGGCGGATCTGACTTTTTCCTCGGGGGTTTTCTTAAGCCCGCGGACCGTAACCGTATAGATGGTTTCGCCGTAAACGCAGAATGCGAGCAGCATAACGGCGGCGGAAAGGATAAACTTTTTCATTTCTTCTTTTTCTCCCTATTCTGGTAAAACTCCAGATCACTCAGCGTTTTATAGACTCCAAGACCAATCTTCATGTTACTGTTGCTGTCTCCCGACATAGAGATCGTGACATTCGGATTGTATTGATAAATAAATTCCAGCGTATTAACGACATTGCGCCCTCCGGAAAGTTGGTCCTGTTTCCCGAATGTAACACTGCCTCGCGCCAGAAGAGAAGCAAAGAGCTGGGTCTCAACAGCGATCTTCATTCCTTCCAGTATGTCTATGCTGTTCTGCGTCTGGAGGTTGAAGTCATAGGGCACATCCGAGAAACTGCCCACATCTCTGGAGAGAGAAACCCTCATAGGCCCGAGATCCACCAGGCTTCCGAGCGCGCTGCTGATCGCCTGCGCCACAACACTGTAGAACGCCGTTTCAAACGCGGAAAGCCCCTTTATATCGGTAGTCCCCACGGTAAGAGTAGAGGCTATTTCCTGCTGGGAGAGATTGCGGTCTGAAGAGAACCTTATCTTCAATCGCCTCTCCTTCTCGTCCATCGCGAAAACGCCGAATTCCGAGCTTTCGCCATCGCCGCCCAGCACTGCCGTGAGCTTTACCGGCCTGTTGTCAAATGTCTTCGTTATTTCAGCGGTAGCGGACATCAGGGGGGTGCGTTTTTCGTTCTCGCTGAACTTAAAAACACCCTGTTTTACCTCAAACTCGCTAAGGTAATAATTAAAAGTCCCGCCCTCGGCCTCCACTCTGCCCTTGAGGTCAAGATCGGAACCAATGCCCTTTGCCCTTATTTCACCGCCGTTTTTCAGCCTGATATTGGCGTAGCTATTATAATACCTCACATTATCCTGAAAAACAACTCTTAAGTTCCAGCCCATTTGCTTTAAAATCAAAGGGTATTCGCCGTTTTCGCTTTCCATAACCGGCGGATAGGTGAATTTTGTGTCATTGAGGTAAACTTCACCGGAAACCGTGAAATTTGGCACCTTCCCGGAAAGGCGGAAGAATTCATCTTCAAACCCTTTAATGAAAGCCGTGCCCTCGGTCTGCATCATTGACTTAATAAAAACTTTTCCTCCTTTCTTTCCCTCTTTCTTTGGCATGCGGATGCGGAGATCCGTCAGATCATCCGGTTTATATTTTCGCACCGTGAAATTACCCAGGAACTCTATGGGCTGGCCGTCAATCTGTCCAGTCGCGTACTCTATCACGACCCGGTTCATTTCATATATGGAGCTGCCGTCAAACCTCTTCCCGGAAGACCGCCCTATGTTGAATTTCGCCCTGACATTTTCTATTTTTTTCGCGATTGTCAGCGGGTAAAGCTCGGCCCCGTCCGCGATAGTAAGGTAGCTGTCATAAATATCCGGGTAATCTATCTTGCCGCGCACGTTAAGATGCGCGTTCAATTTTCCTTTTACGTCGCTGAACCAGTCCGTGATCTTTATGAGAGCCAGATCCGCGTCTTTGATGTCTATTGAAAGGTCTACCTCGTCCTTTTCCTTGGGATTAACGGGAATGGAGCCCCTGACATCAAGCCGGTATTTCTCTACAAAGTTCTCCTTGTAAACCGCGCTTATCCCGATCAGGCGGAAGGCCTCCTTGCCGTCATACCTGCCGTTTTTGTCGGTATTGTACTGCAGCTCGCCGGTTATGGTGTCGAATTTTAGATTAAAAAGCTCGGCTGTTTCCACGTGCCCGCCCGGAAGCGCGACAACCTTCGGAGAGGCCTGGTCACCGGTAAGGTTGACCTCGGCTGTGGCAAACCCTGCCATATCAAAAGCAACGCGGAAATATTTAAAGATGAACTGCGTGTCCAGGCGCTTTACTTCTATGTCAAGATTGCTGGTCTTTGAAAGAACGCCGTCTAAGAAAATTGAACCGCCGGAGACAGCCGCCGTGAATTTCCGGAAGTTTATGCCGCCGGGAAACAGGCCTATCCCGCCGGAAAGAGTATTCGCCGAAGACTGGTCGCGCTGGAAAGCAAGTTCGTTCCCGGAGAATTTGCCGGAGAAATTCATGCTGCCAAGCGGGTAACCGTTCAGTTTAAAACCCTCAAGGCTGACCTTGCCTCGCACAGCTGGTCCGCCTTCTTTGCCAGACGGAGCCTCTATTAGCAGGTTGGCTTCAACTCCCGCTTCCACGGTGAACCCGAGCAGCTTTTCAAAATATACCGAACTTTTTATCGACGACTCTATCTCTTTATCGGGCTTAAACTTGAAAACCGCCCTGCCGCTGTTCGGCTTGACGATATTATCGAAACCCGCGGTGTGGTCCACATCCTTGAAGATAAGCTTTTTGAAGGATAGCATCCTGTCGCCGTAATCAAAGCTTCCTTCAATATTGCCCAGGTCTGTGCCGTCCGCCATTATTTTTGAAAGCGTGATGTCGCCTGAGGCCCGGAGAGCAGAAAGGCTGCCGGTGAGATGCACCCCCGGGGCCAAACTTATTGCCGTGCCGCTGATGTCGTTTTTGAGCCCCAAAACCCTTGCCAGAAAAGCCATTTTTGTGTTTGAGAAAGCGACGTAAATATCCGCCGAGGAAGCGCTCGCGGAAACCTTGCCGTTAAAATTTATATCTCCTTCAATCCTTACGTTGCCTTCTTTCTGGCTTAGCACGCAATTGCGGAGTTTAACCTTTGGATTGTCGCCGCCGGAAAAGAGAGCGGATTCGACTGAAAAGAAATCAGAAACTACCCCGTTCCAGGAAACATTCCGGCCCTTCGCATTCCTGAAAGCCGCGGTAAACGGCATTTTACCTCCGCCGGAAAGAACCAACGCGCCTTCATCAAGCAGGCCGCCGGCTCCGGCAAAAAACGGTTCCAGTTCCCCTGCGCGCTTCAGGTTAAACCCTTTCAGAATATCAACCCTTGAGATGAAACTGCCAGCCGCAATATTAACGGCAGTCCTTGATTTCAGGCCTTCCCATCTGTCAAAAAATATCTGAAATTCCCGCGTCTTCGCGCCGTACTCAAATCCGGCAGAAAACTCCGCCAGCTTCACAGGACGAGGGCTGCCGGGAGGGGAGAAAGACAGGTTCTTGCTTTCAATGAAACCCTTCACCGGGATGCCTTCCTTCTGAGACAGGGCGCCGCTCAACCTGTAGGCGCCGGAGAGCGAAGAATTTGCGAACCTGTTTGTCAGGTTGAATAAAATATTTGATTGCGCGTTGTTGGCCAGCGAGAAAGTCCCGGAGCAATTGGAGAGATCAAAATCCCGCGCCCGGACTTCCAGCTTGGAAAGATTTAGAACGCCTTCCTTCACCTGGAAATTGAGGCGTCCAAGGTCAATCTTCTCCCCCATAAACACCGCGCCGTTTTCCAGGACCAGGCTTCCGAAGCCGGTAAGGTCCGAGACGCCGCCCGCGAGCCTTCCGGTGCCGGAGAACCTCCCCACAATATCGTTCTTCGCGTGGACAACCCCGGTCAAATCCGCCAGCGTGGTAAGTTTCCCTTTTTTCACGTCAACTTCAAGATTTACGTTACTGCCGGTAATTGAACCGTCCAGCTCAAACCCGTTTGACGGACTCGCGTCGTCATCCCTTAAGGAGAGCCGGTTGAAAGCGTATGAATCCCCGTCAAAGCTTACGCCGCCGGACGCCTGAAAGTAGTTGTCTCCGGAAAGCGCAAGCATGGCACGGCTGATAGTTGAAATAAATGTAGGTTTTTTGAGCGTACCCTTTACCGCGGCTGTAAGCGTTATCCGGCCCGCGGCTCTCGGATACCTTGCTGTAAGGTAGCGTATCTTCGAAACATCGAAATCCCTGAAATCCGCGGAGAAATCAAGTTTCCCGTCTCCGTCAAGCTTCAGGCTTCCTCCGGCGGTAAACGTGCCGCGGTCGTCATGCTTGAGTTCAAAGGTCTTAATGGCAAGGGTGTTTTGTTGAAGCGAAAGATTGATGACGGCAGACTTAGCCGCCAGTTCGTCCACCGCCGGGTTAAGTATCGAAGCCTCGGCGTGAACAATCAGGTCATTCATCGGACCGGAAGCGTCTATGACCGCGGAGGAGATATTTCCGCCGAGCTTTAAGGTCCGTGAAGCTACGCAGTCAGCCGCTGATGCAAGAGGAAAGTCTTTAAGCGCTATCTTGCTGGAAAGTTCTGTTCTATCCCGGTAAAAAGTGAACCCGCCTCCGGCCAGAGACCCTCCCTTAGCAGAAAGATCGACACGGAGCTTATTGCCGTCATAGAACCTGAGAGAACCTTTGACCTGACCGAAAGAACCCTCCTTAACCTTGAGGTCCTTAAAGACCGCGGAGGTCTGGGCGGAAAAGTTTTCGACAGGACAATCTATAGTGGTGTCAAGATCGGCGGGAGAGCTGAGGTCTTTGTAAGCGAGCAGCTGATTGAAAACACTCTGTATTTCTATGTCTGTTGATCTACCCCTGAATTTCAGGTGTTTTTTTTTAAAATCCATTGTCCCGGAAAATTCGTGAACTCCGTTAAAAGCGGCTGCCGTGAACTTCTCCAGCTTCAGACGGTTATTGTCCAGAGAGATTGAAAAATCAGCCTTGTCCACCTTCATCCCAGCTATCCCTGCGTCCGCAAAACCGCCGCTCGCGGAAAAACGCAGGTCGGAGAACTCGCCGGTAAAAGAGGACGAAAATGTCGCTATTCCGGAAAGTTGCAACCCCTTGAAAAGTTCAAAACTCTCCAGATCCTGAAGGTTTAACCTATACGCGTAGAGCGATCCGTTTATTGACGGTTTTGTAATATCCGCTATTTCCGCCTTGCCGGCCACGCCCGCGTTATCCAGCACGGCATTGAATTTTGAAAGCTGCAGCCTCTTTCCGTCTACGTTAATATTGCAGGAAAATTCCCTGACCGGACGAGTCAGACCCTTTATGTCTATAACGCCTTCTTTTACCGAGATCGCGGCGCTGTTTTCCGTTCCAAAAACAGCGGAGGCGTCGGCCCTGCCTCCCGTAAATTCAAAACCTTTCGCCCCGGAGATCTCCTTAAAATAGTTGGCGTAATGCGGCAGGTTTATCTCAGAGGCAGTGACTTTCAGGTCCGGAACTCCAGTTTTCAGATTTACCGTTCCGCTTCCGTAAATATTCGCCTTGCCGTTCTTGAAAGCAGAGCACTCGAAGTTAACCGTCATGATATCGCCTGAAAGTTCCATTTCCGCAGAAAGGTCTCTCAGGGAAGAATTAAATCTGACTTGCTCGTCTTTAAACCCGACAACACCCCGCTGGACATACACTTTGCCGGAAAACCTGGACTGCCCGGGGTCCACGCTCTTTAAAGAATCGAGCAGGCTTGTAAAGTTGAATACCCCGGCGCCATCTCTTTCAATAAAAAGGGATGGACGCACAATATAGATACTCTGTATGGTCTCCTGAAGCTGCTTCCCGTTGAAGAGCACGTCTTTGAGCGTAAAATTGATAGTCACGCTGTCAATCGCGATCAGGACCCCGTCCTTTAGCTCGCTTTTTGCCGCGATCTTCACGCCGTAGAGCGTAATGTTGCTGAAGATGCCGCCCTCTATGCGGGCGACGGAAACTTCGCGTTTTAGGGCTTTGCCGAGTTCAAGCTGGACGAGAGGTTTGAACGAGGAAACAAGAATACCAGTCTTATCAAGCACAAGCAGAGCGGCCGCCGTCACCATGAGAGTGATGAGCGTCCATTTGAAAATCTTTAGCAGTATGTGGCTTGCTTTTCCGCGTTTTTCCATAGGGACGAAGGGCCTAACAATTAAACTATTTTATCAGACATGCGCTGCTAATTCTACTATATATAGTAAGACCTTAATAAAGAGCGGTTTGTTCCGCGTTTTAGGGCGTTATTGAGACTCTTAGCGGCGGTTTCCGGGATTTGAGCGTTTTGGGACAAGGACTTCTTTCTGGATGGATTTTCCCCGGAGGCCTTTTTCAACAAATACAGGTTTTCCGGTAAAAGGGTCGGTTCCGGTATAGTAAATAAGGGTGGAATAGGTTGACGGCGTCGGAGTGAAGACCTGCACCTGCTCCGGCCGGGTCTTTAGCTCTTTTTCCGCGAAATCACGCGCTTTTTTCATGTCCATTTCGGTGCAGCCGGGATGCGCTGCCATGAAATAATAGGTCATAAACTGTCCCCTTCCCGCTTTGCCGCTCTCGGAATCGAAGATCTTTTTAAATTCCTTGAGAGAACCCGTGCCTGTTTTTCCCATAAGTTTCAAAACTGCGTGTTCGCAGTGCTCGGGCGCCACCTTAAGCTGGCCGGAGACATGATTTGCCGCGACTGCCGAGATATAATCCCTGCCGTGTTTCCCATCCGCCATTACCATGTCATATCTTATCCCCGAAGCCACGAAAACTTTTTTAAGGCCTTTTATTTTGCTTACCCTCTTCAGCAGTTCCACCTGGCGGGAGTGGTCGATTTTCATATTAACGCAGGCCGCAGGAAAGAGGCATCTTTTCTCTTTGCATCTTCCGGCTTTTTCCTTTTGCGCGCATTCTATCCCGTACATGTTTGCCGTGGGGCCGCCGAGGTCAGTGATATATCCCTTATATCCGTTCACCCTTGTAATTCTCTCGGCTTCGCTGACTATGGAATCTTCGCTCCTGGAAACAACTGTCGCCCCCTGGTGCGCGGTGATGGCGCAGAAGTTGCACTCTCCGTAACACCCGCGGTGGGAAGTGACGGAAAATTTTATCGTGTCCTGGGCCCGGACTTCGCCTTTCGCGAGGTCCGAAGGGTGCGCCTCGCGGGTAAAAGGAAGCTCGTAAACAGCGTCCAGCTCCTGAGACGTAAGGTTTGGCTGCGGCGGGTTCTGAATAAGATATCTCGTATCCTGTTTCTGGCAGAGGCCTTTGGCTGTCAGCGGATCGGTATTATCATAGAGGGCTTTGAACATCTCGGCGAATTTATTTTTATCACGGGAACATTCTTCAAACGAAGGAAGTTCAATATAGCCCGGCCGGGCGTCACGGTCGGCGAAACAGAGGCCCTTCACGTCCCACAGGCTCTCGCCGTTCTTCAGGCAGGCCGCGGTTTCAAGCACGGCTTTCTCCCCCATGCCATATATGATTGCGTCGGCCTTCGCGTCAAAAAGTATGGACCTTCTTATCCTGTCCGACCAGTAATCATAATGCGCTACCCGGCGGAGCGAAGCTTCCAGCCCTCCGAGAATAACCAGCTTGGTGTTTTTGAAGTATTTCTTGATCAGGTTAGTGTAGCCGATTGTCGCGCGGTCGGGGCGCTTATCGTTGTCGCCGCCAGGCGTCATATCATCAACCTGTATCTTCTTCAAGAGCGCGGTGTAGTTCGCTACCATTGAGTCGACCGCGCCGGCGGTGACGCCCCAGAATAGTTTGGGCTCCCCGAAACGCATGATGTCATTGCCCGAATTGAGGTCCGGCTGGGAAATTACTGCCACGCGATAGCCTGCTTTGAGGAGCACGCGCGCGATAACAGCGGCGCCGATAAAAGGAGAGTCAATGAGAGCGTCGCCGGTCACTATTATTACATCAAGCGTTCCCCATTTTAGCGAGGCAATTTCTTCTTTGGTTGCGGGTATAAGCATGGCTCATTATAGCAGGTTTTGGAAGTAATTGCCTGATGTTCTACCGGGACAGTTCGCAAAGCAGTTTTTCGGCATCCGGCTTGTCGTCGAGGATATAATAGGCCTTCTTCGTGGGTTCCTTCATGTTCAGAACAAATTCGCAAAGTTCCTTCGCCTTGCCCCTCTTGCCCTGCCGCATAAAGACCTTCGCGAGCGTCACATAGGTCATGGACTGGTTGGGGTCTATCTCTTTGGCCCGAAGGAGCAGCTCCTCGCTTTTTTCAATGCTTCCCCCGAAGAGCCCCGGAACTTCCATGTAATATTGCGCGAGAGCGTTCAACCCAATCACATGTTTGGGGTCGAGCTCAATGGTGCGGTCCATTTCCTTCTTAACCTCGCCCACAACCCCGAGCGCGTTGAAGATTCCTTTCAGCTGGGCGTTTCTGCCTATACCTGCCGCGTAGTAAAAATGCGCGTCGGCAGAATTTTGGTCAATAACCATTGCCGCCTTGCCAAGTTCCGCCGCCTTGTCATAGCATTTAATTTTCTCGTCATTGCCGGCAGCTTTGTCGCCTCTGAATATCCAGACGCGCGACAAAAGCAGATTCGCCTTTAAATTAGCCGGCTCTTCCTTTAGAACGCCCTCCAGTTCTGATCCCGCCTTATCAATCAAGGACCAGTCCAGATACCTGTCTTCGATGTATTTTTCGGCAAGCGCGCATCTTTCGGCCAGTGCTGCCGCGCAGAGCAGGGCGCATGAGGACATTATCAGCATTGCAGTCAAAATAGTTTTTTTCATTCAGCCGTTCCTTCTACTGCCTGTCCGAGGCCCGCAATATTCCAAAGGCCTTCGCGTAACAATGCCTGGAAAGCTTCCCGGGCACTTCCTTATCCTGACCCGAATAATCAAACGCCTCCGCGACCAGGGCTCTCTTGTCGACCCACCTGACAAAAATTGAACTGTGAGTGTAGGGCAGATACTCAAGGTTATAATGCATCACCCAGTCTCCCGGCCGCAAATCCGAAACATCCGCGTAGGGGCCGCCTTCGTCTCCCTTGAAAATAGTCACTCGTTTTCTCTCGGGATATCCTGCCCGCGCGTATACTGCATCCACCCAATCCCAGCAGCTTCCCCTGACAATCTTCCTTTCAAGGTAGACCATTTTCTTGGCCGTAGAAAGCACATTGCGCCCCGGTCCCTGCCCGAAAAGCGAATCGTCAGGGGGCGGCAGCGTGCCGTAACGGCCGGACATGGTCGCGCAGCCGCAAAAGAGCGCGGTTAATCCGAGTAAACACATTAAAATAGCGCTTTTTTTCATTTTTCTCTCAATTGCACCCGGTGTTATCCGCGGCAAAACCGGCAAGAACTGCCGCGCCGATGACAAGCGCGTTTTCGTCTACATCAAACCGGGGATGATGTATCGGATACTGCCCCTTACCCTTTGAAACGCCGAGCCAGCAAAATACCGAGGGCGCTTTACGCGCGAAATACGCGAAATTCTCTCCAGCCATGCTTGAAACTGCGTTTTTGACAAGATTTCTTTCGCCTATAAGTTTAGCCGCGCTTCTTTCAAAAAGCATTACTGCCCTCTCGTCATTGGCAAAAGCCGGGTAGCATTTTATGAAATCTATCTCACCCTTAAGACCAA
>Ga0209083_1001618_pt1 | contig 24723 bp, 35 predicted proteins | sample AM7aDNAmetaG_FD_184132 | JGI IMG/M metagenome (GOLD analysis project Ga0209083, IMG submission 184132) | Freshwater microbial communities from Finland to study Microbial Dark Matter (Phase II) - AM7a DNA metaG (SPAdes) (version 3) | ecosystem: Environmental > Aquatic > Freshwater > Lake ...
GCCTGTTTGAACATGACGAACACCGGTGATGGTTCTTTAGTAATCATTGACGAAGCAGATAACCTTCTGAACACAAAGCATGCCTTTTTTGAACGTGGTGAGTCCCCGGATAAGGGCTGGCTGAACCATCTGCTAGAAAATCCCAAGGTCAGAATGATCTGGGTAACCAACAGGATAGATCATGTGGAAGAGTCTGTGCTGCGGCGGTTTGCCTTCAGTATCCAGTTTAAGCCCTTCAATAGGAAGCAAAGGGCGATACTGTGGGAAACAATACTGGACAGGTATGAAAGTAAAGGCTGTCTTTCTGAGGAGCAGATACGGGAGGTATCAAAGCGGTATGAGGTTAATGCAGGTATTATAGACATGGCAGTCAAGAAGGCCTGTGAAACACCATACGGATCTTTGGAAGGATTCTACAGCGCCGTAAAGCTAGGTGTTGAGTCCCATCATCTACTGATTAAGGGTACAGAAACGGCTGGTACGGAAGAAAACGAGGTTGAGGCTGAGTACAGCCTGGAGGGGCTTAACATTGACGGTGACATCTCCGGCCTTATGACAAATCTTGAAATGTTTGACCGGCATATCCGGGTATCTAAAAACACACCTCTTGTTGTCGGTATGAGCCTTCTGTTCTATGGTCCGCCTGGTACAGGGAAATCAGAGCTTGCCCGATTTATTGCGAGTCAATTAGACCGTGAGCCCCTTTTTAAAAGGGCCTCTGATTTTTTGCACCCATATGTCGGAATGACAGAGCGGCTCATTGCAGATGCCTTTAAAGAGGCTGAGGATGAAGATGCTCTTCTGGTAGTTGATGAAGCTGACACATTCATATACCGTCGTGAAAAGGCTGTGCGTTCCTGGGAGGTCTCTCATGTTAATGAATTTTTATGTCGAATGGAAAAATTCAGGGGAATACTGATCTGCACCACCAACAGGTTCACCGATCTTGATTCTGCATCCATGCGGCGGTTCAGTCATAAGATAGGGTTTGATTACCTATGCCCAGAAGGTAATGTCATCTTTTACAACAAGATGCTTATGCCTCTGGTGAACGAGCCTCTTGATCGGTTGGGCGAACAGAGGATTAAAAATCTTAAAAATCTGGCCCCTGGTGATTTTAAAATTGTGCGCAACAACTTTATTTTACTTCCCCAGGTACAGCGATACCACACGGCGCTTATCAATGAACTCAGCAGTGAAGCAAAGCTGAAAGATATCAACTGTATGAAATCGGCCATTGGGTTTAATTGATGCCTTAAGAGTGGTGCCCGGAATTTTAATATAAGTGACGAACCCCCCATAGGAGCGATGGCGAGACTCTATATGGTAACAGCAGCCTTTTTTATCTCTCCCGAGGGTGAGATTATCACGGTCCAGACAAGCCATATAGCGGAGATCATAAAAGACCCTGCCCCGTTTGGCTTATCAAAGGATGAAATATATGCTGAGTACCGGCAATGCGGGGAGCCGGTAGGCATAGAGGGCAAGGCACGGGAAAAGATAATCAAAGTGCTTATAAAAGGGGGCTGGATCAGGATCAGGCACTACCCCAGGGATGCATCAAAGACCTGGAGGATAAATATTGACTGCATGACGCCTCTTATACATAAAACACTTTCTGGTTTTGCAGATAATATACTTGCAGGAATATGTGGGTTCAGGGAGCAAGACATGGAAGCGACCGTTAGCATTAATCAATCTGATGGTACAGAGATGAAAATGACTATTGCCGAATTGCAAAATTTTAAGGCAAGATGAACCCGGCTATCAGCACTAAAAGAGTAATCCCGTTTTTCTCCGTACTGGAGATTAATGAAATCAAGGATTTCCGGCGACTACGGAATACCAGGAATTATATCAAGGGGCTTTCAGCTGCAATTCCTGATAGGCTCCGGCCATACCCTGAGCTTGTGGCCCTTAAGCAAAGGTCCGGGTATGCAAAGCTTGACAAATTTCATCTTCACCGGCAGGAATGGGATGATCTGCGCCGCAAGGTTCCTCTTCGGTATCTGGAGGCCATCGGGGCAAACATAAATGATATCAAATTTGCTGTTGAAGCCGATAAGATAGAATTTAATAATGCAACCTCGATAGCATTATTTCCACGGTATGCAGTGCAGAGGGCCATGGCGGCAGTTTATGCAACCATTGAAATTTCACCCGGCACCCCAGAGGCTGAAGCGGTTAAAATGCTCCAAGCCTTATGCAATAAGAAGCGGTTCCGGTGCTGCATTAATTATCCAGAGCTAAAGACTATCTGGATAGAACCGGATGAAGATCCCCAGACCGGTTGGTATTATCCAGAATTGAGTTTTACTAAAGACAGTGCAATATTCAGCAGGGGCGGCTACGGTATTGGAAGTTCATACCTTTGTTGAAAACACTGACACTATTAAACAGTAGAAGTTTTTGAGGTACTGGAAGATATGGATCAGAAACAGATTGGATATTTCTATCTCTATAAAAGGTGCCTGCTTGGGGAAATCCACAGCGCCGACACTTTCCCGGTCTTTGATGGCCACTATAAGTTTTGGACCACTGAAGCCCCTAAGGTGTTTTGTACCCCGGATATTCAAACGGTGCTGATGGCTTCTTACGGCTGTGACCGGGGCCGGATAACCTACCAAAATAAAAGATATATATTTTTGGGGACTCCAGGGATTATTAAAAACAAGGACAAAATCTTTAAGCTCTTTGGGTTCAATGAACAAAATTCCGTAATTTTGATTTCCGATGACGACCATTACAAAATAATGCCCCAAGACAAAGAGACGCTGAAAGAATATGCAAAGTGTTTTAAAGTCCCCAAGGGATACAAGTACCTGATTGGCAGAATTTAAATTGTATCCATGTGATGCAACAGGCCCGGCATGAAAAGCTATAAGTACGACTTTCACTGTCACAGTACCCTCTCTGACGGCAAGCTTTCGGTGGAAGAACTTCTTGTAAAAGCCACTGAGCACAAAATGGACGGGCTTATTATAACTGACCATCATGGCAATGAAGGGGCGTTATGCTCTGGAATTGCTTTTGCCAGCAAATTAACATCATCTAAAATGCCCGTTATCATGGGTGTGGAGCTAAACACTTCCTGGAATGAATTTCTCGTGTTTGGCAGCAAGGCTCTTGAGTACCTGGCGGATACATGCGAGCAGAGCATTTTTGATCTCGTTTATGATCAGAGTCTTTCTGGCGAGCTTAAAATCTTAAAGGATCTGAACAGGCTGGGAGCAGGGATAATCGCCTGCCATCCGGATCCGGATTTGTTGCAGTCATTCAATGTTTATGCCCCCTTTGTACACGGCATTGAGGCGCTTTACGGTGGCCGGGAGAATGCTCTCACGGGTTTTTGCCATGAAGTTGCCCGGCAATTCAAAAAATGCATTATACTTTCAACTGATAACCATCAGGATTATATTGGTCTTCGGTATACAGAAACCAGCAAGAAATTAAAAACGACAGATGATGTTGCCATGTGGTTAAAATCATAATCATCAGAGAGTCCAGAGGGTTCAGATAATTTTACACAAAACTCTTTCTTATAAATTTTTTATAATAGAAATAAAAAAAGTTTCTATCGAAACCCTCTAACCCTCTGAACTGTCTGAACACTTGGTTGGGATGCTCCTATGGGCGCAAAGATTCTGAAACATCTTTATGGTTGGTTTTATTTTATCTGCTATGCCCGTCACAGGCTGGGCTACTTCTTCAGGTCCGCAGGCTACAGCCTTTTGCGGATTACCTTTTTCATCGAGGCCTTATGCTGTAAACAGAATTATAGGGGGCTTTAATGGCTGCAAATGTAAAATACAACCCGGCAAACATCGGGGATATTTTAAAGCATTCCTGGCTGATTGAAGTAGTGGACCAGTTGGCAAAAACCGATCCCTTCAGTGCCTTCTTGTATGCCGACACCTTCTGCGGATTCAAAGATTATCCAATCGACTCTTTCTTCAGGGATCGACTGCAGGAAAAATTTGTTGATGCTCCTCTGTATAGGATTCAGGAGCCTTACCTGCGAGACAACAGGTATCTGGGCAGCGTGAGCATTATAAAAGAACTTATTGGCGACAGGCTCAGGGTTGATGTGTTTGATAAAAACATTGAAGCCCTGCATAGCCACGGTGATACATCCACTCGGTTTTTAGAACTTCAATCAGGATATGACGTCCTCCAAAGAATGATTAATTATAACCTTATTCTGCTTGATCCCTATGATGATTTCCTAGACGAATACAAGGCCGTAATCAGGGGGATTTCCTGGCGGGTTATGGAATCATCAGTGCTTCTGTTTGTTCCATATTTGCATGACAATGAATTCCGGGACGTTAAAGCCTTTGCTAAATCTCTACATGTTGATTTTACCACCGGGACTATCAAAAGTGAGGATATCGATCATGACGGGAAATACAGCTACGGTATGATATTCTTTCCGGCAAAAGGATTAGATTATTGGTACAAGAGGGATATAAAGATGGCGTTAAGGAAGATAACTAAAATGGTTGTATCCCAAATACAATTCCAGAGCCGATAAAGGGTAAAACAATGGGGAAGGACAAATATTTCAAGCGTGTAGTTAAAAAGTCTAAAGAAACAATGACCGTGCGGGAGGTTGCTGAATTTCTGAAGCTGACGCCCATCACTGTGTATAAGCTTGTAAAGACAAAAGAGCTGGCAAGCTTCAGAATTGGTGGTACTGTAAGATTCCAGAGGGCATATATTGAAGCGATGGGGCAACCAGACGCTGAATAATTGAATGAGATGCCCTGCGCAATACCAGAGTTAACAAGGAATTGCCCCAAATTTTACTATGATAGGCAGTGTAGACTTTTTGCTACCTTTGTCTCAGTTTTAATTTTTTCCCACCATCGGCGCAATCACTTCAAGAACCCCCCGTGTTACGGAACGAAGCGCTGGGCTACGGTCAAGAGCGGCATTAATGCTGTCTGCATTGGTGTAATAGATTTGTGTAATTTTGCGTCCAATGGCGCTTTGAGCAAGGGTGTTATCACGGAATGCATAAAGATTTTCAAGGTGCGGATTATCCTCCCCTAGAACTTGCTTCGCTGGGCATGAATTGCCATCACTAGTGGTAGTCGTCGTAGTGGTTGCGCCGTCGATACTGGTTGTTGTCGTGCTGCCACCCGGTGCCGTTGTCGTGGTTGTTGTGGGAGAAACCTTCTGACCTACTCGTACTGCTCGAACACAATATGTCTCAGTCATTACGCCGAGGTTGAATGGGCCGGTATCGAAAGACAAGAACCACATGAGACCTGGACGGCCTTCGGGTGTAGACGACCAATAAGGATAGGAAGCTTCCGTGTCGGGAAAAAAGTTTCTATCGATTTTCGGGCCGGGAGGAGGGATGCTTTTATCATAAAGAGTTGACAGTTCATCAATCGTAGGCAATCGCCAGTCTGAATGGCTAGCAAGAGTCAGATTACCACAATAATTATCAGCCTGTTGCCAAGTCCACACTCCCGGCGCAGTTGCCTGCTGCCACATGAGGTTTGTGCCTGTGTTGTACACCGTGCCGTCGCCATTGTCGATATAGCCCGCCTGCACAATAGAAATGTATGAAAGAAAAGTAAATACTATGAGGATGTATACAGGTTTCCTGAAGAACATAGAACCCCCTTTAAAAAGAAATGAGTTCGATTCAATAACAGCTATAAATTATCTGGCTTTTTAGTCAATAAGAAACTCTCATATTCCACGGGTGGCCCTCCCCCTTTTTGACATATGCATTGGCAGTGAAAGGGTTCATCTCTTGATAACCATATCCAAAATACATCGTACTTCGGAAAATCCAAACAAGCAAACACCCTCTGTGCTATTTTTAAGGAACCCACAAATCAGAGCAGGGCAGCCAAACAGAGTCGCTCCTGAGTGCGTATAACATTCAATAAAATCGAACCATAGGCTATGGGCAAAGCGGGACTTAACAAGCACCAAACATCAATGTACCGTTACGCCTACTTTGTAGAGAATTTCATCTTCCATGATTTCTAAAGAACTTCCGGTTTCCAGAGGGAAATGAGCAGGGAGCTTTGTGACGATTACCCCAAAAATATGATCTGTCTCAATCAGCTCAACCTCAAGGTCAATCAAGCCACTATCAATTTGAAGGGGTTCTCCAGAGCCAATACGAAAAAAGGCTCGGATGGTAATACGATCACCGACAATAAGAGAACTCAGCTTTACGCCAGGATAGTCAGGAAATTTATTTGGGTAAAAGCCAAGCGTCTTTACCTGATTAAGGCTAAAAATATGGTAGCCGTTTTCAATAACATCTTTGAAAACTGGGGGGTCATTTTCACTTATTGGCATTTTTTCATTCCTTCATGAGTTTGCATTAGCATGGAATGAGTGGAATATCTTATCCTTCAATCCTATCCCGTATTACAGCCACTAGCCGCTCCAGTTTCTTACGCTCAAGGGCCAGTAAAAAAGTAAGATCCGTGTCAGTCCGCAGTATACCCTGGAGTATTTTAATCAGTTCCGTTTCGGTCATTTCCCCAATAATCCCTTCTATGATTCTCTTTTCAACAACTTAGAACAACCCCCTGGCTCTGTAAAGAAATTTTATAAAAATTGGAGAGAAAGAAAGCCTTTCCGTAAGTCTTTCTCTTATGGAGAAAAATTTTAGAGCCATAGGGTATGTCCGGGTTTCCACCGAGGATCAAAGTACCAACGGTGTATCACTTGATTCGCAAGAGGAAAAGATCAGGGCTTACTGCGTGGCTAAGGATTTTAACCTTACTGGGGTAATCCGTGATGAAGGATTTTCTGGTAAAAACCTACAGCGGCCAGGAGTCCAAGGGCTGATCGCAAGCTGTAATCGCAAAGAATTTGATGTTGTAATTGTTTATAAACTTGACCGGCTTGCCAGATCAGTCAAGCAGTTTGCCCATGTGGTGGAGGATGTCTTTGAAAAAAACCATATAGCATTTACGAGTATCCAAGACAATTTTGATACCTCCACTGCTAATGGCCGCATGGTCATGAACATATTATCAAGCTTGGCCCAATGGGAATCAGACGTAATTTCTGAGCGCACAAAGGATTCTCTTCAGTACATGAAGCGCCAGTTCCGCCTTGTAGGGGCCATCCCCTATGGCTTTGATCAAACCGCAGGCAATCTCCAGCCCAACCCCCAGGAATTTAAAGTAGTGCAGCTTATGGTCTCCATGCGGTCCAGAGGAAAATCCTACTGGGCCATATCTATTGCTTTGAACGCAAAGAAAATACCTTCAAAAAACTCCAGGAACTGGTCCCCAAAGACTGTCATGGGGGTTTTGAAATCGTTTCAGGCATTACCAAATGAGCATTTGGTAATGCAGACGTATTTCCCGAAGGGGCTTCCGAAACTGCCTCGGGACGTACGGAACATGAAAAAGAAAGAGGCTTGATAATGGATGATGACCAGCTGGAAGATTTTATGGAAAAGCTGAAGCAGGAAGGCATAGACCCTGGCCAGATCATTTACTCCCTCAGCATCCAGGATGTCCTGGTTTGTATGGATTATGTTTTTGATGATGAGCTTGCCAGCATGCCGCTTGATAAAATCAAGGAGCTTATAGCAATAGGGACCAATGCCGCTGAAGGTTTACCGTGGCATGATGTAATCACCTGTGCATTAAACCAATCAAGGAGGAATAAAAATGCTTGAAGACAGCAAAGACCACAAAGAACTCAGAGAAGTAATCAGGGAGATATTGCACCAGGGGGCTATAAACCTCAGCGAAGAGCAAGTTGTGAACAAGTACGGTCACGAGGTCCGGGTAATACCCCTGGGGGACGGATGTACCCGGTTTGATCTGCCCCGGCTGGAGAAAAGCTATGTGATGATGTCCGGGCGGCTGTATGAACGGCCATACCTGGGTGATGCCCAGGGCTCGGATAACAAATCTGCGGCAACCAAGGAATCAAAATCTGATACGTCACAAGCCCATTTTGCCAGCCAGCCTTCTTACACCGGAGAAGACGAGAAGGTGGACACCCGCATTTTTAAAAACAAGATCACCTGCAAGTGCGGCAACCCCCGGTGGGTAAAAAATTCTGACATGTTTCAGGTCAAGAAGTGCAAGCCCTGCACCTTGAAGGGCCGCCAGGATCGCCGGAAGAAATAGCCTCCTGAATATACAAGGAAGTGTTTCCTTTGACCTCCGTTGAATTCAAGAAGGGGTAATGGCTATTGAAATATTCTCTGGACTTTAAAATTCACAAAAGGGCCAAGAGCTCTCAGAACTGTGCGCTGGTGCGCTAGAGCAGTAAACCCTTATCTATAAAGGATAAAATACACGCACAGGAGTTGTGCGTAAATGTACCGGGGTGTGCGAACGCATGGAGCGTTAAAATTCGTATAAACCCCTTGCGAATTTTCAACCCTTGTTTCCTAAGGGTTTTCATGATCTAGCGCACACCCGCAAAGGGTAAAAGGAAGAATACGGAAAGGATTGTCATGTGGAACGAACCATCAAAAGAGCGGCTTGATAAAATCCCCAGGCTTTACGAGACAGAAAGTGTACCCCTGGAGGATAAGCTGATCCACCTGCACTTCTTTATCGGCGGGTGCGACTGGTACATAGCGGAATATGATGGAGAAGACCTGTTCTGGGGCTATGCAATCCTGAACGGCGATTACCAGAACGCTGAATGGGGTTACATCAGTCTCTCTGCCCTGAAGGAAATCAAATCGGAAGGCTGGCTAGAGGTGGATTGCGAACCCGAGAAGGTCTGGAAGGTAAAGAAAGCGTCTGAGATTAAGAAAATAAAAATCTATTGAAGTATATGGAGCAATCCTGATGACCGACAAGCAGATTGAAAAGCTTATCTGGGAATTGATCAGCCGGAAAGACATTACCATCCATGACATGATCGGTGGCCAGTCTGTTGATCCGCATGAATCAGCAAACGGTTTCCCGGCAGGACATCCACAGACTTTCCGGCCAAACAGGTTTACCGTCGATAGCTGGTCAGACAAGCTCGTTGAACTGCTATCAGATAATCCGTATAACGAGGATGTTGGATTTCAGCACTTGAAAATACCCGTGAAGGATTTGATAAGATTCTGGTGGAACCGATGTATCAGCATTCCTGACATGCTGGATAATATTTTTGAGGGTATCTTTTGCCACTTTAAAGATTGCATGCTGCCGGTAGAGAAGAAAAAGGAATACATTGTTTCAATAGAGATAAAACAGTTACAGCTGCCAGATTCATTAATCTGAAGGAAATCAAATCAATGACTGGCTAGCGAGTCATTGATTATGAGGTCTTTTAAATCACAAATTCCATAGGCCGGCGAAGAACCTCTCAGCGAAAGTGCCTTTGAAATGTTATTGATTTTCCAATAACCGCACTCTTGATTACCTAATCCGAATTATTCATATTCAGCTAGCACCCCCCCCCGTCCTGGGGATCCTATACCTGACACCATGCTGTCTGCAGCGGAGAGACTTGTACTACAAGCGGTTTTTTCAAAAATATGTAGTAGTGCATGGTGTCAGGTCCTTTTCTCAAACTCTCGAAATACTTTGCAAAAGAGTATGTGTGTTCTAACTCGCATTTTTCAAGGTTCAGTTTAAAGGAGTCCCATGCTTTCTGCACAATTTTATGGTTTGATATCCGGCGCGGCAAAAGAATACGGTGATAGGGCACGTCGGCAAACAACGTTTCAAAGGACTCCTGCAACAGGGTAAAGAACTTAGAAGATAAGGCCTTAAAGCCTTGGGCTGGGATCTGGATTTTATCTACAAGCAGCGTTTGATGCGCTTCAAGATCCAGCATGTAGATATTTCCAAACCATGCTGGACCTGAGAACATACGGATGTTGAAAAAACTAGGGGTTTTTAAGTGCTGCTCGTTTAGACCATATTTCATTGTGCAGTCCCTCGATGAACCTCTATGCCAGTCAAGATAATCCTTGGTCGGCCAGAGGGTAATATCCCGCAAATTGCTATATGTCGGCAGGGTAAAGTCCTGAACCCTGGTACAAGTTTGAATAATACTCTCTTCATAGGAAGTGTTTTCCCTTTGAAGAGGCTGCGGCACATGACAACGACGCATCGTTTCCAGATCTCCGTTACAGAACAACTTCCAGTACAAGTTACCGACATCAGCAATAGTTTCTTTCAGAGAAAGCACGAGCGCCTGCAGCTTCACCTGGGTGTCTTGGTCAAGCAAGCGCCGAGAAACTTTTACAATTTTATCCAGTATGGCCATAGCATGGTCATTGCTTGAGCCTGGCGTATAATATCCGTACAGACAGGCCCGCTGCCTGCCGGTAAGCGCCAGCCTTGCTATCCCTGACAAGAATCTGCGGCGAACAATATCAGGTCCAATAACACAAAGCCTCAGCATATAGTCGTGCAAACGAACAAAGAGCAGTTCCTTTAGCGCGCGCTCCCAAAGCCCTTGCCCCTTTGCATGTTCAGCTGATCTGCGTAGCGACTGCAACACATCTTCATTTTCGGGGAGAAACAGCGCGTATGCGACAATGAGCGTTTTTAACTGCTCAAGATTCTTCATGTACCGCACTTTTTTTGCAGCAACATAGGAGATACATTCCCGCTTTATTAGTTCCTGAAGAGCTATAATCCAGCCGAGATGCATGACGCCATTTTGCAGGCATTCATCCCGAACTGCTTGCGGCAGAGTTTGTGAAAATTGAAACAGTGTTTCGTGGCGAATAATTGTCTCAATATTAGGGAGAGCTTTCCATACCTGTTCAAAATCGCGATATGGCTCTAGCCGGACACCCTGTTCGCAAATCAACGCACACTGACTTATCTTTTCTTCTTTGATCACGGCGGACTGTTGCGCAGCTATAAGGGCTGAAGGGGCTATGAGTTTATTGTGCCGGGCAAACTCAAGCAGCTTCTCATAATCTTCTCCAAGATTTAGGAACCCAGCCTGTTGTGCAATTAAGATTTGTTCAACTGAGTTTAGCTCATACGGAGGGGTGAAGATATTCTGTTTCATAGATTGTATAGTCATAGTACCAACCAAGAAGTATGTAATCATATACCTATATTAAATAAAGACGGTAAAATATGAGAATTTTTACAAGCGCTTTATGATTCAGGTCATTTTTTTGGATATTTTTTATCGTAACGCTCATTATACAGTTGTATAATGGCATTATAATCAAGGGTTTTGTCATAAATCGCAGAATGCAGGTTCATCTCATCAATACGGTTCATTACATAATCATACGTGTCATAATCATCGCCTATCTCAAGTTCAGGGCAGTATCTAAACTTGAATGCGCATAACAGCAACGGAAAGCTAATATCTCCTGAAGATGTCCTGAAATTGCCCCCAGCCTCTATGACCATCGGCTCATTCTCCTCCGGCGCATGATAAGATTCATCCTCAAATGATTCTTCATACGTAACCAACCCCAGGCTCTCCGGTATACGGCTCAAGGTAACTAAGCGGCCATTATTATGCCTGTTGAAAACAAATTGCGCCTGAATCGATGCTCCATGATGAAATAATCCACCGGCAAAAGGTAGTATGCCGTAAAAATTAAACGGGTAATCAACGGGATAAGTTAATAGTCCTTCTCTGAGTTTATAGCCGCTGACAATCGGCACATACACACCTTCCATGTGGTTCACAAACAGCACGTCGTCAATATGATCAAAATAGGAGCGGATAAAATTTATTGCCTCCCTTTGCACCTCGCGGTCCTTAATGCTTCCATCATAAAAATAATCGCAGCCCATACACACCTCCTACTGAAATTTATAATTTGTTCCAAACACCCCACAGGTTGCTCTTGCATCTGTAATTTTATGACACTTCACTTTTCAGCTTTTACTGAAGGACTGATCTGCTCAATCCCGTAAGCGCCTGCCTTACCCGCCTTTGGTTTTTCAAAGGTTTCTCGCCTCTCCTTAACCTTTTACTGAGACCTCGGCGGTCGGGCAGGTATGTTGCTGTCAAAGAGCGTCAAAAAGACGCACTGGGCGCAACTGTACCGTTAATGAATTGGGGTTAATACGGATGGGTGCTTTTAATAATCAACATCCTGCAGGCGCACCTGTGGCCGCTGATATTAAATTTAAAAAGCCGTTTATGAGGATAGTTTTGAAGGAAAATGGGTTACTACAATAGATGACGTAGATTACTGAAAAATCTTACAGCTTTCTTTAGAAATTTCAAATAAAATTTTTCCCGTCAACAAGTTTCATATTGCTTAACGTTAAAAATAACCGGATGTCGGAGGTCGCTGAATTGTACTTTTAGACAATTTCGCGAGCAGTTCAATATATGTAATTGACGGTAAAACATCAAAAAAATTACAAAATATTTAGACGCCGCCAGTAAGTTTTATTAATTGTTTTCTCATCTCATTGCGCTCCCTTACATATTCAAGTAAATCCATATCAAGAGGGAAAGCATCTCGTAAAGGTTTCATTACAGCGATGTGGGCCGGGCATAGCCGATATCTCGCAGGTGAATGGTTTTCAAGGCATGCTCCAACCATACGGCAAAGCTCGTCATCTGTTATATTATTGGGTCTTTCAAACCAAATATCATTTATGGCCTCGGCAACCCCCATAACATAACCCAAAAAAAATCTTCCACCATCATCTTCTTCCGCAGCATTTTTTACTGAACGCGCTTTGTATTTCAGCCATTCATCAAATAATTCATTGCCATTCATAAAAAATTCTCCTGAAACTTAAAAAGGTTATCTTCCTCACAGCCTTATGCTATTCAAGATAATCAAGAAGCCTTACTGTTTCGATAATGCGAGTCTTGGAATCAGCAGTGCTTCTTGTCGGTTCAATAAATTACCTTAAGACCCTTTGCTTCTCAGTAATGCTCGCTCAACCAAATAAGCCACCAGCTCCTGGAATGGTAAACTGGCTGCTTTTGCAGCATCCGGATATAAGCTTGTAGGCGTCATGCCGGGCAGCGTGTTCACTTCAAGCACAATTGGTTCGCCATTTTCCGGCACAACAAAATCAACACGAGACAGATCGCGGCAGCCCAAGGCTATGTGCGCCATTTTAGCGAGTTCCTGTATCCGATGATATTGGTCTTTCGGAAGAGAAGCCGGAATAATATGTTCGCTGAGTCCCGGTATATAACGGTGTTCAAAGTCGTACCACGTGCCTGAGGGTGTCCGAATTTCAATCACCGGCAGCGCTGCCAGTTCAGCCCGTTCAAGGAGCCCTACAGTTATTTCTTTGCCCTCAATGCGTTCCTCCACGAGAACGCGCTCATCGTACAAAAACGCTTCCTGAAGAGCAGTTTCTAGTTGAACGACATCCTTTGGAAAAGCAACTCCTAGTGCGGAGCCTTGCCTGGATGGCTTGACTACAACATTCAAACCCAGACTTTTAACTACGATGTTTGCTGCGGCTTGCACCCCATTCTGTCGATGTACGACGATGTCCCTTGCGACGGGAACACCAGCATCGAGAAACAGATGTTTGGCGAGGCTCTTATCCATTGCGCATGTGCTCGCATGAACGCCGCTCCCCACATACGGAATACCGAGGATTTCGAGGAATCCTTGAAACGTTCCATCTTCTCCCGGAGGGCCGTGCAATACAGGAAATACTGCATTGACACCGTTCTGTTTCAGAGCGTCTGCAATGTTCCCGTCAAGCTCCAAAAGAATGGTTTTGGGATATGTGAACCTGAGAGCATCAGTGACACCGTGCCCTGATATGCGGGATATCTCGGCTTCCGCTGAGGGTCCACCACAGACAACTGCGATTGTCAGATTATCAACTAAAGGCATACAATCCTTCCTTTTCATTAGCGCCCAATGTCCCAGTTGGTTTAAAGGAGTTGAGAAATGTTATTTCCGCCTCCATTTTATCGTTGAGTTGCCGGAGGAATTAGAACCCCCGATGTTAACTCGCCCATCGGATGAGCTATAGTTCCAGTACCTAGTATCCTCACTGCTTTTAGTAGTAACCTTTTCTTTATGGGGATAGTCATAGTATCCCGCCCCGTAGTAGTAACCACTGTAGTAGGCGGGATAAGAATACCCGGCATCATAGTACGCGCTGGTCGGTGCCACCACAACCGGTTCGGTGATGGGGATTTCTTCTTTGACCTCGTTCTTATCAATAATTTTTCCATCTTTATAAGTTTCCGTTGTGGTGGTTTTCACTACATAACGTCCGCCGGAACAGCCGATGAGCATTATTGTACTGATGAAAAAAACAAACACCATCCGTAAATTCTTCATGGCTTTATTCCTTTCAGAAAAAATTATTGCACAAAGTCTTTTCGCGCATCGTTTATTCCACGCTCACGTTCATTTTCTTCCCAGGCTCTGCGTTTTTCTTCTTCGACTCTCCGCGCTTCTTCGGCATAAGCCTCGGAGTAAGGGTCGGTGCACTCAGGACAGAAATCGTCCCGCAGGGCATACAGACAGAGTGCGTTGTACCACCAGTTCGCAAAGCCAACTAGAGGGTTAACCCCCACCTTTTCCGCAACCACTGTTTTCGTTATCGTTCCATCGGGATTTGCGACTGTGTTTTCTTGCACAATTCTCTGCGGCCCGGCACAATTAGCCAGCACCAGACTCATTAGTAAAACAAACCCTATTTGTTTCATCTTTATCTCCTCGGCACTGGCCATTATCGTGTGCCGACTACACGTACGGCAGAAACATTCTCGCGCAATCCTGTTAACTCAACAAATTTCTTTTTAGAGAACAGAAAAAGGCAATAGATTGCCCTTATTGCATTAATAAGAAAACACTGCATGTGATGAATTTTTTTCTTCCTGCCCTTGCATGTCCAAATGCTATTGAATAGATCCCTGCAATTATCTTTATACAGCTGAAAATACTTCGAGCTTCCGGGAACCGACAGGGCGAATAATCTAAATCCTTCCTTGTCAGCTGCCATTTCATTTTTGAAAACATTAATAAAATGCTCCGGAGGAACATTGACTTTTTTGCGAAATGAAATAACATGCCCTAATTCATGACAAAGGGAGATCTCAAAGGCCCTATTATCAAGATAAGCTTTATTCGCCACTATCACGTGCTCTCCCAAATCACCATCGTTACTGAGCCTTATATAGATGCTTATACGTTTCGTAAAACTGTTGTCTGCATCAAGCACTAAACATTGAGGAAGCTGTGATCCTGTTGCATCAAATCGCATAAAATGCTTTATTGCTTCTTCAAGCTTATTATAATGATTCACACTGGACCCTTTAAATGGATTTTTGTCGTAGAACTCCAGCAAAAACATATTGCTCCAGCATACAAGCCAACATCATATGCGAGCAGCATAAAAAATCCTTATTAGCCTTGGCAGATCATCCTTCATGGGCTCACCCCGGTTGGCCATTTCAAGTATTTCAGCTGGTTTGAACCAGAAGCCTTCCATAAAATCCTGCCTGTTGTATTGCGTCAATTCATTCATACGGATCTCATAGCCCCTCATAAAAGCAGAAACGCCGCTATCATAAGGAGAGAGATGCCCCAGTTGCCTCCATGCAACAGAATCAATGTCAAGCAGAAGCTCTTCCTTTGCCTCGCGCTTGAAAGCCTGCTCATAGGTTTCTCCGCTTTGGACATGGCCTCCTATGCTGACATCCAGACAAAGCGGGAAAAGCCGTTTGGTGGCGGTCCGGCGCGGTATCCAGAGCTGGCCACGATCATTTCTAAGAAATGCATTTATGACACGGAAGTTTGATTTTCCCAGTCTGTAAATGTCAGAACGACTCGCTTGTCCAATTACTGTATCGTCTTCATCGACAATGTCCAAAATTTCATCATCATACATAATCGGACACTTTCTGTTTATGCCTTTCCTAAGTCGTTGCCACAACTGAGAGATGTTGCTTTGCCGTGAGTACAAATCTAGTAGCACGGTATTTGTCGCCTTACTGTGACCGGATTTCCCCAGTGATCGTGTGTGTAATATGTGTCATAACAAACAGCTGGCCGCTCAATAATTACTGTCTGCTGGGGGTAAACAACAGCCGGTGCGGGTGCAAAAATGCCGGAAACAAGACAATTTGCTGCGCCAACAGCCACATATCCAAGCCCTGAATAAAAGACCGGCTTGCAGTAGTCCATCCCCCTGCAACTGCCATAGCCCCCAGATTTGTAACTCTCCTGCCCGCGCGAATAGTGATAGGAGCTTCCATTGGAGTTACTGCCAGAGAAGTTAACCCAGTCTGAGCTGTGCCGACTTCCGCCTGCCCATGCAGTTTGAACAGAAACCCAGCAGAAAACCAGACACATAATAACTATTGCTAAACGTTTCATAAAGCCTCCAGCCTTATATGATTTTTGCCCTGGCCCTTCATTTTTGCTGATCGCTGTTACCTTTAATCTACAAGACGAATATTTTCAAAAAAGCATACGGAAAAAATAATGCTTTTAATTTTCATTTTGCTAATAGCTTATTGAGTAATGATGCCCCTGTTATATGCACCGCAGCCGCAGTCTATCTAGTGATGCTTCCCTTTCCACTCAGACTTGCCCGAAGATGATGAGCCGCTAAAACTGCCGTTTTTTCCGTTAAAATTGTAGTAAGTGTTTTTATCCTCATATTTATAGGAGGACTTTTCTTTGTGACCATGGTGGCCGCCATCAAAAAATACAATGGGTGGCGGATAGGCATAATAATCATAGCTGTTGTAATAATATGCTGGCTGAGGAGGTGGAACTGCTCTGACTCTTGGGGCATAATAGTCATGGGTACAAATACATCCGCTGAAGAAAATAAGCAGTGTGCAGAATAGTGCTTTCATCATACCCTCCTTTTTTACCGTTCATAGGTGTTAAAATATGTCTGCGCATCGCGTGTTGCTTGTTCACGCTGCTGGCGTTCCCATTCATAATAGCGTTGTGCCCTGGCATTCTCTTCTTCCTGGAACTTTTCCTGTCGCAACCGTTCCAATTCATCATAATAGGATTGACTATACACTTCGCTGTATTCAGAGGTTACTGCAGGGCTATAGGTGTATGTTGTCCCTAAAAGCAGCCCTATAAGCCCGCCTATGAGCGCTCCCTTGCCGGTATTATGATTTATAGCGCCAATGGCAGCACCGGCTGCAGCACCGGCTGCAGCACCTGCTGCACCATAGACTAGAGGGCTTGCGCTGTAGCATGGGTAGTTGTCCACCCTTGTCGTATTATCAGGCCCAACAGCATGTCGGTAAGATACGCATCCACTGCAAAAGAAACTCAGAAAAACCAGGAGCAACAGAGTTTTCATTATGAAGTTATTTTTTTTCATGAGATTCCCCCTTCGATCCGTTACCCCTACCAATAAGTCTCTAATGTACTGGCCAGCGGTTCTTGCGACATCCCTGACCGGGTTGTCTGCGAGAGTAAATAAACAAGCTTATAAAAATTGTCCCAAATGCCACCGATAGCCATGAAACACCTCATACCCGCTTCTTAATGATCCACCACAAAAGCTTTCTTCTAGTTAAGACGATATTTCTGTAACTATTTTTCTTTATATTTTCCGTTGACAAAATTATAGCGCTTTGTTTCTCTGTATCTCTTTATTTTATTGCCTATTTGATCCGTGCCCGAAAAATGCAGCTCCAATGGATAAAAATCCGCGCCTTTTTTTGTCACAATTGAGATTGAAGAAGAATACTCGTAAGGCTTCAAGTCAAAACAGAGATTTCCTTTCACGCCCGAAACCCCTTCAAAAATTTTTCGAATTTTTTTCTCATATTCTGCGTAAATCACCATTGCTTCTTGTTCAGTGCAGGAATCATGTCCCGACTGAAAATACATGAAACCATATCTGTTTTTACCAAGTTCCGTCATAATGAACATTGGCATTTCCACATCTCCCCACGCGCCGATCTCATCGACAAACCGCTCGTCGATAAGCAATTCCCAGCCCTGTTTTTCTTTTTGAAAAATTGCGCCACCCATAACGACGCCCTCAGCATGCGACCCCATGCCGAACCCTCCTTCTGGCATCAATTTTGTCAAAAAAATGGCCTTTTCTTTGCCTCCTTCTTTATATTTCTTCTGATATATAAGAAACACCGTCACTTTTGCATCATAGTACATTGAGCTAAGATCATGACTGCTGGCGAGCGATTTTGGCATTGTCCATGTGGCTGTTTCATCCTTTATGTTATAGTTGCCGTAAAGCTTCATGAAAACCTGTTCCGTAGTTAAGTCAGTTTTTTTCTGCGCATGCCGCACAACAGTGCTTTTCGATGAACCCTTGCTATAGGCGGGAGTACTCAAAAAGGCAAAAGTTCCCGACATAACTAAGAAGAAAATAACAATTGAATGCATATGTGATCCTTTCCTGATGTTAAGCAGCATTTTTTCATTAAGCCTGTCATGCACATTCTTTTTTGACCTCTGCATAATTATTTCTTTTGCCGATCTCAGCATCAACAATACGGCAATCAACACCGTGGCGAACGCGTGAAGTGGCTAAAACTTTTCCGGCTAGCTCCTCATTATACGGCTCTGTATCCTTGACAGTTTTAAAGCTGAATGCGGGTAACGCTTCACCATAAATTTGCATCTTTACATAGCCCTCGCGGTTTGAAAGCCCTAGCAAGTCCTCTGTTGTAAAATGCGGATACAGCACACCGGCCAGCGCTTTTGCATCATCCATGCCGAGTCGGAACATGGCAATAGCACCCACATTGCCCAATATGGCGTCGAGCAGAGTATTGCCCGCAAGGGTTGATTTCTTTAACTGGCTGGTATACTGCGTGGCAAGCACAAGGCCGAGCCGAAACTTTCGTGCTTCCGAAAGCAGTTCCATGAAATTGTCGCCGGGCAGATTGTGGCATTCATCAACGTAAAGAAAGAAATCCCTCCTTTTTTCTGGCCGTAAATTCCCACGCTTCATTGCGGCAAGTCGAAACCTGGAGACGAGCTGATTTGCAATAAGTGCAGACACATTGCTCCCAAAACGCCCTTTGCCAAGTTTAACGAGAAAAATTTTACCGCTGTTTATTATTTCATCGAAATCAAACCCTGTTTTTTTCTGGCCGATAATGCGCTGCAGGGTTACATCATTTGTAAACCTGCTGAATTTGCTCGTAATGTAAGGGCTCAGATTCCGCATGCTCGCCTCGCCGCCGGTACGCTCTAACTCGCGAATGAACTCAATAATGTTGGGATCGCTGACATCCTTTGTCAGCCATTCTCTGAAGTCATCGTTTTGGTAGCACGAGATAAAGTCAAGCAGCGTTGCCGTGAAACCCTCTCTTTTATGATCGCCCATGAGCAGTTTCAGCATACCCCTGAAGTGGGCCTCAAAAATCGGCCCTCCCGTCGTCTGCATGTTGTACAGATGATCAATCGACAGATACATCTCATCTATAAGCAGATCCCGCTCATAGATATCATTCCATTCCAGCACATTGAATCCAACGGGGCGCTCACGATCCAGCAGGTCAAAAACAATGACGTCTTTCGCGCGATTCAGTGGTATTTTGCCGATAATGCCGTCAACCATGTCTCCGTGAGGGTCAATTACCCCGACACCTCTGCCCATTCGTATATCCTGCAACACCATCGATTCCATCATCGTGCTTTTGCCGGTGCCTGTTTGCCCGACGATAAACATATGGCGCAACCTGTCCTCTGTTCCCATATGTACCGGCTGCTCGATCCCGTGATGGTGATTCAGGAAAAGCGTAATGCTACCCGTATCATTTTTTACCGGGAGAGGCGCGTGGAGCGTCCGTGACCTTTTTACCGGCAGATACTGCAAGTCATACAGCGGTGGCGATGGCAGCCTGAAAGCACAAGCGGCCTCCTGAGCAATAAACGGTTGCTGCTCGGGGAAATAAAAACTATCTTCTGCATCATGAATATGTGTTTCCATGCAGGCAAAGCCACCCACAAAGAAGCCCCTGGAACCTGTGATAGCATGTCCGAGAACTGAGCCCAGAGATGTATCAACCGAATGCTGTGCTGTGATAAATACACCAACATCAAAACAGCGCTCCGTGCGAGAGGCATATCGCGCAAGCAGAATGTCCCTGATCATCCCGAGCTGCCGGTTCATGGTTATTTGCGACCTTTGTTCGCGGCTGAGAAAATCCTCACACTCCGTCAGCTGCGCAGCAATATGGCTTGCCATTTCATCATCCATCAGCTTACTTCTGATGCGAATAATGAGCTTCACCGGGTCAAGCTGATGCACCAGTGTATTCATGAGCGGCTGCCAGTCATCAAGCGATGCAGTCCACGGGGACGTATGACGTATGCTATGTTTTTGGACTCCTCCGGGTGCGGGCTTGCCAAACCCAGCCTGTGCGCCCGGCAAAAACTCCGCAAGAGACACATCTTCTTCAATTCTCATAATGGCCAGCGCATGTGTGGCAGTGAAGGGCTCTCGTACTAGCTTGAATTTTTTATGGTCGGCTACAGGTAGGAACTCAGCTTCCGGCCAGTATGCCGGTAGCAGCGATACAAGGGCGATATAGCGCGCCAGCAGTTCTTCCCGCGCAGACTCCTTGCTGGTTCCCTTCGCGTTCAGGAAAAGATTTAAAAAAATCCTACCCCGCGCACGATGCGCAAGATCGGGCAGCGCCACCATATGAAGCTCAAGCGACATCGTTGACGGCCATGCCGCAAGTGCAGTAAGTAAGCCTTCACGCAGTTTTTGAAATGTTTTTTGCTCCAGAAGTTCTTTTTTTATAGATTCAGTTGAGTTTGAATCAGGGTACAGCAGGTCCGTTTTCAATATAGAATTAAGCTCCAGACCGGCACTGGCAATAAATCCGCCTGACACTGCTTTTATGGTAATTTTCGGAAAATATGTTTTATCGCTCATCATGCACTCTCCGCTTGTTTTAAAGAAAGTTGTTGTTTAGCCTTGTCCAATAAGTCCCCAAGTTCCGCCGGGGTCACATGCAACACCCGTGCAACACTTTCTCTTTCGACACCTTCGCCCAGCAGCTCTTTTGCCAGTTCGACTTTTGTATCCATATTATTCCTAATCATAAGCTGCATTTGATCCGCCATACCAACTTCCACTGAAGGTGGCTTCTCTTTTGGGAGTTCCAGTTTCTCATTTTGTGAATTCGCCATTATATTTTTCCCCTCTCTTGCTGATTTTATATTGTTGTTTTACACACCAGGTTACGGCCCCGTCAGCAATCTTCACAGTGTATTGCCCGTTCTCGCTTCAGCCTTTTACTCTTTGGCTAATTTGCCGTTGCATTTACTCTTGCAGCGTATTTTTGAAAGAGACACTGATAGAATGGACTTTTATAGGAATTTTTGTATCGACCAGCAGGAAACGACCACAATTTTGGCCAGAAAATTTTTTTCGTTAGTGCAGCGTGATAAATAATCAGAGTGGGGTTTTATAAAATCTGGTTGTTATTCTCGTTTTTCTTATGGCGCTGATAAGGCTGGCATTTATGCTTATAAATTAATATGCCTGATAACTATGGATAAAAGCAAAATCAGAGTTAGCAATATTAAATTAAGTCCATAAATGTTTAATACCGGCAGCGTAGCATTTCCGGCATAGATTCCATTTTTAACGGATACGGCAAAATTTATCCCTGCGTAATAAATGCATACAATGCCGTTGAGGGTTATAAATACAAGCGTTGAAAAAAGGAATAACGGAAACTCATCCAATGCATGGATCGTATAGTGAAAATATTTCACCAGGTTTGTTTCCCATGTCATATCCATGAGCAATGCCAGCGCATTCAGGACAAGACATCCGCAAAAAACTCCGAATATAAAGCTTTTCATATAACCTCTTTATGAAATATTGGTTAGTTGCTGACTCTGTGTTCCTACCCTGAAAATCTTCGCTACTATTATCTGCCTCTACGAAGCATCCACCCCAAAATCCTGAACGGAGCGCGGATAATATCCAGTATTATCTCAGCAAAAATATGCGCTGAGACGCGCTCACCCATCAGCATTTTAAATATGCCCAAAAGGAGCCAAACAGCAAGAAGAGCTACGATCCACAAGGGCAGCTTATCTATTAGGGCTTCGAGAAACGGACCTGTCGCCGCAAAAACGAGAATCATAACAAAAAGGCCAACACCCAGGGATCGGAAACCGATCATAACTAAAAAGCCTGCCAGAACTAAAATGCACAGATATGCCTCTTGCGGTGCGAATAAAAGCAAAGTATTTATGAATTGCATCGTGAACCCCCTAATTGAAAAACTTTTTTTATTTCCTTGTTTATATAAGCAACAAAAATTCCTTTTTACTGACAACGCGTGTTGTGTACTTTTATTGATTCTTGCTTAGCAATGGATCTCATATATCCTTTTCTGCCCTTTTTCCTTCCTATCGCTCGCCCTGCCCGCGTGGAAACCGGAATGCGGAACCCATACAACTTTCCTGCAGTAGTTTTGTTTTTTGTTTTCATGGTTATCTTTGCTTGTTTTATTTATAAATGTCGTCCATGCTTGTTTACTAATTGTTGCATTTGATATAACCATTTTTCCCTTCTTGCTTCCCGCCGCTGTCGTCTGATTTTTAATAAATAAACGACTGCATAAATTACTACCGCAATCAGAAATAAGTTAATCCCGTATTCTATGGCTCCTCCAGACCCAGCCATATGGTTTATGTACATCTCGGCCATAGCTGGTACTGCTTCGGTTTGAATGGTTGAAAACTTCAGTTCCATAGCTCGTGCATCCTCCTGTTGGGATGTGTGTTTTTAAGCGATTCACAATTTAACCTGCAACATTGCTTCCTTTTTTTTGTGCTTGTCATGTTTCACTGAAACTTTGAAATTATGTTTCCAGAAGTACAGGGATACTTATTTGATGAGGTGCCTCATTTATATTTTTTTGAGCTGGAAAGATGTTTGGAAAATCAAGGTTTGTGATAAACTTGTAACACTAAGGGGGAGCAGGGGCGTAAAACTGAGGTAGCTATTTCACTATGCGTTCAGGACTTACGATTCGTGGATGCTGATTGAGTGCCTTCACGGGAATTGCGACATTAGTCTTGCCGTTTTTAACTGACCGGTATTGTATTGGCCTTCCACTCCGCCCCGCTATGCTCCCTATTTTTCTCCCCGCCTTGGGTCCGATAACATTGTTTTTGTATGCCCCCCGCAGGTCATAATTCTTACCTAGAAATTTCTGCATAAGCTCACGGTTTGGCTTTTTCATATTTATCGCTTTGTTTTTTATCATAGAACTTTCTCGGAATCTAATAACAGCACTTCTGCTGCCTTTTTCCGCTAGCGCTGTGCTTGGTTGTCGCGATAAGTAAAATCCCTTGCCAAACCTGCTACCCAGCTTCAGTTTCGCGGGATTAATACCCTGCTTTATCACTCGCTTTGCCAGGGATTGCTCCACGGCATGATATAGCCGGGCTTCAGCTCTCATTGTGCATGTCGCAGATAAAATTGCCGTTGAAATCGAAATTATGAACAGTTTCGTTGTGTTCATGGTTTTCTCCTGCGTTGATGCTGTTTTCACAATAGACAGAAGCAATGAAATTTCCGATTTTTCTGTTGCTTAAGATCTATCTCTTTGTGCCTGTGCAATACTGTTTCACAAGAAAATTGGTATTGCATCTTTCTGTTTTACCTTATTGGGTAGTTTTCGAAACCGCCTCTTCGGCAGGTTATAAAAGAAAATGCTTACGCTGGGAGAGCGGCACTCAAAGACTGCCGTCCTGATAAAAAATTAATTAAAGCTTTCTGTGGAGGTTTAACCAGTCACGGCCATAGTGCGCCGCATAATTCCAAACCTTAAGAAACTCGTCGGTGACAAGCCTGGTATTCATGGGGGACTGCCCATTTTTCGACATATGGTGCGAAGGAAAGTACTGGCTCATAATGTTGAGTTTGATTCTTTCCTGATACTTTGCAAGAAAATCAATCATAGGCTTATGGCAGCATATGCTATGGCCTGGAAGCACTAGTATTCGAACAATCACAAACGCTTCCTGCTCAAGTAGTGCCTTGATACCCCTTCTAAAATCTTCAAAATAATTCGCGCAGTCTGCAAGCTCCTCAGAACATATAGGTGAGTAAAACTTTGCATCCGGGATATAGACATCAATTATTCCGTTCAGCAGCCTATAAACCTGTGGGGAAGCATAGCCGTTATTCTTCCAGACTAGGGGCTTGGTAATAGGTTTAGGCAGATGCGATAAAAAATGCAGCACTGCATAGAGCGATTCATCGGGATTGCCCCCTATAAACATAACGCTGCGGCTTGTGTGTACTATGTCATAGAGTGCCTTGTTCATGCGCCCGTCAAGTGGCATGCCCGCTCCATGTGGCTCAAGCCAGTCCGGCTTTTGACAGTAGCAGCATTGAAGCCCGCAACCCCTAAGGTTGATATTTAATGATGGGTTGACCGGTGGCTCTTCGCAGATATGCACAAACATCTCAGACACCAGCGCCGTATCCCCAAGGCCGCAACTCCCGGTGGCCCCAGACAGGCGGTCAACCCCACACCTCCTGCCGCAGAGGCCAGCACCGAAGTTGCGGCTGCCGCGGTTGCCCCAGCGGAGGACTCGGCTGAGGAGGCGCCGGCGGCGGCTTCACCGGTTGTGGAGTTGGCTCCTGCGGAACCAGAAATGGGACAGATGGGACGCCTGGGACCGATAGCGGAGCCGCCGCTTGCGGAACCGCCAGTCACGGAAGCGCCTGGGGCGGAATCGCCGGTCGAGGAAGCTCTCGTCGCCGCGCTTGCCCCTGAGCCGCTGGCGAGTCCGGCTCTGCCCAGGGCGGAGGAGCCCCCACCGACACCACCGTCGCC